>ERZ836877.2106-NODE-2106-length-27316-cov-3.040754_pt1 | contig 27316 bp, 16 predicted proteins | sample MGYA00519469_ERZ836877 | MGnify/ENA primary metagenome ERZ836877 (study PRJEB31850, sample SAMEA3708809) | human gut metagenome | biome: human gut; feature: human-associated habitat; material: faeces | place: China | collected 2014 ... | reverse complement strand
AGGTATGGTACATTGAAGATAGATTGTTGTATTCCGGTTTTAGCGGACAGCAATAATTTCTTTTATCTGTGTGCATGAGAAGCAGTTCAGACGTTCATATCAGTACTTTCGTATGCTCAAGCAATAATCAATCTGTAAACTATGGATAAACAGACGCTCGAATTCATCACAGACTGTCGTATTTCTTAAATTGCCGCAGCGTAAAATCTATATGCGTCAGAAAGGAGTATTGCAGTAATGAGATTATATGATCAGCGGAGAGGCTCGTAGACGCGCTCACCGATCTGGGTTGCGAGCTGGGTACAGAAATCATGCCATTTTTTCTGCTGCTCCATGAGGGAAAATATCTCGGCCATATCATATCCGGGCACCGACTGCACCTGGCTGATACGCCTGGTTAGTTCATGAAACTTGCAGCGCCCCATATAGTATTTCAGAGCCACGAGCGTGCGTGGCACCAGATCGTCAAGGCGGTCGATCTCGGTCTCGATCCTGGTGCCCTGGCGGAAGTAGATCTTACTCAGCTGATGGCGCTCCACAACCAGATCGGAAGCCGCGCGGCGCACATCGTCATCGGGGTGCGATATGAAGATCTTTTCAAGATATAGCTGCGAAAAATCGCGTATGTCCGTCTCATAAGCCATCCGGCACTCCTCTTTCAGTTTTGTCTCGGCGAGATTTATCTCGGCAAGTGTTGATGCCGTCTGCTTTATCTCCTCCAATCCTTCCTGCTCGAGTTGCTGCATTCTGGCGAGGGCAGCTGCCGCATGGGTAGCGAAATCATTGTCCCAGTTATGTTCACGCAAGGCAAGCGCCTCCTCGAACATGCGACTGTACAACGGATTGCGGAAACGCATGTTGTCCACCTCCAGGTCCTCGCGTATGTAGTCGATCACCTTTACATGGGCACCGTCGTCATACAGACCGAATTCTTCTCCGAGATCAAGCATCCCGTATTTGAGTACCAGACGCATCAGGGCGCGTTCCTGCGGTTCAAGTATTTTTGATGACGGATCGCTGCCGAGGTTTATGGCCTCCTGAAGCGATGTCTCCATTCTGATCTCAGGAGCGGCATTTACTGTGGAACCACTTTCCACAACGGAGGGCGCAGGAGGCGTCTGTGTTTCAGTGCCGATGTTTTCACCTCCGGCAGAGGGGTTGGAATCGGCGACTGAGGATGCACCGGCTTCCGGAGTGCTTTCCCCGATTGACTCCGCGGCTGCGTCGCGGGCAATCTGGCGCGCGTTCTGCTCGGCAAGTTTCGTTATAAACACATTCACCTGCCTCAGCAGCAGACGCTCGTCTATACCGAAACGCATAGAGCATTCCTGGATATAAACATTGCGTTTTATCTCTTCGGGAATATGGGCAATGGAGAGCAGTATGCCGCTCACCACCTCCGAGCGCTTAAGCGGATCGGATGCGGCATCGCGGAGAAGCACATCGGTCTTGAACCGTATGAAATCCACCTCGTTCGCCTCAAGATAAGCCTCCACCTCGGAAGCGGAGTGGCTCTGTGCAAAGGAATCGGGGTCGTCACCGTCGGGAAGCAGAAGCACCTTTATGTTCAGTCCCTCGGCAAGAAGCAGGTCTATGCCTCGCAAGGAAGCCTTTATGCCGGCCGGGTCGCTGTCATATATCACAGTGACATTTTCGGTGAAACGGTGGATGAGTCGTATCTGCCCCTGCGTGAGCGAGGTTCCTGATGAGGCCACCACATTTTCCACACCCTGCTGGTGCATGGATATCACATCCATATACCCCTCCACAAGAATGCACTTGTCTTTCTTCACAATGGCCTGTTTGGCCTGGTAAAGGCCATACAGTTCACGGCTTTTCTTGTAGATGACACTCTCCGGTGAGTTCACATATTTGGCTACGGTCTTGTCTGACCGCAGCGTTCTTCCGCCGAAAGCCACCACCTTTCCGGAGATGGAGAACACCGGATACATCACGCGCGATTTGAAGCGGTCGTAAAGATCACCGCGGTCGGTGCGCACACACAATCCGGTCTTTACAAGCGCATCGTCGCTGTATCCATCCTTACGGGCGGCGGAGAGAAGGTCGTCGCGACGGTCGAGCGAGTAACCCAGATGGAAGCGCTTCACCATCGCCTCGTTGATACCGCGCTCACGGAAATAAGCCAGACCGATGGCGCGGCCGTCGGGTGTGTCAAGCATGTTGCGCTCGAAATGCTTCATCGCGAAATCGTTGACCTCCATAAGCGACTGACGCTCGCTCATGGCCTGCCGCTCGGCATCGGTCACCTCATGCTCCTGTATCTCGATGTGGTATTTTTTCGCAAGGTATCTCAGCGCGTCCCAGTAGCTCAGCTGCTCATGCTCCATTATGAAGTTGATAGGGCTGCCACCCTTGCCGCAACTGAAACATTTACATATGCCTTTGGCACGCGACACGGAGAATGAAGGGGTGCGCTCGTTGTGGAACGGGCACAATCCTATGTAGTTGGCGCCCCGGCGGCGGAGGTGCACGAAATCGCTCACCACCTCCACTATGTCGGCGGTGTCGATGATCCTCTGTACTGTTTCCCTGTCAATAGTCTTCATGCGTAGGACAATGAATCAGGCCATGCGGCGGCCATACTCTTTATACCATCATACCACTCTATCTCGCTGCCGCATCTCCTGGCAAGCCATTCGGAATGCTCGAAAAAGCGGCGTATATCTTCTGCCGATGTGCGTGAAGCGACACTGCCGCTTGCATGCAGCATGGCCCTGAACAGTTCCAGCGGCAGCGGAACTATCACTGAATGTCCGCCATAATACGATATATTCATATTGTGCAGCGCAAAGAAATGGGCCACACAGGCTTCATTTATGGAAGGAGCCACGAAAAGCGCATAACAGGGCTTTCCCGACTGTTTTTTCAGCTTTCCGAGGTGGCGGCTCACAGGCTCCCCCTCGCTTTCATACTGGCGCTGCCCGCTCTGCAGCGTAGCCTCCACACACACCATGAAATCGCCATAGTCACACACTATGTCGGCCATATTGCCGGGCGCGGTTGACATCGGATTGCCGAAATCGTCAAATTTCAGATTGGCCCTTATATCGCCACCGTCGATCATGGTCATGGCGCGCCATATATTCCACTCGAAAATCAACGGAGCATCGTAGAGACGGTCTCCGCGCATGAGATCGAATGTAGACTGTATGTCATCGTAAAACTCGCGGTTCCTGATCTTTTCGGAAAGTTCACGGATATTGCGTTCACGGCGGCGGCCAAGCTGCACGTTCAAGGTGTCGCGCAGTTGCTCCACCGACATGTCTCCCCCTACATTTATCTCCGGGAAAGAGGTCTCCAGACGTGTCGAGAGATACTCCCGGTCATCGGTAAGCAGCCTCACAGACAGCGGATCGCCCAGATAGGCGATATAGCTCTCCTCATCCTCGAACCGGCCGGGCTGCCGGTCAATATTCTCAAGTATGTAGTCTACCTCCTTCTCCCTTTCGGGAACTACAGACATGGATTTGCCCCTGTGCGACACCTGCACAAGCCCCGTGGCACGCAGATAACGGAACAGCGCGTCGGCATAATCGCGTGTATTGCCCATCTGGGTGGTCAGGAAACTCTCGAGCGAGACTTCCCGTTTCTCCCTTGTCTTTATCTTTCCCTGCGAAATCCTGTCGGCAAACACGCGCATCAGTTCATTTCGCAAAAAGGCGGCGTAGAACTTCTTGTATGTCGCCCCGCTCTCCTCCCGGGCTTTCCTGAAAGCCTTTATGCGGTCCACAATCTCAGGGAACTCATGCCAGTCGGTCATCTGCAGCCCTATGGCACGCAGTTCGTCAAAACGCAGTTTCCCGAGCACACGCACCAGCCTCAGCACTTCCAGAAACGGCTTCACATTGAACCTCGCCGCATCGTCGGACAGCCTGTGGTATGGCGACGGCAACTGGTATTTCAGCAGTTGCCTGAGAAATATATCAGGTCTGTCGTGGCTTGAAAGGAGCGCCCTGCCGGCCTGGGTAAGCTCTATGCGGGGATGCAGTCTTACGAACCCGAGAGCCTTCGGTGTGCGGGTTATGCGGTCGCGCGCGCTGAAAGCCGGATCGTTGCACCCCTCTCCATGAAAGAAATCCTCGTCGCGCAGCAGTTCCATATACCGCGTCTGTGTGTCGGCATTCCATTTCTGACCGGAAAAATTATCTGACAGCAATGCGATCTCCGGTATCACCTTTTCAAGAGTGCGGGGCGATGTGGTGACAAACACCAGCCGGCTGCTAATCGTTGCCATAAGGAGCCTCCGGTTCAAAAAGTATAAACTGGCGCGGTTCGGGCACGTTTACGTTAAACCGACGCATCTGCGGTTCCTGAGCGAGCTGAGGAACCACACCTTCAAGCGGATAGTTGGCCACCAGGATATGATTCGCCACAGACTTGAAACGGTTGCGGATATTCACTGCATAGGTCTTGTGGTATTCGGCGGCGATGAATCCGTTGTAAAGTTCTTCGGTAAGAGGAGTGTGGCCGATCACCATAAGGGCGCGGCACGGGAGATTTATGAAATCCTGCGCGAGGCGGCGGTGGTTCTCTTCGTTGAAACCGTCGCGGTATTCGTCGTTCCCGTAATCGGAGAAAGTGCAGTCATACGGGGGATCGAGAAACACAAAATCATCAGGTTCGCAAAGGTTGAAAACCTCGGCGTAATCAGTGTTCATCAGCTCGGCGCCATTGAGCAGACGGCTATGCCCGGGGGTTACCTTGTCGGTATTCAGATTGCGGTAACGGCCGAAAGGCACATTGAACTCTCCGCGGGCATTATACCTTATCATGCCTGAATATGCAGTCTTATTGATGAAATAGTACAGCGCGGCATCAGAGAATTCCTTCTCCTCCAGGTCATTGAACATAGCCCTTATATGATAGTACAGCGCCTCGTTCGGATCCTCCACACGCGCATCCGGATCACGGAGCTTCCTCTCATCGAAGACACGCCGGTTGGCGGCATACATCCCCTCGAGCAAGTCAAGCTCCTGCCTGAGTTCGGCAAAATTATCGCGAACCCCCTCATAAAAACCTACGAGTTTGGTGTTTATGTCGTTTATCAGCGCATGTTCAGGCTCAAGATGGAAAAACAAAGCCCCCCCTCCGAAAAACGGTTCCACATAGCGTCCTTCGAAGTGGGGTATATGAGGCAGAATATAAGGAATTTCCTTCGATTTCCCACCCCTGTATTTCAGCATCGGTTTCATCCTGTCCTTTATGGAAATGTGTAATGCGCGGCCCGGAATATCCGGGAACCGGAGAATGCCCGACCGTATCCGTCAGACATCATCATTAAATGCAAAGGTAGCATTTTTTTCCGGGATAAGAGGTCTCCGCCGATGTTAAGGTGCTGTTAAAAACAAAATGTTTCTGTGGCTGCGGCAGTTACAGGCTGTCGTACTCTTCATCGGAAACCGGCGAGAGCCATTCGGTGGAAAGATCCTTGCCTGGGACCTCGAATGCGAGGTGCGCGAACCATGAATCGGCCGCCGCGCCATGCCAGTGCTTTACATTGGCAGGAATGTGTATCACAGTGCCGGGCAGAATCTCCACAGCAGGTTTCCCCTCCTCCTGGTACCATCCGCGGCCTGCGACACCCACGAGCATCTGGCCGCCACCTTCCGAAGCATGGTGTATATGCCAGTTGTTGCGGCAACGGGGTTCAAAAGTCACATTGGCAAACGGTATCTGGGCGGCGGAAACACGTGCCAGATAACTGTTGCCGGTAAAATATTTCGCATATGCCGTGTTGGGTTCCCCTACAGGAAATATCATCTCCTGCTGGAAGCGCTCCAGTTCCGTCGATGCATCCTCATTGTCGGCCCACACCTCTTTGGCCACGCGGAAGCCGGCCCAGGCATTGGGCCATCCGGCATAGAAAGCGGCCTGGGTGAGCAGAGCCGCGATCTCCCTGCGGGTTATGCCATGTTTCTTTCCCATCTCCAGATGAGAGCGGAACGAGGAGTCTATAAGCCCCTTGCCGAGGAGAATTGAAATGGTTACCATGCTGTGGTCATGCAGACTGAGGGTGGAGTCGTTCCATACCGCCTCACCGAAAAGCACGTCATCGTTCAATTCCGCGAATTTAGGCGCGAAATCGCCGAGGACAGTGCGCCCGGCCGTCTGTCTGATTTTCTGTTGTGCCATAATCGTATTTAAACTTAACATTGCCGCTATCACGGCCACTAAAAATTTGATTTTCATAAACATACATTTTCCGTATCCCAACTCGCCTGGAAGATCCAGGCGACATTCCAAAATTACAACAACAGCGCCGTTCATCCCCTAACAAAATTGCGGCGAGTATTACCAATTTCCACACTCCCCCCACAAAAAAACTGTCACGACTATCGCAAGACAGACGTGACAGTGTTTTCGAGTCAAATATTATTGTCAGAAAGCGGGATAACCGGGATTCTGCACATATATGCCCCCAGAGAAATTGTATTGCGCCACAGGAACCGGGAAGTACTCTTCACCATCATCGAAAGTGGCATTGTTATAGTAGATGCGGTTGTCTTTTTCAGCCTTGAAATAATTGTTCATCGTCTCTTTGGCTATGCCCCATCTTACAAGGTCGAAGAAGCGCTCCCCCTCCATCGCCTTTTCAAGTCGCATCTCTGTGCGCAGAGCCTTGCGTGCATATTCCTGTGTCCATCCGGCAGACGGATATAAACCGATCTTGTAATTCGCCGCATATTTCGAGGGATCGTTGAAATCGCTCACATACTCGCTCTCCATCGCGCGTTTACGCACACGGTTGATCAGAGTGCGTGCCTCTTCCAGACCGTTGCCGCCGATTTCGATAAGTGCCTCGGCCTTGTAAAGCAGCAGGTCGGCATAGCGTATGATCTGCCAGTTGAGGGCAGATGCTCCCCACGGCCATCCCTGTGTGGCATCGCTCGATTCAGGCGAGAGCCAGAAACGTTTAGTATTGTTGTATCCGTATGAATCGCTGTTGCGCACCCAGAGACCACACGGTTTTTCTGTGTAGGTCTTATATCGGATGGTGGGACGGCCTGTCACGAAATCAAGGCGCGGATCCACATTGCCGCCCACGTTCTCGAGTGCATACCCGCCATTATTGTCAAATTTAACAGTTCCGTAATCAGGACGGCTCTGGTAATCAAACAGAGGCAAGCCGTCGGCGTCTGTCTGGTAGGCATTTATAAGATCCTGCGACGGGAGGAAGAAGCCGTCGCCCTGCCAGGGACAGCCGGGACCGGTCATGGAATTGAGCAGCATGCTCCAGTTGATACGGCCTACACCACCCGAGCCATCATCTTTCGAGAACTGTATGGCGAACACCGACTCCGGCCCGTTCTCATATGCGAGAAGATCGAGTTGCTGGAAATCTGACAGGAGATCATATCCATGTATACCGTCTATCAGCTCCACTACTTCCTGAAGCAGTTTCTTGTCAATATTCACCACGGCGTTTGTCTCAGGATCCTGTTCGTAAGCCTGGTACAGTTTCACTTTGGCGGCGTAAGCCTTGGCGATACGGCGGTTTACGCGCCCGATCTCATCCTGGGTGTCAGGAAGATCCCGGGCAGCTTCAAGCAGATCGTCAGCGATGCGTGCCAGATGCTGCTCGCGTGTGAACTCGTCGTTGCGCACCGAAGGATAGTCGGCTTCGGGGAGGTCAATATCCATATAAGGGATACGGTTGAACAGGCGCACAAGTTCAAAATACCAGTGGTCGCGTATCACGCGCACTTCCGCTATGCGCGCATCCTTGTCCTTTATGATATTTTCGTCGGCTTTCATAATGGCCCTTATAGCTGAGTTGCAGCGTGAGATACCGCAATATACATTGAACCATTTGCCATCCAGAAAACCATTGTTGGGCTGTATCCTTGCCGTTTCCATATCATGTACCTCCCAGAGGTCGGTTTCGCCGCCGCCACCTTTGTAGGCATTGTCGGCACGCACTTCGCCATAGCTCCAGTTCGTTACAGGAAACAGGTGCGGGTCGTTGGAATCAGCGTAACGGCAACCGAATGTGGCGTATGCGCCGGTAACAAGAAGATCTACCGCTTTGGGATCGTTGATGTTAGCTTCCGACAGCGGTCCCTGCGGTGCATTTTCAAGAAAGTCGTCGCTGCATGCGCAGGCTGCGGCCCCGACGAGTGCCATGATGGCTATATTTTTGATTTTCATGCTATTTTAAATCTGAGATTGGAAATTATTAAAAACCGAACTGGATACCGAATGTGTATTGGCGCGGGAGAGCATAGGGGTAACCGAGACCTTCGGGATCAGCACCGCTGTAGCTGGTGATGGTGAACACGTTCTGTGCCTGGAAATAAACGCGGGCATTTTTGAGATGCAGTTTCGTGCGCACCTTTTCGGGAAGGGTATAACCTAACGAGAGTGTTTTCAGGCGGAGGAACGAGCCGTCTTCGATGTAATAATCCGAACTCTCGTTCTCGTTGTTGGAATTGTCGATCGAGGGAGCGGGCACGTCGGCGCCGTAGTAACCGGTCTGCAGATAGCTGTCATATGCATTGGCAGCTTCAAGCAGCTGTGTGCCGTGGTTGCCGGTCCAGAGAGGGAAGAAATCGGTATAGAATTTCGAGTTGTTCCATGCGTCGCGGATGATACTGTTGAAGAACAGGCTGAGGTCAAAACCTTTCCAGTTGGCACCGAGGTTAAGGCCAAACTGTGCTTTGGGCAGATCACATCCGAGCCATGTGCGGTCGCGGTCGTTAATCTCACCGTCGTTGTTGGTATCTACATAGCGCACACGTCCCACGCCGGGATTGCCGAAGCTCACCTTGTATTTTTCCTTATAGGCGTCAACCTCCTCCTGTGTACGGAACACGCCGTCGGTCCTGTAACCCATCCACGAGCCTAAAGGTTGTCCGACAATACTCTTGTCGATGCCGTTGCCTCCGCCCCATTCATAATAGATGTCCTCCATAAGGTCGGTGACACGGTTCTTCATGGCCGTTACATTAAGCCCTACATTGTAGCTGAAACCGTTGCCGAGAGACTGGCGCCATTCGGCTGTGATTTCCACACCCTTGTTGACCATCGAACCGCCGTTGTACCAGCAGTATCCCCCCTCACCGATAGTGGCGATATAGGGTTTCTCCATGAGCATGTCGTTTGTCTTTTTGTGGAAATAGTCAAACGAGAGTGAAAGCCTGTTGTTAAGGAACGACGCGTCAAATCCCACATTGGTCTGGTATGTCTTTTCCCATGTCAGATCCGGATTGGTGCTTCTTGAACGGATAGCGCCGGGAGAGAGCTTGTTGCCACCCGCCAGGGCATACCCTGCACGGTCGAGATCCATCGCGTATTTCGCATAGAAAGCATCGTTGGCAATGATATCGTTACCGTTCACGCCATATGCGCCTCTGATCTTTAGATCCGTGAGCCATGCCGCCGCACCCTCCATGAATTTCTCCTGGGAGATACGCCATCCGGCGGAAACCGAGGGGAACCAGTCGTAATTGTGTTCGTGCGACAGACGCGACGAGGCATCGCGGCGCAGAGTGAACGACACAAGATATTTGTCGTCCCATGCATAATTCAGCTTGCCGAAACCTGAGAACATGGAATAATTCGATGCTCCGGAACCGGTGTCCTTGTTCGCGGTCACATTCCCGAGATACAGATAATTCGGATCCTCTATCTCCAGACCTTTGCCTTGGCCGTACATATCCTCGAAATGGTTGCGTTTAGCTTCTATACCCACAAGAGCCATCACGGAGTTTTTACCGAAATCAATGTTGTACTGGGCTGTGTTGGTCCATACCCAGTCGACAGTCTTGCTTGAATACTGATAGAGGTTGTTGGATTTGTCGCGCAGGTTAGCGGGAGTGAAAATCTTGTCTGTGCCATTATGGTAGTTGATACCGAAATTAGTTTTCACGATAAGGTTTTTCACCGGTTCCACAGACAGGTATGCGTTGCCGAAGACGCGCCAGTATTCCCGTTTGTTTGTGCCTTCCTCCTTGATCTGGCGCATGATATTTGGTGTATCGTTCAGGCCGAATGCCACCTGGTCGTTATAATTCCCTTCCGAATCATAAACAGTGCGTGCGGGATGCATTTTTATGGCGTTCTCCTCCACTCCGGCGGGGGCATTGTGCTGACGCCACCAGTTCACTGTCACGTTGCCTCCCGCCTTGAGACGGTTGTTGATGAAACCGTAATCGGAACTGAAACGGGCGTTTGCCTTCTGGAAATCAGATCCCTTTATGATGCCGTCATGGTCAAGCCAGCTCAGAGAAAGAGACGAAGATCCGTTCTCCTCACCTTTGGACAGGCCGATACTGTATGTCTGCATGAGCGCGGTGCGGTGTATCTCCTTTTCCCAGTCGGTGTTCTGCGGATTCACCATCACGCCGTTGAGGTTGGCATAAGGCTGCAGCTTCGGCGTGGCGCCGTTACCGTAAAGCTCCGAGTTGGGGGTGGTGCCGTAAGAATATTTGTATGCCGACCAATACACATTGCCCCACTCGTCGGCATTGAGCATGTCAAGGCCGCTCTGATATGTCTGTAGTGTGAGCGTGGCGTCGAATGTCACCCGGCACTCCCCTTTCTTGGCGCGTTTGGTGGTGATGATTATCACACCGTTTGCCGCCTGGGCGCCATAGATTGAAGCGGAGGCGGCATCTTTCAGTACCTGTATGGACTCCACATCATTGCTGTTAAGTATGGTGCCGGGATTCTCGCGGGTCATCACGCCGTCAATCACATAAAGCGGACCGTTGGCATCGCTGCGGAACGATGATGCACCTCGGATAGATGTGCCGGTGCTGAGACCGCCGGGAGTGCCGTCTGTAGTAATATTCATGCCGGCCACGCGCCCCTGCAACGATTGTATCACATTGCCCGTAGGGGTATCGGCTACATCCTTCATCTTCACTACTGAGACAGAACCGGTGAGGTCAGATTTCTTTTCAGCGGAATATCCAACGACAACCACTTCGTCAAGCACAGCCGAATTCTCCTCCAGACGGACAGTCAGGTTTTCCTCCGCCTTCACCTTCCGGGATACATAACCTACATACGATACCTGCAGATCCGTCCCTTCCGGCACCTTGATCTCGAAATTGCCGTCGATATCCGTGGCAGCCCCTGTTTTGGTCTGTTCACACAGCACAGAAGCACCTATCAGCGGCTCATCGTCTGTTTTGGAAAGCACTGTACCGTGCACGGTGATATCACGCGCCTGGGCCACTATCACCATAAGAAACAGCATCAATGCACTTAAGATTGTTTTTTTCATGTTACTCGATTGGTTAAATAATCAATGTCTGTTTTTGCGATACCGTAATGCGGTGATCACGGTGCAAAATTAGCGTGCAGGTGCCACGAAGACATATCACAGTTTGAGCATCGGCTATTAAAATTCGCGCTTCGCTCAATTTTTATATCAATTGCATAAATTGTAATACCGGTTCGCGGCCTACTCTGAATACCACATGAATTATGAAGTTGAAAATGTCTTGCCTGCGTATGATAGTCTCTGATTTTGCAAAAATAGCGATGACAATATTAAAAACGTTGCTTTCACTACCAAAAATTTTGCAACTCACCTGAATTTATAATCACTGCATGATTTTTTATACCTACGGCACAGCAGATTGTAGTAGTTTTGCAGAGCCGGAAAAAACAGATCCGAAGAAACTTTTTACAAAATATCATTTACCCGCCATGAAACCATTCGAAACTTTAGCCATAGCCGCCATCACCTCCGCAGCGGCATTCTTTCCCACGGATACAGCCGCAGCCGAGGGGATCAGAATAGACCATCTCGGAGCCGACAACACACTTGTAAGGATAACCGGTGACAGCCGTTATGTGCTCCTTCCGGTTCAGGAAGCAAACGATGACGCACGCATAAATATCCTCGTAGACGGACAGCCCGACCGCACAATAAACGTAAGGCTCGCCAAAAGCAAAATCGACTATTTCGTGCCATTCGATCTCGCGCCATACAAAGGGCATAAGGTGGCTATGAATATCGTGACCACCCAGGGACGGTCAACTGTGCGGGAGGCGAAAGAGGATGCTTTCTGGAAAAACATCGCCCTGTCTGACACATTCGATGTTTCGAACAGGGAAAAATACCGCCCCGCCTATCACCATACACCGCTTTACGGATGGATGAACGACCCCAACGGTATGTTTTACCGGGACGGTACATGGCACCTCTATTACCAGTACAATCCCTACGGCTCAAAGTGGCAGAACATGTCGTGGGGGCATTCCACATCGAAAGATCTCATACATTGGGAAAACCATGGAGTGGCACTCGAGCCAACCGGCCTCGGCACGGTGTTCAGCGGAAGCTGTGCGCTTGACCATACCGGCTCAGCCGGATTCGGCACCGACGCCGTGGTGGGACTTTACACCTCGGCAGATGTAAGCCAGATACAAAGCCTTGTATGGAGCACCGACGGCGGAGAAACATTTGATTTCTATGCCGCCAACCCGGTGATAACACTTGAGACAGAGGCACGCGACCCCAATATGTTCTGGGACAGCAACGCAAACCGGTGGGTGATGATACTGGCACATGCCCTGGAACGCGAAATGCTTATTTTCACTTCACCCGACATGAAGGAGTGGACATTGCAAAGCTCCTTCGGAAAAGGACTCGGCGCACAGGATGGCGTATGGGAATGCCCGGATCTGTTTGAATTGCCTGTGGGGGAAACATATGAAAGGAAATGGGTGCTGATATGCAATATCAATCCAGGAGGTCCGGCAGGAGGTAGTGCCACGCAATATTTTACAGGCGATTTTGACGGCACCACGTTCACCCCAGACAAGGATGCCGAAGGAAATGTGCCCACGAAATGGCTCGATTTCGGCAAAGACCATTATGCCACTGTAACGTGGAGCGACGCACCGGAAGGGAGGCGCACCGCCATCGGATGGATGAGCAACTGGCAATATGCCGCGGAGGTTCCTACAATGCAATACCGAAGCGCCAACACGCTTCCCCGGGAGATCGGGCTTTTCAGGGCGGAGGACGGACAAACATACGCTTCTTCCACACCGTCGCCGGAACTCATAGCCCTCCGCGGACACCTCACTGAAAATACCGGCAAAGCTACCATCGGAGACAAGGGACGCACATGGAGCCTCCCGGCCGCAAACGACGGTATCTGCGAAATACTTCTTGACATTGACGCCCAAAAAGCCAAATCGGTAGAAATAGAGCTCGGCAACGGATCAGGCGACAGAACCACAATGCTATACGATCCGGACGCACATACATTTTCTTTCGACCGCACAAAGAGCGGCCGGGTTGATTTCAGCCAGGATTTCCCGGCAGTCACCGTGGCGCCTACTTTTGAGAAAGATGGGAAAACAAGCCTTAGGATTTTCATTGACAGATCAAGCATCGAGCTGTTCGGCAACAACGGGCAGTTCGCAATGACCAACCTCGTATTCCCTACCGAGCCATACTCCACATTGTCTGTAAAAGCGGCAGGTGGTAAAGCCAAGGTAAGCGACCTGAAAATATACTCAATAGAAACTGAATAATTAGTAAGTCATCTAATACTATTTTTCATCGGATAAACAATCGGTTATAAGTATGTAGGGAGACGGTATGCCACCACTGCGGGCACACCGTCTTTTCTTATATAAAGGAAAAGACCGTTACCAAACCAAAAAAACTCTAATTTGTTTTATTTCTATAACGACGTCTGCCTGTTCAAGCCTTAACCTTGAGGCAGAATGTTCTCACAGGTGACATTACACCACATGTAACGGGATAGATTATTTACTTATGTTTCAACGTTTTATTTACTTTGCTTTTGCCATATCTTGCTCTCTGGCCGCATTTGCCGCATCACCGGTGAATGAAGAGGACCTGACACGGCACCTCAACGATTCACTTCCCGAGCAATGGACCTACACCCCGGAAATACAGCAGGAAATACCATCTTCAACCGACGGATGGTGGCGCTCTTTCGGTGATACCACACTCGACTCCCTGATCTCCCTCGCCCTTGACTATAACTACGATCTCGCACAGACACTCAGGCGCACCGAGATCGCCCGCAACACCATGCGGCAGGCACAGGCGGGATGGTATCCGTCGGTGGGTCTTACGGCAGGCTGGAGCAAAGACCGGCAAAGCGGCGCCATAGCCGTGCCGGGAATGCCTGCCACCGTGACAAGCGGATTCAACGCAGGTCTCTCGGCCAGATGGGAAATAGACGTTTTCGGAAAGATCGCATCAGGCGTAAAAGCAAAAAAGGCGGCCTACAACGCCTCACGTGCTGAATATGCCGGAGCTATGGTAAGCCTCTGCGCGCAGGTGGCCACCACATATTTCCAGTTGCGGACCCTACAGGGACAGCTGTATGTGGCGGAAATACACTCCGAGTCGCAGCTCAAGACGGTAAATATCGCCCGGGCACGTTTCGAGGCCGAGCTCGCCTCGAAGCTCGATGTGGCACAGGCGGAAGAGACATATTACTCCACCCTCGCCTCCATCCCCAAGCTGCAGTACTCCATACACACGGCTATCAATTCACTTGAGGTACTTACCGGATCGTTCAGCGACAGACTCAGAACCGTCTTGTCAGAACCCACACCGCTCCCCGACTGCTACCGCATGGTAAGTGCCGGAGTACCGGCCGGCCTGTTGCGGCGGCGGCCCGACATAGCCCAGGCTGAGCTTGAGCTGGCGCAATCGGCCGCCGAGATAGGCATCGCAAAAAAAGACTTTCTGCCCACACTCGCCATCGAAGGAGCCGTAGGCACATCGGCACACAACCTGAAAGACCTGTTCAAAAACAATTCATACACCTACTCCATAGCGCCCACACTGTCATGGACACTGTTTGACGGTCTATCCCGCAAATATGCCCTGGCGACCGCACGCGAGCAGATGCAGGCGGCGATTGACAATTACAACCTTGTTGTCGCCAATGCCTTCCAGGAGACAGACAACGCATTGGCCGGCTACCACTTCGCCATAATCTATCTGGAGAATGTGGAGCGGATACTCACCGCCGACACAGAGGCTCTCAAACTCGCCATGGACCGGTACAAGAATTCCCTCAGCCCTATGCTCGACGTAGTCACCGCACAGCTCAACACACTCACCACCGAGCAGGAACAGATCGCCGCCCGCGGGCAGGCCCTCACATCGCTCATTAACCTGTATGAGGCCCTCGGGGGAGGGTTCGATCTCGATACGCTTGAAGTTAACATGTAAGCAACCATAATCCATCTCGCCAAATGAAAATATCGACACAAATCCATACGGGCGCCATATTGTCGCTGTCGGCATTGGCAATGCTGACCTCCTGTCATTCCAAAAAAGGGGACGGCAAAGAAGGGGACGCCGAAATGACGGTAAATGTAGCCACACCGCAGACCGACTCCATAGTGCTCAGCAAAACATATCCTGCATTCCTGCTCGCAGACCGCGATGCCGCTGTGGTGGCGCGCGTCACCGGATACGTCACGGCAAAACATTACGAAGATGGCGCCCTGGTCAAAGAGGGAACCCCGCTGTATACCATAGAGAGCACCACATACCGCTCGCAACTTGCCGAAGCCCAGTCAAAACTGCAATCAGCAAAAGCCAACCACGACTATTGCGAACGCCAGTACGAGGCTCTGAAAAAGGCGCTCGAAAGCGATGCTGTATCGAAAATGGATGTCATACAGGCGGAAAGCAATCTGCGCCAGAGCGAGGCCGATATACAAAGCGCCCAGGCCGCTGTGACCACCGCCAACATGATGCTCGGCTACTGCACGGTGCGCGCGCCCTTCACCGGCCGCGTATCCGCTCCCGAAGTTGTGGTAGGCGACTTTGTTGCCGGAGAAGGCGCTCCGGTGAAACTCACCACCATCTACGACGACCAGCCGATACTCACGATATTCTCCGTAGAGGACTCGAGGTATATAGCCGTATCTGAAGCTATCAAAAACCATACGATCGACTACAAGCATGTGCCGGTGCTCTTCGGAGACAGCATCCTCGGCAACTATACCGGCGAGCTCGACTATGCGTCGCCTGATGTGCAGAAAGGTACAGGCACAGTAACCCTCAGGCTGCTTGTCGACAACCCCGACGGCACACTCAAGAGCGGCATGTATGCCAACGTGGATCTACCCTACGCCGTCAAAACCGACGCGATGCTGATCAAGGAAGCCGCCATCGGCACCGACCAACTCGGGAAATATGTCTATGTGGTCAATGACTCCGACAAGGTGGTATACACCCCCGTGGAGACAGGCGATCTTTATCACGATACCCTGCGCATTGTCAACTCCGGCCTAAAGCCTACCGACCGATATGTGACACAGGCATTGCTGAAAGTGCGCGACGGCATGACCGTGAAAACCCGTCAGACTAACTGACATGCGCAAGTTCCGCACTCTGAAATCCGTTAAAAAGCCTGTCGGCAAAACTAATTTAAAGTCAGCTGCACGTTATGACACGCATTGATCCTGCTGACTGACATAAGTCATAAAAAATCGCCACAGAATGTTTTCAAGATTTTTCATAGACAGACCCATTTTCGCTACCGTTCTGGCGATATTGATGATTATCGTAGGACTGGTGACAGTAAAGACATTGCCTATCGCGCAATATCCCAATATCTCACCCCCTACGGTACGCGTGTCGGCCACATATCCAGGTGCCGACGCACGCACCGTGGCCGAGACCGTGGGTGTCCCCATCGAAGAGAGCGTCAACGGCGTGGAAGGGATGATGTATATGAGCTCCAACTCCGGTAACGACGGCTCATACAGCCTCACCATCACGTTCAACAACGATGTGGACCTTGACGACGCCACTGTCAAGGTGCAGAATCTCGTGAACCAGGCATCATCCCGCCTTCCCACCTCAGTGACACAGCAAGGGGTGAGCATCAACTCGGAGAGTACCAACATCCTGCTGTTCGTCGCACTTGAAAGCGACGACCCGGAACGCTACAACTCCCTGTTCCTCACCAACTACGCACAGCTGCACATCGTAAACCCGCTGACACGTCTGGAAGGCGTGGGAGGCGTAAGCGCTTTCGGAGCGGGAGAATACAGCATGCGTGTATGGCTGAATCCAGACCTCATGCGTGCGCGAGGCATCACCCCCGCCGACGTAATGGCAGCCATCAAGGCACAGAACATGGAGGTATCGGCCGGTTCCGTGGGAAGCCAGCCGGTGAAAAGCCAGGCCTCGTTCCAGTTCACCATCTCATCGCCGGGACGCCTTGTGACGGCCGAGCAGTTCGGCAACATCATAATCCGATCCAACGGCGACAACGGCCTGCTGCGCCTTAGCGACATCGCCCAGGTGGAACTTGGCAGTGAAAGTTACGGAAGCATATCGCGTGTTTCCGGAAAAGAGGCCGGGCTGATCGGCGTGTATCAGCGATCCGACGCGAACGCCCTCAGTGTGGCCAATGAAGTGAAAAACGAACTAAAAAACCTCGAGCCTTATTTCCCGCCGGGTGTACACTACCGGGTGCTGATGAACACCACCGACTTCGTGTCGGCATCAATTGACGAGGTGCTCGTCACTTTCGTAGAGACCACCCTCATCGTAATGATCGTGATACTCTTCTTCCTGCAGAGCTGGCGGGCCGTGATTATCCCCATGATCACCATTCCGGTGTCGCTGATAGCCACATTCGCCGTGATGAAACTGCTCGGCTTCACCCTCAACACACTCACCCTCTTCGGCCTCGTGCTTGCCATAGCCATTGTGGTGGACGATGCCATAGTGGTGGTGGAGGACTGCGCGCGCATAATTGACGAGGGGAAAATGACGCCGCGCCAGGCCGCCGAGAAAGCGATGGTGGAACTTCAGGGGCCTGTCGTGGGTGAGGTCCTGGTGCTTCTGTCGGTATTCATACCTACCGCATTCATCTCAGGCATCACGGGCGAACTTTACAAGCAGTTCGCGCTGACCATAGCCGTATCCACGGCATTCTCCGGATTCAACGCCCTCACCTTCACTCCGGCCATGTGCGCCCTGTTCCTGAGAAAAAGCAAACCGTCGAATTTCTTCCTCTACAAATGGTTCAACAAAGGGTGGGGCGCCACTCTGGCTCTCTATACCAAAGGGATCGGGAAATGCCTTAAGCACCCCCTCGTGGCCATTGGATGCTATCTTCTCCTGTGCGCCGTAGCGCTGTGGGGATTCATGCGCTGGCCTACCACCTACGTTCCTGAGGAAGATATGGGATACTTCATGACCTCCGTGCAGCTCCCTGCCGGCGCATCGCTTGACCGCACTGACAAAATGGTGTCACAGGTTGCCGACATAATCAAGGGGATGCCCGAAGTGCAGGACGTGCTTGAGATCACCGGCTTCTCTTTCATGGCCGGCGGCTCGGGGAGCAACCTCGGATCGATGTTCGTGGTGCTCAAGCCCTGGAACGAGCGAAAAGGCAAATCGCAGAGCGTGGAGGCGGTGATGGAACGTGTGAACGAAAAATGCGCCGCATTGCAGGAAGGTATTGTGTTCGCGATAAATCCTCCCGCCATACCGGGTCTCGGCATGACTTCCGGACTTCAGATGCAGCTGCTCGACATCAATTCCCAGAACTCGGGCGACATGACGGATGCTATCGAAGCCATACGCGAGGCCGCAGACAAGAACCCGGCCATAGCATCGGTACAGTCGCTTTACGAAGGCAATGTGCCGCAATACCGCGTGGTGATGGACCGCGACAAGATAGAGCTTATGGGGATCAGCCTCGATGCCGTATACTCAGCCCTGTCATCCTTCGTGGGCGGATCGTATGTGAACGATTTCGTGGAGTTCAACCAGGTCTACCAGGTAAATGTCGCCGCCGAAGGATGGGCGAGAAACCATGCCGACGACATACTTCACCTCTCCGTGCGCAACAACGACGGCGACATGGTGCCTTTCGCTTCATTTGCCCGGGTGGAGCCGGTGATGGGGTCATCGTCCATAAGCCGATACAACATGTACCAGACCGCATCGCTTACAGCCACACCTGCAAAAGGGGTAAGCTCCTCAGAGGCGATTGCGGCGATGGAGAATATCGTAAAAGATGTATCAGGCAACAACTACGGCTATGCATGGACTGGAGAAGCCTACCAGGAGACACAGTCCGGCACCACCATCAGTGTGGTACTCATCTTCGCCATCATCATGACGATTCTGGTACTCGCCGCGCAATATGAAAGCTGGACAGACCCGCTTGCCGTGGTGATAGCCATGCCGACCGCCATACTCGGCACCATCATAGGGTGTTTCTTCCTGAACCAGAGCATCAGCATCTACACCCAGATCGGCATTATCCTGCTGCTCGGCCTCGCGGCCAAAAACGCCATCCTTATCGTGGAATACGCCATCGACTACCGTAAAAGCGGCATGCCTGTACGAGAGGCTGCCCGTCAGGGAGGCATAGTGCGTTTCCGCCCGATCATGATGACCGCCATGGCCTTTGTATTCGGCGTGATGCCGATGCTGTTCGCCACCGGCGCAGGCGCGGAAAGCCGCATAAGCCTCGGCACTGCCGTTGTGTTCGGCATGGCTGTCAATGCCATAGTCGGCTGTCTCTTCGTCCCCAACTTCTGGGAACTGTTCCAGAACTTCCAGGAGCGCTATCTGAGCCGCATCTTCTCAGGTTCCGACCAGAGCACCGCCTCTACCCCCACTGACACCGGCAGCACACCGCCGGCAGCCAAATAACCCCGCTCCACATATCAAAAAAACTACAGACGCGCCATGAGATCCTGTACCGGATTTCATGGTGCTCTTTTGCAAATGGGGGGCGCCAATCCCTGTCATATGACCGATTCTCCATATTTTTTGGTATTTTTGCAGTCTGAAAACTGTAGCAAGAACGAAAGACCGATGTACTATATAAAAAAGAGAATGGAGATAGCAGGCTGTCACAGCCTGCGGTTGTCATACGAAAGCAAATGCAGCCGGCTTCACGGACACAACTGGGTTGTGACTGTATACTGCCGCGCCACGGAACTGAACGGCGACGGTATGGTAGCCGACTTCACCCGCATAAAAGAACATGTGCACGGCCGTCTGGACCACGGCAACTTCAACGAACTCTTTCCGTTCAATCCCACTGCCGAAAACATCGCGCGGTGGATATGCGGCGAAATAGAGGGGTGCTTCATGGTGTCTGTACAGGAATCGGAAGGCAATTCCGTGCTCTACGTATCTGACGATGCCACCGCGGCCGACATTGCCGCCGGCTCGGCCATCTGATTTTATGCGCATGATCATATGAAAGTAAACGAGATCTTCTATTCACTGCAGGGGGAAGGATACCGCACGGGATCTCCGTCTGTTTTCGTGCGCCTCTCCGGATGCAACCTGAAATGCAGTTTCTGCGATACCCGTCATGAGGCATTCACCGAAATGACCGAGGAGGAGATCGTCTCCAAGACACTCCGCTACCCTGCCCCCTTTGTGGTGATCACCGGCGGGGAACCTACATTGCAGCTTACACCCTCATTCCTGAAAAAACTCAGGGAAGCAGGTAAGAAGATACAGATAGAGACGAACGGCTCCATAGACCTGCCAGACGAGGCATTACGCCTCATCGACCACATCACATGCTCACCCAAAAGCTCTCCGGTGAAGCTCAGACGCATCGACGAGCTTAAAGTGGTCTTCGAGGCTGAGGTGCTCCCTCTGCCGAAGAATGTGGAGGAACAGCTGAAGCGTTATGAATGTCTGGCAGCACGCCACAATGCGGTATGCTCGCTGCAGCCTTGCGATGTGGGCGATCCGGTCCGTAACCGTGCCATCACCGAAGCCGCCATAACCTACATACTGGAACATCCCGTGTGGCGCCTGTCGCTTCAGACGCATAAGATACTCGATGTAAGATAATCCATATCCCTGACGGATAAAACACAACGTTCCCGGGACAGTCACCGTCGCATGACAGGCGCCGTTCCGGGAACGTTTTATATTCTTTTATAGCTTACTGTTTCTTCACACGGCCGTGAAGCCCGTGGAAGAGTGTGCCCACGAGCAATGCGCCGCCTGCGATGTTTCCCAGCGTGACCGGTATGAGGTTATTGAACAGAGCGGCCATATCCACATCGGCCCCCTCCAGCATTCCTGCCGGGATGAAAAACATATTTGCGATGCTGTGCTCATAGCCGAGCATCACGAACGCTCCTACCGGAATCCAGCATGCGAGCATCTTGGCCGGGAGGTTATCTACCATCAGACAGAGCCATACGGCGAGACACACACACCAGTTTGCTGCGATTCCCTTTACAAAAGACACGCTCCAGGGGAGGGCGGCTTTCGCCTGTGCGATGTTGATCACTGCCGTATGGTATGGTTCGGAAGCCGTCAGACCGCTCATATACACGAACAGGTATGTGAATATCAAAGCTCCCACGAAATTAAACACCCACACAAGGGTCCAGTGGCGCACCACGGTGAAAAATCCGAACCGGCGCCGGTAGCATCCCGGCATAAGCACGGCATTGTTTCCTGTGAAGAGTTCTCCCCCGAAAAGCACTATCAGAAACAGACCTATGGGGAACATCAGGCCGCTCAGAAGTTTCTGGATGCCCGGATTTTCAGCTGCCAGTCCCGGCATGCCGAAACCGATGAAAACCGAAAGAATGCCGCCGAGCGCGATAAACGCTCCCGCCATTACAGATAACACGGCCAGACGGCCTACGGCAAGCGACGTCTTGTCGCAGCCTATTTTCTCTACAAGCGTGATAAGCTGTGGATGTGATATCAGAGCCATATTTCAACTAACTGTTTTACCCCTCTCCGGCATACTGTCTCAGTTCAGTTGCGGCTCGGCGCAAGGGAGGGGTTTAGCTTTTTTTTGTGTATATACCTGCACGGGTAGTTCCCCCTTGAGGGCGCCGAGGGCATTTAGGGCAAGTGCCTCAAGCTCGTCCTCTCCGGGATATACATGCACAGGAGCCATGTAGGAGATACGCTCTTTCAGGCGTGAGATCACATAATCGGAATATGCGATACCTCCCGTGATGAGTATGGCGTCCACCTTCCCGTAGAACACCGGGCCGAGTGAAGCTATATGCTTCGCGATCTGATATATCATGGCGTCAAGGACAAGGCGCGCATAATCGTCGCCATTCTCTATGCGCTCAAGTATTTCGGGAATGTGGGTGGTGCCGAGATGCGCTGCCAGACCGGCTTTCCCGCTGATGCGTTTTTTGAGTTCGTCCTTGCTGTACCGTCCTGAGAAACAGAGGTCGATAAGCGATCCCGACGGAAGTGAACCGGCACGCTCGGGAGAGAAAGGTCCCTCGCCGTCGAAAGCGTTGTTCACATCAATGGCCTTGCCGTCCTTGTGTGCGCCGATCGAGATGCCGCCGCCGAGATGGCAAATGATAAGATTGAAATCCTCATATCTGAGACGTTCCCCGCGGAGAGCGCTCTGCTCGGCCGCAAAACGGCGCCCGATGGCACGCTGGTTCAGGGCATGCCATGTGGTGGTGCGGGGCATAAGGGGGGATCCCGTCACACGGGCTATCTCATCAAGCTCGTCAACCACACCCGGATCGGCGATAAAAGCTTTGCACCCGAGCTCGTCGGCGAGATCGCGTGCTATCAGGCAGCCGAGATTGCAGGCATGGCTGCGGCGCACTTTGCGTATATCCGCTATCATGGCGTCGTTTACCTCGTAAACTCCACCCGGTATCGGCCTGAGAAGACCTCCGCGGCCTACCACCGCGTCAAACTCAAACGGGATACCGTTGTCGGCCAACGCTTTAAGAATAAGGTTCTTGCGAAAATCAAACTGATCAATCACTTTCGGGAATGGCTCCAGATCCTCAACACTATGTCTGAGACTTAGTGTAAGCACTGGTGTAGTGTCCTCGAACACTGCCATCTTTGTTGAAGTAGAACCGGGATTTATTGCAAGTATCTTCATTATTATACGCTTTTATCTGTCTTCTGTCTGGTTATGGTAAAAGAGTTGTGTGGCAATATCCTTGCCGTAGTCGCAATATCGGCTCAGAGCGCGCTGAGACACGCCAGAGCCATGCTCGACAGTTTTGAAAGTGTGGTGTCGCTCCGGCTTGTAAGGATCACCGGACATATGGCTCCCTGGAGCATCCCCGCGATATCGGCTCCGCCGAACAGGGTTATGGTCTTGTAGAACGTATTGCCTGATTCTATATTCGGGAACATGAGCAGATCCGCATCACCGCACACCGACGAAGCGATACCTTTTACTTCGGCGCTGTGCCTGTCACAGGCGGTCTTCACATCCATAGGCCCTCCCATCTCTACAGGACCGAACTCCCCTTCCGCGGCCATCTTCTCAAGAGCCACATAATCCACCGAGTTGGGGAACTTCTCGTTTACTTTCTCAGTAAAATGTATCAACGCCACTTTGGGGCATGCGATGCCGAATTTGCGGCATGTAGCCACATTATATTTAAGCATTTCAACCCGCTGCTGGAGCGTGGGGTAAGGTATTACGGCCACATCTCCGAAAAATATCAGCTTGTGATATCCGGGCAGTTGCGCCACCGACAGATGGGTGAGCACATTGCCTTTTGGCAGCAGTGCGTGCTCTTTATTGAGGATCGCCCGCAGGAAATTATCCGTGTTGATCAATCCCTTCATGAGTATGTCGGCCTCTCCGGCGCGCACGGCCTCCACAGCTTTGGCAGCCGCGTCGTCAGGCGATGCCGCCTCACGCGTCATCACCCTTTCTCCGCCGTGGCAGGAAATATCTTCAGGCAATGTGGCAAGAGCGTCAGAAGTGCTTACCAGCAGGAAATCCGCAAGCCCTTTTTTCAGAGCTTCCGCTATCGCGGAGCGGGTACATGCATCATCTGGACACACAACCGCAATACGCTTGCGGCAATCCATACTTCCCAGATGATCATAAATCCGGGCAAAGGTTCTGATCTCTTCCATGGCCATAATAATATGTTTTTGCAAATATCCGAAATATTTTTGAAAATGCACAATTTTACGAACAAAAAATCTGCTTAAAAATTCAATTTATTCCACTTTCATTTTAACATTTAAGCGCCATTCAACCTCCCTGTACTTACAAAATCATGCCAACAGAAGATTTTAGCAAAACTTATTTAGCATCATTTCGCACATTCATTGCACAAACTCATCGATTTTGTGCAATTTCGGTCAATATGAACATACAGGGGAGACATCAAACGACATAACCCAACATAGTGGAAGGAACCAACCGCTGGCTCCTTCCACAGGGAATATTAAATCAGATGAAGAGAATTATATTCCGGATAAAATCCGTGCTACCCCAAATAATGAAAAATATGTCCAATCGTTCAAAAATGTAAAAAAAATCTGTCAGTCCAACCAATATATTTGCTTTTAAAACCGGAATACCGGCGGGGTAGCATAAGTTATTCACTTTGTATGTTGCAAAGATATAAAAGGCAAATCGTATCTGCAAACATTTTGCAAACAAATTTAATAAAATTTTAGCAAAATGTCTTTACAAGCCCCAGAAAGCCGATTTTCAAAAATCCAAATGGGCATTTTTACTTACACACACCTTTTCAGAGCGGTTTTCAGGGGCTAATTCCGGCATGAAAAACCCCGGAAAGCGATTACAAAATTATTTGCAGATATTACTTTTAATGATTAATTTTACTGCCGCCACAGATAACATAATCCCATTCCAGGGGCATGCATTAACAAAACTAAACCTATTTAATTTTTTTAGATATGAGCAATAATCTGAATGACAATCCCGGCACTTTCGAGGAGGAACGTGAACGCCCCTTCAAAGGGCTGTGCATATCGGGATTCGCAATGCTGTTTTTCACTTTCATTCTTGTACCGGCAATCGCCTTCGCAGTGTTGTATTCCTGGCATGAAACAAATCCTGCACTTGCATTTCCGATAGCGGGAGTGCTTTTTATAATATTCATACTGGGATGTATCGGATATTTTACACAGGAGCCCAACGAGGCGCGTGTGATGATATTCTTCGGCAAATATGTGGGGACAGTGCGCAAGACAGGATATTACTGGGGGAACCCGTTCATTACACGCAAAAAATTGTCGCTGCGCATACGCAACATGGATATCGACCCGATAAAAGTCAACGACAAGGTCGGCAATCCGGTGCTTATAGGCATGGTGCTCGTATGGAAGATCAAAGACACCTACCGCGCTGTGTTCGATATTGATTCTCAGTCGCTCGGCCTCAACGGATCAGGCATAAACAATGCCGCCCTGGAAAAATTCGTGCGCATACAGAGCGATGCCGCCCTGCGTGAAGTCACCGGGCGCTATGCATATGACCAGACCGGAGGGGACGACAATGAACTCACCCTGCGCGACGGAGGGGACGAGATCAACGAACTCCTTGAAAAGACCATCAACGAGCGTCTCGCCATTGCCGGCATGGAGGTTGTGGAGGCGCGCCTCAACTATCTTGCCTATGCCCCGGAGATTGCGGCCGTGATGCTGCGCCGCCAACAGGCATCGGCCATAATCTCGGCCCGCGAGAAGATTGTGGAAGGAGCCGTGAGCATGGTGAAGATGGCCATAGACCGCATAGAAAAGGATCAGGTAGCCAAATTCGACGATACCCGCAAGGCACAGCTTGTAGGCAATCTGCTTGTGGTACTCTGCAGCGACGAACCCGCACAGCCTGTACTCAACGCTGACGCCTGAAACCAAAAGATACAAATTGAGGGGTGTGTCAAAATTCGCAAATTTTGACACACCGCTTTGTTTCTATCCGGATGGGGAGGGTGCTGTCAGAATGGTTCCGGATGGCAGGAGCCTGAGAGGCCGGTATGCCACACCCTCGTTCCGCTTTTCTATCAAACCCCAGCAGGGAGGATGATACATCTAGTAAAAATGTCTTATTATCTGTAATATTGTCGCAGGGTGATGTTTTTTTCTATCTTTGGGAACTGCCGAAGTTTGCTTTGCACGAGTTTATTCGTATTTTTGTGGAAGAAAACAGATCTGCGATAAACCTATTTACCTCGAATTGATTTTCTTGCAAAATAAATTTTTACGTAATATCATAATAATTCACTTCTATATCATGAAGCATATGCTACTTCTGGGTCTCTTGACTTGTGCGTCTGTGGCGGCCCACGGCAATCCGCCAGCAAGAGTCTCAACCACCACACAGAACATTGTAGAGCTTTCAATAAGCGGCTCCGCCGTTGACGAAGAGGGTACAGAACCTGTAGAGCTGCACCTGAAACTCGCGAAAAACGGCAACTCCCGCGCCAGGGAGATATATCTGGCCGATCCGACCATATATACCGAAAACGGCAAATTCTACATGGCCGGCACCCGCAGCTACGGCCCCAACGGATTCACACTCCTTGAAAGTTCCGACCTCCAGCACTGGGGATATGCCCGCAAAGACTCCATGATAGTCACACAAGGCAACAGCGTGTATGGCACCTGGGGCTTCTGGGCACCGCAGATTTTCAAGGACGGCGACAAATACCTGTTTGCCTATACGGCCGAGGAGCAGACCTGCGTGGCCAAATCAGACGAACTGACCGGCACCTATACCCAGAGCACGGTAGGAGCTGTAGACAAGTCTGCCAAAAATATCGACCCCTTCATCTTCCGCGACGATGACGGCAAATATTACTTCTACCATGTGCGTTTCAACGGCGGCAACATCCTCCATGTGGCCGAGTTCGATCCCGAGACCTGCAAGTTCATAGGTAATGCCAAAGAATGTTTCCGCAATACCGAAGGATGGGAGGCCACCAACGCATATCCGAGCGCACCCATCATGGAGGGCCCGACGGTAATGAAGATCGACGGTCTTTACTACATGTTCTATTCGGCCAACCACTATCTGAGCACCGACTATGCGGTAGGCTACGCCACAGCACCCTCTCCTATGGGGCCCTGGACAAAGAATCCCAACAGCCCCATCATACACCGCAACATAGTAGGCGAAATGGGATCGGGCCATGGCGATGTATTCTTTGACAACGAGGGCAACATGAGGTATGTATATCACGTACACCACGACGAGACCAAAGCCAATCCGCGCCGCACCCGCATCATCACCCTCAATATCGACAAATCGAACGGACAGCCCTATACCATCACGGCCGATCCGTCGTCGATCATCAAACCGACCATGCACCCCATAGACGGCAATTTCTCGGGTTATGTGCGCCTCAAACCGGGCACATACAGCTTCACGGGCGTGACAGAGAAAGGTGAAAAGATTGCATTCGGCGAGGCAGAGGGCACACTGGTACCCGACGGAGAGCCGTTTACCGAAACAGAGAGCCGCCTGGTGCGCATCGACGCCGATACCCGCAGGGGCACCGTCACCATCACTCCAGTCACCTCTATGGAAGTGAA
>ERZ836877.2103-NODE-2103-length-27347-cov-10.606148_pt1 | contig 27347 bp, 22 predicted proteins | sample MGYA00519469_ERZ836877 | MGnify/ENA primary metagenome ERZ836877 (study PRJEB31850, sample SAMEA3708809) | human gut metagenome | biome: human gut; feature: human-associated habitat; material: faeces | place: China | collected 2014 ... | reverse complement strand
ATCTCCCGGGGCGAGGCCCGCAGGGTCCAGCAGCTGCTGTTGGCGGCCAGCAAAAGGCCGTCGGCGCTGTAAATGCGCCCCCGGTCCGCTGGGACCACGGTATCCCGCAGCTGCTGGCCCTGTGCACGGTCGGCATAGAAGCCGTCGGTGCGCACCTGCAGGAAAAAGAGCCGCACGGCCAGCCCCAGGCAGACAGCACAGAACAGCACCGCCACGGCCCGTGCCCGGCGGCGGAATCCCCGCTCGGGCAGGGTGCGGAGAAATTTGGGCATGATGTCACCCCCTTTAACGGGCTCACCCTCTCCGTCATCGCTGACGCGATGCCACCTCTCCCGAAGGGAGAGGCCTTGGCATTCGATACAAAGTTTATGATTTTGTCAAAAGCTCCCCCTTTGGGGGAGCTGGCGCAAAGCGCCTGAGAGGGTGAGCTAGTGTACAAGATATGCACAACGTCACGATAATATCCGTATAGCCAACAGCAGCATGGCGTACAATAGTAAAACTGGGGGTGACGACATGAAACTGACTGCCTTGGCAGGCGGGCGGCACAAGGCACCGCTGCGGGCCCTGCCGGCCATGGACCTGCCGTTTCTGGTGCTGGTACTCACGCTGGTGGGGTTCGGGCTGGTGATGCTGGGCAGTGCATCGGGGGCGGTGGCCCTTTACCGGCGGGGCGATGCCTTTGCCTACCTGCGCCCCCAGCTGCTCTACGCTGCCATGGGCATTGCGGGGCTGTGGCTGGCCAGCCGGGTGGACTACCACATCTTCCACAAATTGGCCTGGCCGCTGCTGGGGGTCTCGCTGGTGCTGCTTGCGGTGGTGCTTTTTATGCCGGAATACAACGGCTGCAAACGGTGGCTGGTGCTGCCGGGGGTGGGCACCCTGCAGCCAAGCGAGATCGCAAAATTTGCCGTGGTGCTGGTGTTTTCACACATCATCTCGCTGAACCATGACAGGATGCGCAGCTTTGCGGTGGGGGTGCTGCCCTTTGTGCTGGTGCTGGGGGTGGTGGCAGCGCTGATGCTGCTGGAGCCCCATCTTTCGGGCACCTTGCTGATCCTGGGCATCGGAGCAGTGCTGATGTTCGTGGGCGGCACAGGTCTGCGGTGGTTCGTGCTGGCGGGCGTGGGCGGGGCGGCCGCCATCGGGGCGGCGGTGGTCGTTATGCCGGACCTTGTGCCCTACGCCGCCGACCGCCTGCGCTCCTGGCAGGACCCTTTTGCCGACCCGCTGGGGGACGGCCACCAGACCATCCAGAGCCTGTACGCCATCGGCTCAGGCGGAGCCACCGGGCTGGGGCTGGGGAACAGCCGCCAGAAACACCTGTTTGTGCCTGAACCCCAGAACGACTTCATCTTCTCCATCGTCTGCGAGGAACTGGGCTTTGTGGGGGCCTGCGCCGTGGTGCTGCTGTTCGTGCTGCTGCTCTGGCGGGGCATTACCATTGCCGCCCATGCTCCCGACCGTTTTGGGGCGCTGCTGGTGGTGGGCTTTACTGTGCAGGTGGCCCTGCAGGCTGTCCTCAATGTGGCCGTGGTCACCAATACCATCCCCAACACCGGCATCAGCCTGCCCTTTTTCTCCTCCGGAGGAACGAGCCTGATGATGTTGTTGGGAGAGATGGGTATTGTCCTATCCGTATCAAGAGGTGAGACCTGACGGAATAGAAAACATAAAGTTGAATTGCCAAAGGCTCTCCCTTTGGGAGAGCTGGCGCGAAGCGCCTGAGAGGGCGAGGATGCTATAAATTACAAAACAAACTTGTCCGTCTCACACTCCGGCCCTGTTTTGCATACGGTGGGGTATCTTTTGCGGAATGGGGGCACGGACATGGAGGAACGGATCGTGGTGACGGGGGGCCGCCCGCTGAACGGAAGCGTAAAAATTCCGGCAGCGAAAAACAGCGTTCTGCCGCTTTTTGCGGCATCGCTGCTCTGCACGGGAGAGGTACGGCTCCAGGCTGTGCCCCGCCTTGCGGATGTGGAGCACTGCATGGCGCTTTTGCGGGGCGTGGGCTGTGCCGCCCGGTGGGAGGGCAGTGATGCAGTGCTCTCCGGTCCGCCTGCCAACAGCACCCTGCCGGGGCAAACAGCGGGACAAATGCGGGCCTCCATTTTGTTCTGCGCGCCCCTGCTGGCAAGGCTGGGCCGCGCCGAGACCAGCCTGCCCGGTGGGTGCCGCATCGGGGCCCGGCCCATCGACCTGCATCTGGCAGGGCTGGCAAAAATGGGGGCGGTGGAGCTGGAAGCAGGGGAAGGGCGGCTGGTGCTGACGGCTCCCTCCGGCCTGCACGGGGCCGAGATCACCCTGCGTTTCCCCAGCGTAGGGGCCACCGAGACACTTCTGCTGGCCGCTGCCTGTGCCAGAGGCAGAACCATCCTGCGGGGGGCGGCCCGGGAACCGGAGATCGCCGACCTTGCCGCTTTTCTGAACCGGTGCGGCGGCTGCATCGAGGGGGCAGGCAGCTCCACGATCCGCATCGAAGGGCGGCGGGGGCTTTCCGGGTGCTGTTTTTCGCCCCTGCCCGACCGCATTTTTGCTTCCACGCTGGCCTGCGGCTGTGCGGCGGCGGGCGGCCGGGTGGAACTGACCGGCTGCGCCCCTGCGCTCTATGCGCCGGTGCTGGAAATTCTGGGACAAATGGGGTGCCGGGTGGAACCGGCGGGGGATACGGTGCGAATTTCCCGCTTTGGGCGGCTGCACGGGGCAGGCCGGGTGTTCACCGGGGCCTATCCGGCCCTTGCCACCGATGCTGCCCCGCTGCTGGCGGCGGCAATGCTCTGTGCCGACAGCGAGAGCAGCATCGAGGACGTGATCTTTGAGCGCCGGTTCGGCTGTGCCGAGGGCTTTTGCCGCCTGGGTGCACAGGCCGAAACGGCGGGCAGGGTGCTGACCATTGCGCCGGGCGGCCTTTTGCGCGGTACAGAGGTGGAGGCCCCTGATCTGCGGGGCGGGGCGGCACTGGTGCTGGCGGGGCTTGCGGCCCGGGGAACCACGGTCATCACCCACCCGGCGCATATCGACCGGGGATATGCCGGATTTACAGAGATTTTGGCCGGTTTGGGGGCGCAAATTCGGCGGGAATCGGCCCCGGAAAACAGGTCGGCGAAAAAAACCTCTGTAAAAAAACAAATTTGTCTTGCAATCGGGGCAAAAAGATGATACGATACAGTTATATAAGTATAGTATCGAACTCTTCTTGTGCGAAAAGCGCAGGTTTACGATAACATATCCGATGGAGGACAAAAGTTATGGCACTCATGCTCGACGAAGAAATGGATGAAAATGTTACGACGATCAAGGTCATTGGCGTGGGCGGCGGCGGCGGCAACGCAGTCAACCGCATGGTCAGCGACGGTCTGCAGGGCGTAGAATTTATTGCAATGAACACCGACCAGCAGGCGCTGGCCAAGAACCATGCTGCCACCAAGGTGCAGCTGGGCTCCAAGCTCACCAAGGGCCGCGGCGCGGGCGCTGATCCCGAGATCGGCCAGCGTGCTGCCGAGGAAAGCAAGGACGAGATCGCAAATGCCCTGAAGGGCTCCCAGATGGTCTTTATCACCGCCGGTATGGGCGGCGGCACCGGCACGGGTGCGGCTCCTGTTGTGGCCGAGGTGGCACACGATCTGGGCATCCTGACCGTGGGCATCGTCACCAAGCCCTTCTCCTTTGAGGGCAAGCGCAAGATGGGCCTGGCAGAGCAGGGCATCGCAAACCTGCTCATGCACGTTGACAGCCTGATCGTGATCCCGAATGAGCGCCTGAAGATGATCAGCCAGGAGAAGATCACCCTGATGAACGCCTTCCAGGCCGCCGATAATGTGCTGCGTCAGGGCGTGGAGTCCATCTCTGCCCTGATCAATGTGCCCGCCTTCATCAACCTGGACTTCGCCGATGTGCGCTCCATTATGAAGGATGCCGGTTACGCCCACATGGGCGTGGGCAGCGCCAAGGGCGCAGGTAAGGCAGAGAACGCCGCCAAGGCTGCAATCTCCTCTCCGCTGCTGGAAACCAGCATTGCCGGTGCACACGGCGTGATCATCAACATCACCTCCAGCCCCGATATCGGCCTGGAGGATGTCGAGACCGCTGCCGGCCTCATCACCCAGAGCGCTCACCCCGATGCAAACATCATCTGGGGTACTGCGTTCGATGAGAACCTGTCCGATGAGATGCGCGTTACCGTTGTGGCCACCGGCTTTGACAACAAGGCCGCCGATGGCCTGCGCAGCAGCCTGAACAACGCCGCCGGTGCCGGTGCTTCCACCCCCAGCGCAGTGTTCAGCTCTGATGTGTCCGGCGCGGGTGCCGCAAAGCAGCAGCCTGCTGCCGCCGCAAACAGCGCTGCAAAGCCGGTGGAGGAAGAAAGCAGCGACAACCGTTACTACGACGAGCTGCTGGCGATCCTGAATAAGCGCAAGTAAGTTTGTAAGTTACAGTGTGAACCGCCCGGGAGGGGGCGTGGTCTCTTGCGCGCGTGAGCGGGAGGAGCAGAGATGGTACCAAACGACATCTGGCTGCGCACCGAATGGCTGAGCTGCCGCAGGACCAGTGTGCTGCGCTGTGTGGAGCGTTATTGTGCCGCCGCTGCCCGTGAATACCGCCGCGCTCTGCGCAGGGTGCAGGAAGTGGAGGAAATGATGGCGCAGGTCGAACCGGAAACCGGGAGACGGCTCCCGAGCCAGCCCGCTCAGGCGGAGCTGTTGAACCGCCGTCTTGCTGCTGCCAATGCGGAGATCCGCCGTTACCAGACCCGGCTTTACGCCTGTGAGCGGGAGATGGTGGCACTTCGGCAGGAGAACGCCGAGCTGGAAGCTCTGTGTGAGCAGGCGCGGGCAAACAGTTTGCTGCCGCCCGTGCCCCCGCAGCCCAAGGTGCTGGAACAGCCCGGCCTGCCGGTGATCGTGTTCCACCCGGCGGCGGATGCCCCCAAGGCAGAGCAGCCCCAGCCGGATGCTGTACCGGAACAGAGCGCACCGGAGCAGGAGCCTGCCCCGCAGGCCGCACCGCCGGAACCGGAGGAGGAACGCTGCCCCTTTGCGCAGCCGGACTGGAAGCCCACCACGGCACTCGACCATCAGGCGGTGGATCTGGTACATCAGCTGGAAAGCCTAATGACTGTATAACAAAAAGACGATGCACAAACGCTGTGCATCGTCTTTTTTGCGTCCTAGGGATGTTACCGCACGGCGCTGGTGCGGTGCTCCATGAGGTAGGTGGCCTTCAGATCGGCAATGTGGAGCTTGACGGCAAGCGGGTATTTGTCGTAAGCTTCCGAGATGGCGAAGCAGCCGCCCTTGGCCGCATCGTCAAAGCCGCCCATGTGCCAGCGGATGGCTACCGCTTCCTCGACCTTCAGCTTCATAAAACGCTCGATCAGGAACACGCTCTTCTCGCCGTGGCCATAGGGGAACAGATCCTCCACGCTGTAGCTGGGCACCTTTTCCCACTGGCCGGTGGCATCGTTCTTTACATTGCGGGTGCCCTTTTTGTAGTAGTTGGCCTTGCACAGATCGTGCAGCAGAGCACAGATGGCATAGCTCTCCTCACTCTCACCCTCGGTGAAAAAACTGTCGTGGAGGGCGTGGTAGACGTTCAGGCTGTGCATGCACAGGCCGCCGTCACAGGCCCCGTGGAACCGGGTGGAGGCCGGAGCCGAGAAGAAATCCGTCTTGTTGTCCAGCCAGTCCAGCAGCTTTTCGCTGCCCGGGCGGGAGACATGCTGGTGCCAGATCTGCAAAAACTCCTCGCGGTAGTCCATCTTACAGCTCCAGATCTTCCAGAATGCCCTTGAGGATGGCCAGCTCTTCGCCGCTCAGGGAAATGCCCTTGCCCATGCGGGTGCCGTCCGGGGACCAATCACGGATGTCGTACTTGGGTTCGCCGTCATTCCAGCTGATGAGGTTGAGCTGGCGCTCCCAGCCGCGGGGACGCTGAGACAGCACTGCAATGCGCTGGACCACTTCGTATTTGATTTCTGCCATGTTTCCTTACCTGCCTTTGCTTTGTTTGTTATCATAATATAAGAACGCGGCGAAGATTTCAACAGGTAATTGGAAAATAATTTGAAAATTTTGATTTTACTTGCAGGAGCCGCAAGCGATCTTCACAGAACGGCACGTTCTGCCAAGGGCTCCCCCGCCGGGGAAGCTGGCGCACGAAGCGTGACGGAGGGGGTCAACCATAAGGCTCCTCTTCCCGCAGGCGAACCAGTTCTTTTACCGCCTCCGGGTCATCCGGTGCGGGCTGGCGGCTGTTTTGCTTCTGCTCCGTGCTGAACAGCCCGGGGGCATACTGCGCCATTACGCCGGGTGTATTTCCTGCCAGAAATTCCCTGGCGTTTTTCTGCATACAGGCTGCCGGTGTGCCGTCCGTCATGGGGACTGCCTGGATCGGCGGCAGATCCGGTTCCGGCGGCGGCAGCTGCACCTCCGGGCTGTCCGGCTGGCTGGGCAGTGCCCCCAGCGGCGGGCTCACCCGGCTGGATGTGGGGCCGACGTGCTTTTGCTTGTGGGACATAAGAAACACCTCCGCAAATAATTTTCCCTTTTAAAGGCTTATTATTCTGAAAGGGAAAGCTGTCCCACAACCAGGCTTGCCCTCTCAGTCTGCTTCGCAGCCAGCTCTCCCGAAGGGAGAGCCAAAAGTGCCTTGCCCTTTAGCAGATGCCTGCGGTAAACTCGCCAAAGGCTCCCCCTTTGGGGGAGCTGGCATCGCGACAGCGATGACTGAGAGGGTGAGTCTTCTGCTCACGTCACAATCTCCACCCAGCTGCCCCCGCTCCGCTCCTTGTGCACGATCACCTGCCGGTCGATGCGGTCCTTCAGGGCGGCGACATGGGAGATGATGCCCACCAGTCGGTCGCCCTCGGTCAGGCCGGAGAGCACCCGGATGGCCTGCTCCAGCGATTCCTCATCCAGCGAGCCGAAGCCCTCATCGAGGAAGAGGGTGTCCAGCCGGATGCCGCCTGCGGTGCTCTGGACTTCATCGGAAAGACCCAGGGCCAGCGCCAGCGAGGCCTTGAAGCTCTCGCCGCCGGACAGGGTCTTGACACTGCGGCGGGTGCCGTTGTAGTGGTCGATGACTCCCAGGTCAAGGCCCGACTGGCTGCGCTGGTTCTCGGCACCGATGCGCTCCAGCTCGTACTGGCCCGCCGTCATCTGCATCAGGCGGGTGTTGGCGTGGACAAGGATGCGGTCGAGGTAATTCATCTGGATGTAGGCCTCCAGCCGGATCTTCTGCTTGCTGCTCAGGGTGCCGCCCGCCGTGGAGGCCAGTGCGTTTACCCACTGCCAGCGGGCATCCAGCGCGTCCCGCTGGTCGGCAAGCTTCCGGTGATCGGCCAGCGCCCTCCGGTTGGGCAGCAGCCGGGCGTTCAGGTCTTTCTCCTGTGCGGCAAGGGCTTTGCGCCGGGCCAGCAGCTCGTTCTGCTCTGCCTTGAGCGCCGCGATCTTCTGGGGCTGCGCGGTCTGCTCCGCAGCCTGCCGGGCTTCCAGTGTCTGCACCGCAGCCTGGGCGGCGGCGGCAGCCTGCTGGGCTGCCGTCACCTGCGCTTCCAGAGCGGTGCGCTGCTCTGCCTGCACTTTGCGTTGGGCTTCCAGTTCTTTTTTGCGGCGGCAGTCGGTATGGTTTTTGGTCTGGCGCTGCTTCAGGTCAGCCTGTGCGGTGTGCAGAGCATCGTTCTCCTCGGCCAGCGCAGTCTTGAGCAGGCTCACGGTCAGGGGCACCAGCCCCTCGGGCGAAGTGAATCGTTCGGGCAGGAGCGCTTCGGCATCCTTCCGCAGCTGGGCGCGGCCCTCCTGCTCCCGCGTCAGTGCTTCCCGCGCGGCGGCACTGGCCTCCTGTGCGGCGCTGTCGGCCTGGGCGGCGGCCTGCTTGGCTTTGTTCACCTGCACTTCGGTGGGGGCGGTGCGGGGCAGGTGGGCTTTGGCCGGGTGGTGGGTGCTGCCGCAGACAGGGCAGGGGACACCCTCTTCCAGCGTCTGAGCCAGCAGACCCGCCTGCGCATCCAGAAAGGCACGCTCCAGTGTGTCCCGGGTGGAATGGGCCTCGGTCTGTCTGCCTGCCGCCTGCCGGTAGGCCTCCTGTGCGGTGCGTGCGGCTGTGTTTCGGTGCTGGCACTCTGTCAGGCTCCGGGCCAGCTCGTTCAGTGCGGTTTCCCGCTGGGCAAGGCGGGCCGTTTCTGCCTCCAGCTCCACCCGGCGGGTGTCGGCATCGGCCAGTGCGGCAAGCTCCGCTTCAGAGGCCGAGAGTGCCGCATTCAGTGCTTCCAGCGTTTTGCGCCGGGTGTTGGCCTTGGCGGATTCCAGCTGGGCGGTGCTACGGGCCTTGGCCAGCTCTCCGGCAACCTCCTGCCGCTGACGCTCTGCCTGCTCTGCCGCGCCCAGCGTGGTCTGTAACGTGCTCAATTGCCTGTCCAGCGCAGCCAGCGCGTCTGCGGCCTGTGCGGCGGCGGCTTCCTGCCGGGCAGTCAGCCCCTCCAGCAGGGTGGTCACTGCATCCGGCGGCATCTGCGCCGAAAGTGTCCCCAGTGCTTCGGCCTCCGGGTCGGCGGCATCATACGAGATGCCCGCGAGCACTGTGTCCAGCCTTGCGTTCAGGGCGGCGCGTCGGGCCGTGAGGGCGGAGTTTTCCTCGGCCAGCGCCTCCTGCAGTTTCTGGTAGCGCTGGGTGCGGAACAGCTTCCGGAAGATCTTGCTCCGCTCCTCAGTGGTGGCGTTGAGCAGGCGGGTGAACTGCCCCTGCGCGATCATGGCGATTTGGGAAAACTGGTTGTAGTCCAGTCCGATGATATCAATGACAGCGGCAGTTACCTCCTTGGCTTTGGTCACAGGCGGGCGGCCGTCGGCATAGGTCAGGGCGGCATCTGCTTTTTCAGTGGTAAACCCCTCACCCCGTGCCTTGGGGCGCAGATACTCCGGGTTGCGCCGGACGGTGTACCGCTGCCCCCGCACCTCAAATTCCAGCTCCACAAAGGTGGGGGTGCCGGGGTCCGCGTATTTGCTGCGGAGCATGGCCCCATCCCGCACGCCGCCGCTGGAATGATCATACAGGGCGTAGGTGATGGCATCGAACAGGGTGGTCTTGCCCGCGCCGGTGTCGCCGGTGACAAGGTAGAGCCCGCCTCTGCCCAATTGCTCCAGCGGCAGGGTGGTGGTGCCTGCATAGGGGCCAAAGGCCGAGAGGGTCAGCTTGAGCGGTCTCATGCGTCCTCCTCCTTCCAGATGCTTTCAATGAGCTGCTGGCAGAAAGCCGCCTGCTCATGGGTCAGGGGCTGGTTGTTCTGCAGCTGGTAAAAATCTGCAAAGTGCTCCAGCGGCTTTTTCTGCTCGGCCTTCGCGGGGGCATCCAGCTCCTGCCGGGTCTGGGTGCGGCGGTTGTCGTAATCCAGCCGCATCAGGTTGGGGTAGATGACCCGCAGGCGGGCCAGTGCCTCGGGAATGACCTGCTCGTCGGTCAGGGTGATGTGCAGGTAATCGTCCACGGCGGTGCCCTCGTAATTGCGGCGGTCGGTCAGCTCCATGTAGCTGCCGCGCAGCTCCCGCAGATCGTGCCGGGGCACCAGCGGTTCGGCGGCAATGGTCACGCTGCCCTTTTCGCCCAGCTCCACAAAGGTCACGCTCTTGTGCTGGCTGGCCTCCGAGAAGGAATACTTCAGCGGTGTTCCGCAGTAGCGCAGGGTGTCCCGGCCCACCTTCTGGGGGCTGTGCAGATGCCCCAGCGCCACATAGTCGAACTTGTCGAACAGGGCGGCATCCACCCAGTCGATGCCGCCCACGCTGGGCTCCTCGCTCTCGCAGGAGGCAGCTCCTGCCACGAACTGGTGTGCCACCAGCACACTGCGGCGGGCCGGGTCAGGCGAACAGTGATCCAGCACGCAGGCAAGGGCATCGTTGTAGCTCTCAATGGGCGCGTCCGGCCAGACGTGCCGCACCATAGCGGGCTTCAAAAAGGGCAGTAAGTACAGATCGACCGGGCCGTGTGCGTCGGTGAGGGTGATGGGCTCCGGCGGCCCGGAAAACACCGGTGAGACGTAGACCCTGCTTTCGGCCAGCAGGGCAGAGCCAAAGGCCACCCGGTCGGCGGAATCGTGGTTGCCCGAGATGGCGAACACTGGCAGTTCCCGGCGGGAAAGTTCGGTGAGGAACCAGTCCAGCAGGCGGACCGCCTCGGCAGGCGGCACGGGCTTGTCGTACAGGTCGCCGGCCAGCAGCACGGCATCCACGGGGTGGGAATCGAGCAGGGATAAGATCTGCTCTAAAATATAGCGCTGGTCGTCCAGCATGGAGAACTCGCAGACCCGTTTGCCCAGGTGTAGGTCGGAGAGGTGGAGAAAACGCATGGGGAAGCCCCCTTTCTAAAAGGATGGCTCTATTATACCACGGAATGTTCTCTTTTGCGTGCCAAAAGAGAACCAGAAAAGCACCCGCTACTTTCGAAGCGCGGGAGGCACGAACTAGGGGCTGCTCGCCCCTAGTAACCCCAAAGCAGAGGGCTCCGAACAAAAATGCTGGAGATTCCCGCCTGTCGGCGTGAAGATCTCTTAACCGCATTTTTGCCCGGAGCCGATTGGAATTTTTAACTAGCGGGGAACAGTTTTGCCCAGGTGGCTTTGCCCACGGCACCGTCAGCGTTCAGGCCGTTGCGGCGCTGGAACCGCTGAACAGCGGCGGCAGTCCGGGAGCCGAACTTTCCGTCCGTGCCGATCTTCTCCCCCAGCGTGTTGAGCTTCTGCTGGATGAGCCGGATGGTGCCGCCGGACATGCCGGTGCGCATCACGATGCCGGGATAGGGCACCGCCAGCCCGTGCTTTGCGGTGTACTTTGCGTAAAGGGCATTCCAGGTGTTGGCCCCGACTTTGCCGTCCATGTTCATACTGTTCCGGAGCTGGAATTCTTTCACGGCGTTTTCGCTCCTGGTGCCAAAGTGGCCGTCTATGGTCAGTGCGGGGTAATAGCTGCACTGGTCACGCACGCCGTTCAGCCAGGTCTGCACCAGGGCTTCGTCCGGGCCGTAGGAGCCCTTTTGGATCAACGAATAATAAGCGGGGATCGCCATTGTGGTCACACTCCTTCCACGACAGCGTATGCAGCGCAGTGGGGAGGTGTGCCATAGCGTTTTTTGCCCTCTCCGTCTTTGCTTCGCGCCTGAGAGGGCGAGGCCGTTTCGACCAGCACCTGATCCTCCCGGCTTGCCGTCACCCGCTGCCACCACTCCACACATTTGAACCGCACCACATACGACCCACACACCAGATCGTTTTCCTCCGGCAGGGCGTAGGTGCCGCAGGCAGAGCGGCACAGCCCCGGGTAGAGCACGCACCACCAGTTTTTGCCGTGACGGGCGTTGCCGCCCAGGTCGATGCGCAGGGCCTGATACCGCCCGGCGGGCAGGATGCCGGTGGAATAGCGGGTGGTATCAAAGTACATTTCCACCAGCTGTACCGTAACGGTGGAAAAGATCCCACGCCTTGCCAGCACGGCCCGGGCCGTCAGCTCCAGTGCGGGCAGGTTCTCTGCCGCCCAGCGCAGGGCGGCAGGCTTGTCCTGTGCGGTGCAGTGGACATCGGCGTAGGCCAGAACAGCATCCCGCACGGCGAGCTTGACGGTCTGGTCGGCAGGGGAATCACTGTCGGCCCGGATGTGGAAGCGCAGGGTGTCGGCACAGAGGAGGGCCCCGGTGTCCAGCTGCGCCTGCCCCCAGCGCAGAGCAGCAGGCAGGGTGCTCAGAAGTAGCGCAAGGGAAAGCACGGCGCACCCCAGCGCCATCTCACGGCGGGTGAGCGTGCGGGCAAAGAATGGCAGCATAAAAATAGGCCCCTTTTCTGGAAATGATAACCAGAAAATGGGCCTGTTTGACACATTTTATTCTGATACTTGATTTTTGCAGTGAAGTCTGACTGTAATGCCAAGGGCTCCCCCTTCGGGGGAGCTGGCAATGCGAAGCATTGACTGAGAGGGTTGTTCCTTTTAGTTCTTCAGAGACTGCATGGGAGCCGGCAGGCGGCCGCCGCGGTTGATGAACACCGAGGGGTCACGCTGATTCACCGGCATGATGGGGCCATAGCCCAGCAGACCGCCGAAATCCAGGATCTCGCCTGCCTTGCGGCCGATGGCGGGAATGACGCGGACAGCGGTGGTCTTGCTGTTCACCATACCAATGGCGGCTTCATCGGCGATCAGGGCGCTGATGACAGCGGGGGTGGTATCGCCGGGGATGATGACCATATCGATGCCCACCGAGCAGACAGCCGTCATGGCTTCCAGCTTTTCGATGGTCAGGCAGCCGCACTCGGCGGCGTGGATCATGCCGTCGTCCTCGCTGACGGGGATAAAGGCACCGGAGAGGCCGCCCACATGGTTGGAGGCCATCACGCCGCCCTTCTTCACGGCATCGTTCAGCAGGGCCAGGCAGGCCGTGGTGCCGCAGCAGCCGCAGGTCTCAAGGCCCATCTCTTCCAGAATGTTGGCCACGCTGTCGCCGATGGCGGGGGTAGGTGCCAGCGACAGGTCGATGATACCGGCGGGCACACCCAGTGCCTGAGAAGCCAGATTGGCCACCAGCTGGCCCACGCGGGTGATCTTGAAGGCGGTGCGCTTGACCAGCTCCGCCACCTCGTCAATGGGAGCATCCTTGGGCAGCTTTGCCAGTGCGGCGCGCACAGCGCCGGGGCCGGAAACGCCAACGTGGATCTCGCAGTCGGGCTCGCCGGGGCCGTGGAATGCACCGGCCATGAAGGGATTGTCCTCGGGTGCGTTGCAGAACACCACCAGCTTTGCCGCGCCGATGCACTGGCGGTCGGCGGTCAGCTCGCTGGCCTTCTTCACGGCTTCGCCCATCAGCTTGATGGCATCCATGTTCAGGCCTGCCTTGGTGGCACCGATATTCACCGAGCTGCACACGATGTCGGTCTCGGCCAGTGCGCGGGGGATGGACTCGATCAGGCGGCGGTCACCGGCCGAGAAGCCCTTGTGCACAAGGGCGGTGTAGCCGCCCACAAAGTTCACGCCCACCTTTTTGCCTGCGGCATCCAGTGCCTTGGCAAAGTCCACGGGGGCTGCATCGGGGCAGGCACCCAGCAGCATGGCAATGGGGGTGACGCTGATCCGCTTGTTGATGATGGGAATGCCGTACTCGGCGCTGATATGCTCCACAGCGGGCACCAGATCGGCTGCCTTGGTGGTGATCTTATTGTAGATTTTTTCGCAGGCCTTCTTCGGGTCCGGATCAATGCAGTCCAGCAGGCTGATGCCCATGGTGACCGTGCGCACGTCCAGATTGTCCTGCGTGAACATCTCGATGGTCTCGAGGATGTCGCCGGTATTCATCATGCTCATAAGAGTATCCTTTCTGAGTCTCTCCGTCATTGCTTCGCAGTGCCACCTCTGTTAAGGGAGCTGGCGCAAAGCGTCTGAGAGGTCTTGTCTGTCAGATGGTATGCATCGCGTCAAAAACTTCCTGACGGGTCAGATTGATCTGCATCCCCATCTCCTTGGCCAGAGCATCGGTGCGGGTGTGCAGCTCCTCATGGCTGACGCTGCACTTGGAGATGTCCACCAGCATGATCATGGCAAACATGCCCTGCAGAACGCTCTGGGTCACATCCTCAATGTTGATGTTCAGCTCGCAGCAAAGGGCGGCCACTTTGGCAACAACGCCCACGGTATCGTGTCCGATGACAGTGATAAACGCTTTCATATTCCTTACCCCCATGATACAAAGTAAAACCTCTCCGTCATCGCTGACGCGATGCCATCTCCCCTGATAGGGGAGGCAGGAAAAAGCAGCAACGCGAACCTGGCTCTCCTGTTAGGGGAGCTGCCGCTGAAAGCGGCTGAGAGATTGATTCTCTTCCAGTATAGCAGATTTGCCGATTTTTGAACACTCTTTTTGGAAAAAAGAGCAGTTTTCAGGCGGAAAAGACATTCTATACCGCTTTGGTGTAAAAAAACAAGATGCAAAGCGGCGATTCTTGTGCTATACTGAAAAATAACAGCGGGGTGGGTACGCCCACCCGCGCAAAACAAAGGAGAAACGACCATGGAACAGCTTTTGAAGATTCTGGAAGACAATGCGCGGCTGCCCATTGAGGACATTGCCACCATGCTGAATAAATCCCCCGCCGAGGTGGCGGCTATGATCGACCTGGCCCGGGCGCAGGGCATCATCAAGGGCTACAAGACCCTTGTGGACTGGGAAAAGGCCGGGGTGAACCGGGTGGAAGCGGTCATCGAGCTGAATGTCAGCCCCAAGAAGAGCCGCGGCTTTGATGAGATCGCAGCCACCATTGCCGCCTTTGACGAGGTGGAGAGCGTGCTGCTGATGAGCGGCGGCTACGACCTGCAGCTGGTCATCAAGGGCCAGACCTTCCAGGAGATCGCCCTGTTCGTGGCAAAGCGCCTGAGCCCGCTGGACGATGTGCTGTCCACTGCCACCCATTTTGTCCTGCGCACCTATAAAAAAGAGGGCCGCCTGTATCAGGACGAAGAGATCGATGAAAGAGAGTGCACGGTTCTGTGATGGATTACGATAAACTGATCGCGCCTGCCGCACGGGAGATGCGCCCCTCCGGCATCCGCAAATTCTTCGATCTGGCCGCTGATATGCCCGAGTGCATCAGTCTGGGCGTGGGCGAGCCGGATTTCAAAACACCGTGGGCTGTGCGGGAAGCAGGCATCGAGAGCCTGGAGCATGGCCGCACCCGCTACACCGCCAACGCAGGCCTGAAAGAGCTGCGGGCAGAGATCTGCAGATATCTGGAGCGCCGGATGCACCTGCACTACGACCCCCTGCGGGAGGTACTGGTGACCGTGGGCGGCAGCGAAGCCATTGATATGTGCATCCGCGCCATCGTGCAGCCCGGGGATGAGGTGATCATCCCGGAGCCCTGCTTTGTCTGTTATGAGCCCATCACCACCCTGTCCGGCGGTGTGCCGGTGCATGTGCCCTGCCGCCAGGAGGATGAGTTCCGCCTCAGGCCCGAGGCCCTGAAAGCCGCCATCACCCCCAAGACCAAGCTCCTTATCATGCCGTTCCCCAACAACCCCACCGGTGCGGTGATGGAGCGGGAGGACCTGGAAGCCATTGCGGAGGTCCTGCGGGATACCAACGTCATGGTGCTTTCGGATGAGATCTACGCCGAGCTGAACTACGGCCTGCGGCCCCATGTCTCCATTGCCACCCTGCCCGGCATGGCCGAGCGGACCATTGTGGTGAATGGTTTTTCCAAGAGTTATGCCATGACCGGCTGGCGCTTGGGCTATGCCTGCGGCCCGGCTCCCATCATCAAAATTATGACCAAGATCCACCAGAGCGCCATTATGAGCGCCCCCACCACCAGCCAGTATGCGGCCATCACCGCCCTGCGGGAGTGCGACGGTGAGATCGACAAGATGCGGGATGAGTATAACATGCGCCGCCGCCTGGTGGTGCACGGCTTTAACTCTATGGGCCTGACCTGCTTTGAGCCGCGGGGTGCGTTCTACGCCTTCCCCTGCATCAAGAGCACCGGTATGACCAGCCAGGAGTTCTGCACAAAGCTGCTGGAGCAGAAGCATGTTGCGCTGGTGCCCGGCGATGCCTTTGGCGCATCCGGCGAGGGCTACTGCCGTGTTTCCTATGCTTACAGCGTGGAACACCTGACCGAGGCCATGAAGCGCATCCGGGAGTTCCTGAAAGAAAACGGCATCAACAGCGGAGAGCAGTGAGGAGGAAGAACGATGGCAAAGCTGAACTGCGTGACCGTTCTGGCCCCGGCCAAGCTGAATCTGGCGCTGGACGTGGTGGGCCTGCTGCCCAACGGTTACCATAACCTGGATATGACGATGCAGGCCATCACCCTGTACGAGCGGGTGATGCTGCGCCGCAGCCAGAACCTGAGCCTGACCCTGCCGGGCAGCCCGGTGGCCGCCAACGATTCCAACACGGCCATCAAAGCGGCGCTGGCCTTCTTCCACTACACCGGCCTGCTGGCGGGTGTAGAGATCACCATTTACAAGAATGTGCCGGTGCGTGCCGGTATGGCGGGCGGCAGCGCCGATGCCGCCGGTGTGCTGGTGGGCCTGAACGTCCTTTACGGCGCAAAGCTCTCCATGAGTGAGCTCTGCGCGCTGGGGGCAAAGATCGGCGCGGATGTGCCCTTTGCCCTGATGGGCGGCACCTGCCGGGTGCAGGGCGTGGGCGATGTGATGAAAGCCCTGCCGCCCTGCCCGGACTGCTGGTTCACGGTGGTCATGCCCGATTACGGCGTTTCCACCCCGGAAGCCTTTGCCGCTTATGATAAAGTGGGCAGCAGCACCCACCCCGACTGCGAAGCCCAGGAAAAGGCGATCCGCGCCGAGGATCTGGCAGGTGTGTGTGCCGCCGCAGGCAACGCGCTGGAGGAATGCAGCGGTGCCAGAGACAACGAGGCCATCAAGACCGCGCTGAAAGAGAACGGCGCTGTCACTGCCCTGATGACCGGCAGCGGCGCGGCTGTGTTTGGCATCTTTGAGAGCGAAGAAGCTGCCCGAAGCGCTGCCGAGGCTGTCAGGGTGCAGTGGCCGCAGGTGTATGTGGCCCGGCCCGATCGGGGCGGCGCGCGGGTCATCAGCCCGAAGTGGATGCTGTAACATGCATAACCTCCTTTCCAATGGGGAAAACTGCCCAAAGGAAAGGAGGTCTTTTTGTGCAGACCTTTTATAAAGTGTGCCTGATCCTGATGATCATTGGCGGCATCAACTGGGGGCTTGTGGGCCTGTTCCAGTTTGACTTTGTGGGCTGGCTGCTGGGCGGCAGCAGCTCCATCTGGTCGCGCATCGTGTTTACGGTGGTGGGCGTGGCCGCTGTCTGCGGCATCCCGGGGCTGTTTGCAGAAGAACCGGAAGAATAAAAAACGGCTGCTGCACGGAAAAAATGTGCAGCAGCCGTTTTTTGTGGATCATTCAGTTATCCCAACCCACCAGATCGGGCAGGGTGAGGGTCTCATCCGAGCAGTGGGGGTCTGCGGGGCCGTCGGTGGGGGCGGTTGCCTTTTCCACAGCCCGCACGATCTCGCTGATGGCGGCGCAGTCCTCGGGCAGGTCGGTCTGGCTGCGGCCCGAGTGGGTGAACAGGATCTTGCCCAGATGGCCCACCACCAGCGTCAGCGGCAGCAGCTGGGGGGCTTTGGTGTCGTAGTGGTAACCGGCATCTCTGGCGGCCTTGTAGATCTTCTGGGCCGCAAAGCTCCAGCTCAGCAGGCCGCGGGTCTGCTCTACGCCCAGGTAGCCGTACAGCACGCCGGGGCCGTCGCAGATGACAGGAAAGGGGAAATCTGAGCCGTGGGTGGCCTTTGCCACCGCCTGCGCCGAGGAACGCACCACACAGACAAGCCGTGCCCCCTTGAGCTGGGGCAGCGTTTTCAGGTAGCGGGTGATATATTCGCGGCTGACAGGGTGGTCGAACCCGGGCAGGAAGATCATGCACAGCGGATGCTCCCCCTCGCACAGGGCGTAAAAATCATTGCCCGGCACCGTGGGGGTGTCGTAGGTGAAACGGGGGATGCTCGTCCCCACCAGATGTTCGCTTTTCATACCGCAATGCACATCCTTTCCGCAAGAACCTCTCCGGCATCGCTGCACAATGCCGCCTTCCCTGCTGGGGTGCGGGGGGCATCAGCGCCTGAGAGGTCGTCCTATAAAAAAATCCACACACTGGCCTTGTGGCAGGCCAGCGGTGGATGCAATGCTATAAAAAGATCCCGCCCGGTCGTCTGCGGCAATCAAACCTACCCTTACGGACAGGTGGGTGCCCTGTCGCCGGATTCACGCTTCCTCATCGAACCTCCATGGTCGACCCATGGCGGGGAGGTCTGCAATCCGCCGGAGAACTCCGGGCTCCCGTTGAATGATTAGTAGGATCATATAAACCGCAACAAATCGCGCCGGGCAGGAAGTCTTGCCTGGGAATCTGTCTGTGCTGGGGAATTACTCGATCTCGAACTGGTCGCTCAGGCGCTGCTCAAACAGCTTGCTGACTTCCATCAGAGTCTCGTCATCCTCCACAACGTCCAGATATTCGCCCTCGCTGTCCTCGCCCACGCTCAGGATGACCAGCTGTGCGTCCTCGTTGACATCCTCTTCATCCTCTGCGTATTCGACAACTGCAAGGTAATGCACGCCCTTATGGTCCAGTGCATCGATCACTTCAAACGTGACCTCATTGCCGTCCTCATCCTCAAGAGTCATCAGATCGGGCTGATATTCCTCTTCAGTGTTCGGGTTCTTGATCTCTTCTGCCATAAGATACGTTCTCCTGTCTATCCAAACCCAATCAAAGGGATGGTACTCAAATAAAATTACGCACACAGCCCGGGATCTGCTGCGTTCCCGCCGTCCCTTGCTGTGCTTATAGTGTAGCGTTTTTTTGCCTGCTCGTCAAGATGTTTTTCGCACAGAAAATGCGCGACAAATTTTCACGCATTTCCCTCTCGCTTCCCGGGCAGAAATATGCTATACTGAACTCTGTGCATCTCCCGCGTGCGGGGGAACTGCTATCAGAATATGAACGGAGGGATCTGTTTATGAATAAGACCCGTGTCCGGCTGGCGGCGCTGCTGCTGGCCGTGAGTTTTGCACTGTCCGGCTGCAGCCTTGTGAAAAACATCGGCGGCAGCAGCGGAGCCGGAACAAAGACCATCACCCGCCCGGCGGTGGAATCGGCCGAGCTGCAGTTCACCCACCCGGCAGCGGGGGAACCCGTGGCGGTGTTCGATACCACGGCGGGCGTGTTCCGGGCGGTGCTCTTCCCGGAGCAGGCCCCGCAGGCCTACGATAACTTTGTGGGTCTGGTGCAGGCGGGCTACTATAACGGCCTGACCGTGACCCGTGTGGAGCAGGATTTTGTGGTGGAAGCCGGTCAGGGAACTGACGGCAAGGGCACCACCATCTGGAACGGCAGCCGCTACCCGGCTGAGGCCACCGACAAGCTCCACCATTATTCCGGTGCCCTCTGCATGGCGGCGGACTCCTCCGGCCAGTGCGCCAGCGTCTTTTATATCATGTCCACTCTGCCCGGCGGGGATTCCGTTACGCAGGAGCTCACCGACCAGATGAACAGTGCAGGCTACCGCGCTGAGGTCGTCTCGGCCTATCAGACCGCCGGCGGCGCACCCTACCTGGACTACACCGATACCGTGCTGGGCCAGGTGTACGAGGGGATGGAGGTGGTGGACACCATCGCTCAGGTCGCCGTGGATGAGAACCAGAAGCCCACGGAAACGATCACCATCAACAGCGTCAGCATTGAGACATATCAGGCGCAGTAACAACTGAAAATGACAAAACCGGCTTTCCCGTGGCAGCAGGAAAGCCGGTTTTGTGCTGTTCCGGTTCAAATTTCGCCGGGGTGCTCCTTGCGCCAGGCGAGGTAATCCTCCAAAATGACCGTGGCGCTGACGGAATCCAGAATGGCTTTGCGGTGGGCACCAAAAGTTCCCACCTCGTCCAGGATATCGGCGGCTTCACAGGTGGACTGCCGCTCGTCCCACATCCGCACGGGCAGGCCGCTCCAAATCTGCAGGGTCTTGCCCAGCTTGCGGCTCTTCTCGGCGCGCTCGCCCTCGGTGCCGTCCATGTTGAGCGGCAGGCCCACCACAATGAGCTCTGCCTTCTGCTCCTGGGCAATGCGGCAGACCTCGGCGGCCACCTTGGGCCGGGCCTTCAGGGTGATCTGCGGGGTGATGGGCGTGGTCAGGAACTCGGTGGGGTCGCAGACCGCAAGCCCCGTGCGGCTGGCACCGTAATCAACTGCTAGAATCTTCATGGGGAAGTGCCCCTCCTGTTTTACTGTTTTTCCTCAGTTTACCACAGAATAGATTTTTCTTCAATTTTGCGGTACAATAAACTCAATTATTATCCATTGCGCAGGGCTGACCCGATATGCCAAAGGCTCTCCCTTCGGGAGAGCTGGCAAAGCCGCAGGCTTTGACTGAGAGGGTGAGCTCGTTATAGAAAGTGAGAAAAACAATGTTACAGCTACTTCTGGGCGGCTCCGGCAGCGGAAAAACAACGCTGTTGTACCAGCGCATCCGCGCCCGGGCCGAAAAAGGGGAAAAAAGCATCCTGCTGGTGCCGGAACAATTCACTTCCAGCACCGAGGGCCGCATCTACCGTGAGCTGGGGGATGCCCTGTCCGGCATGGTGGAGAGTTTTTCTTTTACCAGTCTGGCAGAAAAGATCCTTTCCACCGAGGGCGGCGCGGCGGTGCAGACCCTTTCTGACGCAGGCCGTGCCGTGCTGGTGCGCCGGGCGCTGGAGGAGCTGCAGGACAATGTCCACTATTATCACCGCCACCGGCGCAGTGCGGCCTTTTGCCAGATGGCGGCTCAGACCATCGACGAGCTGAAGAGCGCGGGCCTTTCCGGCCGGCAGCTGGCACAGCTGGCCGGTGCCTGCGGAGCCGAGAGCGGTAAGCTCAGTGAGCTGGCCCTCATCTTTCAGGGCTACGAGACCCTGCTGGCCCGCAGCGGCATGGACCCCTCTGACCGGCTGGAGCTGGCCGGAGCCCGGCTGGAGGAAGCACTGGCCCGGCACAGCCTGCCGGAGTTTCTGCGGGACCGGGCGGTGTTCATTGATGAGTTCGATACCTTCAACGCCCCCAAAAAGCGGCTGCTGGGGGCCATGCTGGCGGCGCTGCCCAGCGTGACGGTGGCCCTCTGCGATGATGGAGCCCCCTTGCTGCCCGGTGACCTGAGCCTGTTCTCTGGGGCCAAGCAGGTGGCGGCGCAGCTGCGCCAGCTGGCCCGGAAAAATGGGGCGGAGGTGGCCGTTCCGCAGCTTTTGCGCAAGGATCTGCGCCACCGGAACGCCCCGGGCCTTGCCGCAGTGGCAGAGCTGCTGGAAACCGGCAGCTGTACCGCGGATGCCCCGGCGGGCGAGGTGCGGCTCTTTGCCGCGCCCAGCCGGGAGGAGGAGGCCCGTGCCGCTGCCGGTGCCATCCGGCGGCTGATGCGGCAGGGCGTGCGGTGCGGAAAGATCGCTGTGGTCTGCCGCGATATCTCCAGGTATCGTGCCGCAGTCAGGTATGAATTCCGGATGGCGGAGATCCCCCTGTACTGCGATGAACCCACCACCCCGGAATTCAGCGCCCCGGCCACGGCGGTGCGGGCCCTGCTGGAGATCGCCCGGGGAGCCGACCTGACCGAGAACCTGACCACCCTTGCCAAGACCGGCCTGTGTGCCCTGAGCGAGGAGCAGGTCTGCGCGCTGGAAAACTATGCCTACACCTGGGCCCCCACGGCGGCGGCCTGGCGGGAGAAGTTCGAGCGCAGCCCCAAGGGCTTTGGAGAACAGGAGCTGACCGAAGAGGACCTCCGCAACCGGGAGCAGGCAGAATATGCCCGTGCCCTGCTTGTGGGGGCAGTGGATGCATTCCGGGCCAAGGTGCGCGGGGTCAACGCCGAGGCCATCAGCCGGGCGGTGTATTTCTGCCTGAAAACGCTGGGGGCTGAGGAACAGCAGGCCGCTCAGGTAAAAGCCATCCGCGCGGGCCGGGGCATCCCGGCGGCGGAGGAAGCCGCCCGGGAGTGGAACGTGGTCATGGGGCTGCTGAACGAGATGGCTCATCTGCTGGGGGAGCAGACCGTTACCGTGGCCGAATACGAGGACCTGTTCGGGCTGCTGCTCCGCTCGTCCGACCTGGGGCACATCCCCCAGACCCTGGATGCGGTGGTGCTGGCCAGCGCAGGCAAGATGCGCCTGGACGCGCCGGACTATGTGTTTGTGCTGGGGCTGGCCGAGGGGGAATTTCCGGCCGCGCCCGGCGAGGTGGGTCTGTTGACCCACGCTGACCGCGATGCCCTGATGGCGCAGGAGATCGACCTGCCCGACTGCTTTGAGAACCGTGTGGTGCGTGAGCAGGTCTGCTTCTACAAGGCCCTGACCGCCCCCGCAAAGGGGCTGTGGCTCAGCTGGCCCAAGGGGCAGGGGCAGACCCTCTGCGCTGCGCTGGAACCCCTCGTGGAAGCGCTGGCCCCTGCTGCCCCGGAGCTGGAACTGACAGACCTTGCGGCCACTCCCGCAGATGGGCTGGACTGTCTGGGCGGCGGCTGGCCCCTGACGGAGACCGAGCGTGCCAGCCTGACAGAAGCCCTGCACACCCCCGGCAAGACCGAGCCGCAGGGCCTTGCCCTGCTGCGCCGGATGGCCGACACGGCCCCCCGGCAGGTGCATGACCTGCCTGCGCTGGAAGCGCTGCTGGGGCGGAAGCTGCGCATTTCGCCCAGCCAGCTGGAAAAATATTATACCTGCCGCTACGGCTACTTTTTGCAGTATGTGCTGGGGCTCAGGCCCCGCCGCCGGGCCGAGCTTTCCGCCGACCAGAGCGGCACCCTGATGCACTGGGTGCTGCAGATGGCGTTGGACCCTCACCCTGGCCCGGATAACCCCATGGCGGCGCTGCAGCCCTTTATGGAGCTGGACGATGAGGCCATGGCGGGCCTTGCCGCGCTGCTGGTGGATGAGTACGCCAAACGCTATCTGCCTGAGGATACCGCCCGCTTTGCCTACCTGCTCTCCCGCCTGAAAAAGAGTATGACAAGCCTGCTGCTCTACCTGCGGGATGAGCAGCGGCAGTCCAGCTTCAAGCCCGTGGCCTGTGAGCTGAAAATCGGCCGGGGCGAGGATGCCGTGCCTGCCCAGATGTATCACCTGTCGGACGGGCGCACCGTCCAGCTGGTGGGCACCGTGGACCGTGCCGACGAGTGGGTGGAGGAGGACGGCACCCGCTGGGTGCGGGTGGTGGACTACAAGACCGGCACCAAAAAGCTGGATCTGAAGGAGGTCTACTGCGGTCTGGACTGCCAGATGCTGCTCTACCTGTTCAGCCTGACCCGGGATAAAAGCGGCCGCTTTACGGGGGCGGAACCGGCAGGTGTGCTCTATCTGCTGGCCGACCCGGCCCCTGAGACCACCACCCGCGAAAAGGCGGCTCACAGTGTGGAATACAAGCTGGACGGTCTGGTGCGGGACGAGCAGAAGCTGTTCGATGCCATGGATGCCGGAGAGACCGGCAGATACCTGCCCTTCTCCTATTACAAAGGCGTGCCCAGCCCCTACCAGAAGGACAAGCGGGCAGACATCGCCAAGCTGAACCGCATCCAGCTGCATCTGGATGATCTTGTGACCCGGATGGGCCAGCAGCTCTATGAGGGGCAGATCGCTGCCGAGCCGCTGGTCACGGGCCGGAGCCCCTGCCAGTGGTGTGATTACGGATTTGTCTGCTGCCACGAGACCGGTATCGGGGAGCGGGCGCTGGAGGCCCCCGCAAAGCCCTTTGAGGCTCCCGGGCAGCCCGAAGAGGGAGAGGAGGAACAGGCATGAGTGAACCCAAGTGGACCCCCGCCCAGCGGGCCGCCATCGAGGACCGGGGCGGCGCGCTGCTGGTGAGCGCGGCGGCGGGCAGCGGCAAAACGGCTGTTCTGACCGAGCGGGCTGTCCGGCTCATCACCGATCCGGAGCATCCTGTGGATGCGGACCGTCTGCTCATCGTCACCTTTACCAATGCGGCGGCGGCAGAGCTGCGGGCCCGCATCGGGCAGGCGCTTCTGAAGCGCAGTCAGGCGGAACCCGGCAATGGCGCACTGCGCCGCCAGCGGATGCTGCTGCAGCGCGCACCCATCTGCACCATCGATGCCTTCTGTCTGGATCTGCTGCGCAAGCACTTTCAAGCGCTGGATATCCCGCCGGATTTTTCCCCCGCAGACCCCGGCAGTGTGGAGCTCCTGCGGGCCTCTGCCCTGAGCGAGACGCTGGAAAATGCCTACCGCGACCCGGATTTCTGCGCCTTTGCCGACCTCTACGGCAAGGGCCGCACCGACCGTGCGGCGGGGGAGACGATCCTGCATGTCTACGATTTCCTGCGCGCCCTGCCTGATTACGACAAAAAGCTGGACGAATTTCTGGCTCCGTGGCAGGAGGAAAATGGTTTTGCCGCCACCTGCTGGTATGATCTGCTGCTGGCCGAAGCCGCCCGCAGTGCCCGGGCGGCAGGGGAGCTGTTCCGCGCTGCGCTGGCTGACTGCCCGGGCGACCGGGAGCAGGAGCTGGCCGATGCCGAGGAAAAGAAAACGTCCTCTGCCCGGGAAAAGGCAAAGAATGCCGTGCTGGAAAAATATACCGATGCACAGGAACGGTTGGACAAAGCTGCCGCCCTGCTGGGCAGGGTGGAACAGCTGGCCGTGGCGGGGGAATGGACTCCGCTTTACGATCTGCTGACCCCCTATGTGCTGGGTATGGAGGAGCTGCCCGGCCTGAAAGGGATGAAAAAGCGGCTGAACGGCGAACACAAAAAAGTCATCCGCACCCGTGCCGATGAGGGCGCGGCCCTGTTTGCGCAGATCCTTGAGTTGATCCCCTGCAGTGAGGAGGAGGCTGAGGCAGACCGCAGGGCCGCGGAGCCCCGCCTGCGGGCGCTGTTTGCGGCGGTGCGGGATTTCGATGCCCGGTTCTCGGCCAAAAAGCGGGACCGGAAACTGCTGGAGTTCAGTGACTTTGAGCATCAGGCCCTCCGCCTGCTTCGTGACCCGGACGGCACCCACACTGCGCTGTGCGGGGTCATCCGGCAGAACTACGCCGCCGTGATGGTGGATGAATATCAGGACACCAACGCCCTGCAGGATGCCTTGTACCGGTGCCTTGCATCCCCGGCGGGGGACGACCTCTTTCTGGTGGGAGATCTGAAGCAGAGCATCTACCGCTTCCGGCAGGCAGACCCCAGCATCTTCCGGGAAAAACTGGACAGCTGGCCCGCCCTGCCCGGCGGCGCAGCGCGGCCCCGCCCGGCAGAGGGAGCCCCCGGCACCGATGCCATGCTGGCGCTGGATGCCAACTTCCGCTCGGCTCCGCAGGTGGTGGAAGGGATCAATTTCCTGTTCGAGCGGCTCATGTCCCCGGAACTCGGCGACACGGCCTACGGCGACGGCCAGCGGCTGGTCTGCGGGGCACCCGGGGAATACACGGGCAGCGTGGAGGCGCATTTCCTGCCCGATGACACCGCCGAAACGGACGCGGGCTGGATCGCCCGGCGCATCGAGGAACTGGTGCAGAGCGGCGAGCCGGTGCGGGACGGCAGTGCCACCCGCCCGGTGCAGTACGAGGACTGCTGCATCCTGCTGGCGGCGCGCATTGATTTTCCGGCCTATGTGGAAGCACTGACTGCCCGGGGTATCCCGGTGTATGCGGATGCCCGCGAAAACCTGCTGGATGCCCCCCACATCCGGCCCCTCATCGCCCTGCTGAAGGTCATTGACAACCCGGCGCAGGACATCTATCTTGCTGCCGCCATGCTGGGCCCGCTGTTTGACTTTACCGACGACGACCTTGTCCGCCTGCGGGCCAGAGCCGAAGAGATCCAGAAGCAGCAGGGGGAAAACGCCCCCCAGCGCATCAGCCTCTACGGCGCGCTGCTGCTCACCGTGAACAGCGGGGAGGACACCCCTTTTACTGGAAAAGTCCGGGCGTTCTATGCCCGGCTGACCGAACTGCGACGGATGGCCCGCAGTGCCCCGGCAGAACAGCTGCTGGAGGAGATCTTTGCTTCCACCGGCTACCTTGCCGCACTGGGCGTGATGGAAAACGGTGCCCGCCGCCGGGAGGATGCCCGGCGGTTTGCTTCCTTCTGCGCCGGGGCCGGTTCCGGCGGCATCTCGGCGCTGGTGCGGGCCATTGATGCTGCGGCGCTGGCAGGCTCCACGGGGCAGGATACCGTGCCCGGCGGCTCCCGCCCCGGCTGTGTGACCGTGATGACCATCCACCGCTCCAAGGGCCTGCAGTTCCCGGTGGTGTTCGTGGCCGACACGGCCCGTCGCTTCAATGCCGCCGATACCCGCCAGCCGGTGCTCCTGCATCGGATGTATGGGGCGGGCCTGCGCCTGCGCCCCGAGGAGGGCGAGGGCGCTTACAAGACGGCGGCTTACACGGCGCTCTCCTATGTCCACGCCGCCGAGATGCGCAGTGAGCAGATGCGTCTGCTCTATGTGGCGCTGACCCGCGCACAGGATAAGCTTATCCTGACCGTTCCGCTGGGCATCGGAAAGACCTCCAACCCCTTTACCAGAGCGGCGGCCTTCCTTGAAGCCGGGGCGGGGCAGACGCTCTGCCGGCAGGCAAACAGCTTTGCCGACTGGCTCCGCGCGGCCCTGCTCGTCCACCCCAACGGCGGCCCTCTGCGCCGGCTGGCTGAGGATCTGGAACTGCCCTTTGCGGATACCGGGAGCACCATCACCCTGACGGTGCAGCAGGCGCTGCCCGAGGGCGTGGAGCCGACCGACCCGGAACTGGAGGAAAGGCCGCTGGCCCAGGCAGACCCGGCCCTGACCGAGGCACTGCGGCAGGGCTTTGCCTGGCAGTACCCTGCGGCGGAGCTGGCCAGAGTGCCCGCCAAGGTCAGCGTGACCGGCATCGTCCACAAGGCAGAGCAGACCACGCTGGAGCGCCCGGGCTTTCTGGCAAAGGACGGCCTGACCGCCGCCGAGATGGGTACGGCCCTCCACGCCTTCCTGGAGCACGCCGATTTTGCGGCTCTTGCAGCGGCAAAACAGGCAGACACGCTGGAAACGGCGATCCCCGCCGAGCGTGACCGGCAGGTGGAAGCAAAGCTCACCGCGCCCGAAATTGCGGAGAAGCTGGATGAAAAGCGCATCCGCCGCTTTGTGGAGAGCGAAGCCTTTGCGCGCATCTGTGCCGCAGATGAGGTGCTGCGGGAGCTGGACTTCATCACGGCCCTGCCTGCCGCCGAGGTGCTGGCCGCTCAGGGCACTGCCCCCGCCGACAGCGCTGCCGTGGCACAGGCAAAGGTGCTGGTGCAGGGCATCGCTGATCTGGTGCTGGTGTTCCCGGACCACCTGGAGCTGCTGGATTACAAGACGGACCGCCGAAAATCCGAGGACGACTTCCTTGCCGCCTATCGCGCCCAGCTTGACCTCTATGCCCTTGCCATCAGCAAGCGCTTTGCCCCGAAACCGGTGACCTATAAGGGCATCTACTCGCTGGAGCTGGGGAAGCTGATCGAGGTCAAGTGATGCTCTGCACGAATATTTTATTGCAAAATCGCGTAAAAGTGCTTGACAGGGCTTTGTGGGTGTGGTAAACTGTTCTAGTAAAGAAAGCAGCTACGGCCTGTGCCGCGCTCGCCTTGTGGGGTCGGAATCCCCGGGCTATACCCAAACACGGTTCGATTCTTTGAACGAACTGCGCTTTTGTGTGAAATTTCGCGCGGCTGTCCTGCAAATGGGCGGCCGCGTTTTCTATGCCAAATATTGCAACACTATGGATTATTGTTTGGAGGTGCATTCATTATCGCTACCGCTGGAAAGTCGAAGGAACTGGAGA
>ERZ836877.2097-NODE-2097-length-27386-cov-20.050382_pt1 | contig 27386 bp, 28 predicted proteins | sample MGYA00519469_ERZ836877 | MGnify/ENA primary metagenome ERZ836877 (study PRJEB31850, sample SAMEA3708809) | human gut metagenome | biome: human gut; feature: human-associated habitat; material: faeces | place: China | collected 2014 ... | reverse complement strand
AGCCCGCTATGCTCCTTCACCTGCAAGAAAAAATCTGCTCCGGGACTGCGACCCAAAATTTAACGTTGCTTTTTAAACAACTTCTAAGAACGCCCGTCTTCCGCAAGACGACGGGAAGACGGGCGAGGATGGGTGGTGGAATGTGTTATGTCAGATTCACTTTTTCCCTTTAGCTTTTTCAAGCTGTGGCTCAAGGGCCTCCAGCGAGAGGTCGATGGCTTCCTCGAAGGAGTCGGCCACTTTCGATGCGAAGAGGTCGGGGCTTCCGGGCACGGAGAATTTTATACCCGCCTCTTTGTTTTTTGCTGTTTCTGGCTTTACGAGTCGGAGATTTACCTCGGCGCCGGATATGAAGTCATATCGGCGTGTGATTTTTTCGATCTTCTTGTTGACGAAGGCAACGAGTTTGTCGGAGATGTCGAAATGAATCGCTTTGATCTGTACTTCCATAATAGCAGAGTTTTATGGGGTTATTATGACGTCTGAGTCATCAGCGGCCGTCGGCATACACCTGCGGCCCTGGAGAGTTGCCGTTACTCATTTACAAAGATAAACAAAAATATCGAATGAAAGGCTTAACTCTTGCGTATTTTTTTTAAAAAGTCTCTTTTTCTTTGTCTTTTTCTTTGTCGCGATGTGCGCAGGCGCGTGGATGGGCCGATTCGTAGGCCTTTCTCATCTCGGCAAATGATATATGGGTGTAGATCTGTGTCGTGGCGAGCGACGCATGGCCGAGAAACTCTTTCACGGTGTTGATATCGGCACCCTCGTTGAGCATGGCGGTGGCGAATGAATGGCGGAGGGCATGAGGGGAGCGTCGGCGAGCGTCGGTGCCTTCGAGTTCCCGGTGGACTATGCGGTAGACCTGCTGAGGCGATATCCTTTTCCCCTTCACCACGAAAAGTGGAACGGGAGAGGGGAGGGAAGTCCATATGGCGTCGCGGAGCCGCTGCCAGGCCTGTATTTTACCGATAAGCTGCCGTGGTACGGGCACGACTCTCTGTTTTGAGCGCTTGCCGGTGATCTTTATTTCTGCGGCGGCTATGCTGATGTCGGGGTCGGAGATGGCGATAAGTTCGGCGCGGCGTATGCCGAGGGAATAGAACATATCGATTATGAGGCCGTTTCTGACGGCTTCCTCGTTCTGCGGGTCGAGATCGATCTCCTGTTGCTCGAGGCGTAGCAGCCCTTCTATCTGTTCGGCGCGTATCACGTCGGGAAGCTCTTTCGACAGACGCGGGAGAGTGAGGCGAGAGGCGGGGTTCTCGGCTATGGTGCCGCGACGCAGTAGAAAGCGGAAGAAGGCTCTCAGACTCTGGGCCTTTCTGCGTATTGACCGCGGGGTTACCGAGGTGCGTGCCAAAGATGCGAGCCAGGCCCGGATATCATTGACTGTCACATCGGAGGGATCGAATTTCGCGGGATTGAAACATGTGAGCCAATCGACAAACTGCCTGACATCGCGGCCGTAGGCTTCCACGGTGAGGGGGGAGCGGTTGAGCTCGTAGCGAAGGTAGGATATGAAAGAGTCGATCGGCATTTGGCAAGATGGTTGGGATGCGGTTAAAAACATTCGGCTCCGGTCAGGGAGACCGGAGCCGTGTGTCGCTATTGTCCAGACGGGCTTATAAATAGATTGCCTGGTGTTGCAGATGATTTATCTCGACGAGTGTCGGGAGGCGCGATTACTGCTCGGCCTGGCGGAGCTGCTGAACGTAGGCAGCCTTGATCATCTTCTTGCGGTTGGTGACAGAAGGCTTCTCAAATGCCTGACGGCTGCGCAGTTCTTTTACGATGCCGGTTCTTTCAAATTTGCGTTTGAACTTCTTGAGTGCTTTCTCGATGTTCTCGCCCTCTTTAACTTGTACGATAATCATTTGTTATGAGTTACTTTTTTTGTTAATTTTTCAGAGTTTATATTCAGCAAAGACCCTGAAGACAATGCCTCAGGGCTGTTTGCGGTTGCAAAATTAGTCAAAGTTATTTGTTTGACAAAATTTTACACCTTTTTTTTCTGATTTTTGATGTGTCGCCGTTGTTTTGCCGTCTGTTTCAGCTCCGCGTCCGTGTGGGCAGCGATGACCGGAAGCTTGCCTTTACAATAGTTCCAGACAATGCAGGAATGGGCGGTGATGGTTTGTTTTCGGCTTTTGAAGCGGCACTATCTATGAAAGGGGATGCCAGGAATTGATGGCGCGGGCAATGGAGAGAATTTCGGTATCGGAGAGGGCCGGATAGAGGGGGAGGGACAGCTCCGTGGCATGGAGGCGTTCGCTTACGGGGTAGCTTTGGCCGCGCCATTCTGCATAGCATTCCTGACGGTGTGGGGGGAGAGGATAGTGGATCATGGTCTGTATGCCGTTTTGAAGAAGGTATTGCTGAAGTTCGTCGCGATGTGATGAGAAAATAGGAAAAATATGGTAGACATTCTCTCCTTCCGGGGCTTCGGGAGATAGTGCGACAGACGGATTCGTGATTTCATTCCTGTAGATACCTGCAAGTCGCTGTCTTCGGGCGTTGTCCTCGTCGAGATAGCGCAGCTTCAAGCGCAGTATCGCAGCCTGGATCTCATCGAGACGGGAGTTCACACCTTTATATCTGAAAACATATTTTCTTGCCGATCCGTAATTGCCAAGTGCCCTCACCGTGGATGCGAGCGCGGGATCGTCGGTGGTGACGGCTCCGCCGTCGCCGAGCGCCCCCAGGTTTTTTGTCGGATAGAAACTGTGGGCAGCGGCGTTGCCGAGTGATCCGGTGCGATGACCGTCGCAGACACATCCGTGGGCCTGTGCGTTGTCCTCAATGAGGAGCAGTCCGTGCTCACGGCATATATCCCGGATCCCGGGCGTCCATGCGCAGCGCCCGTAGAGATGAACTATCATCACGGCGCGGGTGCGTGGCGTGATGGCTTTCGTGACCGCATCCGGAGAGATCTGGCACGTAACGGGATCTGGCTCGGCAAGCACAGGGGTGAGGCCGGCTCTCGATATGGCAAGGATAGTGGCTATGTAGGTGTTGGAAGGGACGATGACTTCATCATCGGGACGTATGATCCCCAATTCCATATATGCGCGCATGATGAGATAGAGAGCGTCGAGTCCGTTGCCGCAGCCTACGGCGAAGCGTGTCCCAATATATTGGGCATACTCCTCCTCGAAAGCCGCGGTCTCTTTACCGAGCAGATAGTATCCGGAACCGGCCACACGTAAGACTGCCTCGTTGATCTCCGATGCGTGGAGATTTCCGTTTCTTTTTAAATCAAGGTAAGGGATTCTCATGCTTTTCATATGGCTTTGAGAGCGGTAAGGTCGAGACGGTAGGTGTCGTAGCAGACGGTTCGCGCGCCGAATCCCTCTTTCTGATGGATGAGGGTCTCGTTGAGGCGATATCTTTCGAGCGCTGAGGTGCCGAAATCGAAATAACGGCATCCGGGCGGGATATTGTCGAGCAGGGTGGAGAAGAGCAGGTCCAGGGCGCCGGAGGCCTTGCCTCGGGGACTTGCGGAGATGTACTGTGTATGTATCACTTCTCCGGTGTCGTAGAGCACGCATCCGGCTACGGTCTCCGAATGTTGCGTGGCAGTATAGAGGCGTATATTGCCCGGGAAGCGCGAGGCGAGCAGTTGAATCTCTGCGAGCGAGTGGACAGGCACAGCGTTATGGCCGGTCATGAGGTTTTCTTCCAGAATTTTCCAGAATGTGGCAAAATCGTAGGATTGACCTATTTCAGTCGCGGACACCATAGCCTTACGTATCCCATTGCGCCGTTCCCGTCCAAACGGCAGACGCCGGAAGGTGGCTACCGCTGTCGACGGCGACCTGCCGTCGAGCACGGCTCCGAGTCGGAAGAGTGTGTAAAGATCCTCCTCTGCCGGGATACGGTGGTAGATATGTGGAACCGGACGGTAGACGAGCGTCCTGAAGCCTCCGGAGGCATAACGGGCACACATCCCCTCCAGGATCTTCATGACGCGTGCGGCCGTGGCTTCCTCGCCGAGCAGCAATCCACCGTAGGTCAGGCCGGGATGCGAACAGACCGTGTCACCGGTCCCCGAGGCGGGCAGTGCGGCTATGATTCTCCCTTTGCGCAGCGCCACAAGGGAGCGGTCGGGGAAGCGGTCGGCGTGATAGTCCATATAGCCGCGCAGATGAAGGAATGTCGCGTTGCGCGAATTCAGGACGAATCTATCCCATTCTTCCGTCATTGCGGCATCGTATGGCCGGATCTCTATATGCGTCATAATTTCATGATATGGAATGGAGGGGCTGATTGTTCAGGTGTGACCGTTGATGAAGGTGATGAAGTCGGGATATTCTCGGATATACTCACTTTCGTCGTATTCGCCGGAGGCGAGCACGAGGCATACGGTGCCGGGAGAAAAATTTTCGAGGATATTCCAGATTCCAGGAGGGATGAGAAGCGCTTTCCCGGGGGAGTCAAGGCGGTAGGGGCGGGTGGTGTCGCCGTTATCGAGGATCACTGTCAAGGCTCCGGCCACAGCCGTGACGAGCTGCCACTGACGGCGGTGGGCATGCCCTCCACGGCCACGGCCGGAGGGGACACCGTAGATCCAGAACACTCTCTTCACGGAGAAGGGGAGTGCCCCGTTTCCTTCCGCTACAGCAAGCGAACCCCTGGAGTCGGAAAAACAGGGAAGGTCTATGATCGCGGGGAAGCCGTGACCATAAACCTTTCCGCTGAGAGTGGAATCGGAGGAATCATTCCTCCTCATACCATTTCGAATACATTAGATAGTTGTTGGCGATCTTTATGTTCATCTCCTTGGCCTTCTCAGGCTCGACCATCTTGATGAACTTGGCGGGACAGCCTCCCCAGAGTTCGTGGGGGCCTATCTTTGTGCGGCTGAGTACTACTGATCCGGCAGCGACTATGGCCCCTTCACCAACCTCCGCGTCGTCCATTACGACGGCACCCATGCCTATCAGGGCATAGTCTTTGATTTTGGCTCCGTGGATCACCACGTTGTGGCCTATGGAGACGTGGTCGCCGATTTCGATGGTCGATTTCTGATAGAGTGTATGGAGCACGCTTCCGTCCTGCACATTGACGCAGTTGCCCATGCGGATTGAGTTGACGTCGCCGCGGATCACCGTGGAGAACCAGATGCTGCAGTCGTCGCCCATGACTACATCGCCGATTACGGCGGCATTGTCGGCGAGGAAGCAGTTCTTGCCTATTATCGGGGTGAAACCCCTAACTGATTTTATGATTGCCATTTTTATGGTTTATGGTTTATGGTTGAGAGTTTAGGGTTTATTTATGGTTGAGGGTTTAGGGTTTAAGGTTGAGAGTTTAGGGTTTATTTATGGTTGAGGGTTTATGGTTTATTTATGGTTGAGAGTTTAGGGTTTATTTATGGTTGAGTGTTGAGGGTTTATGGTTGAGGGTTGAGTGTTTAGAGAGTAGTGGATTGTATGGGATCAGTTTTATTTAATCCTGATCTTTCAACTCTCAACTTTCAACTCCCAACTTTCAACTCTCAACTTTCAACTCTCAACTTTAACCTTTAACCTCTCAACTTTAACCTTTATTTAATTTATTTCGTGAGCGGTGCTGTCTTCTCTGCGAGCCAGGCGGCTTCCTCGGAAGAGAGAAGCGGTGTGAGACGTTCGCGCACCATCGCGTGATAATCGTTGACCCATTTGATTTCGGCGTCGGTCATAATCGATGTGTCAAACAGCTTGAGATCGATTGGGAAGAGAGTGACGGTCTTGAACTGCAGGAACTCCCCATACTGGTTTTTGACCCAGGGTTCGACCACCATGAGGTTCTCGGTGCGGAATCCGTAGTTGCCCTCGTTGTAGAAGGCAGGTTCGTCGCTGAGTATCATCCCCGGCTCAAGGGTCACGGGGTTCTCTTGCGTACGGATGCTCTGCGGTCCCTCGTGGCAGTTTATGAAGAATCCTACTCCGTGGCCTGTGCCGTGGTAGTAGGCTTTCGCGTCGTTCCAGAGGAACTGACGTGCGAGCACATCGAGCTGCGATCCTCGCGTGCCTACGGGAAACTTGATGACGGCCAGCGCTATCGTGCCCTTGGCGGCGAGGGTGAAATCTCGTTTCTGCTCGGCTGTGGGGGTGCCGAGGGCCACGGTACGGGTTATGTCGGTGGTGCCATAGATATATTGGCCGCCGGAGTCGACAAGCAGGATGCCGTCGGAGTCGAGGGTGGCGTTGGTCTCCTCAGTCGCCTCATAGTGGGCGAGCGCTCCGTTGGCATTCCAGCCGAGGATCGGGGCGAAGCTTTCGTCGACACATGATTCGTCGGCGAGTCGGAGCGCGCGCAGACGTCGGCTCAGCTCAAGCTCCGTAAGTCTATGTGTGGGGAATTCCTTTTCCACCATCATGAAGAATCGCACGAGAGCTACGCCGTCTTTCTCCATGGCTGTGTCGAGGTTGCGGAGCATGGTGTCTGTCTTGATGCTCTTCAGGCGCGCGATACCCGCGCCGCCAAACACCGGGGTGCATCCCACATGGTCGTAGAGGCCGCGCGATGTGTTGGCGGGATCCATCAGCAGTCGCGTCTCTTTGGGGAGCGATGCCACGAAGTTGCAGACTTTGTCATATGGGAGCTGGCGTACGCCGTATTTCGTGAGGAAATCTGACACTTCAGGCGTGATCTTTTCAGGATCGATGAAGAGCACCTTGTCGGAGTCGCTTATATATAGGTATGCCACGAATATCGGGGAGAAGGCGATATCGCCGGCTGTGCGGAGGTTGGTGGCCCAGGCTATGTCGTCGAGAGCGGATAGGAGCACCGCGTTTGCGAGCTCGGCCTTTGTCTCTGCCATGATTCGTTGCATCTTCGAGGCAACTGTCTCGCCCACTATTTTCTCATCATGGATGAAGAGTTTGTTTTTAGGCTGAGCCGGGCGGTCGGGATATATATAGTCAAACAGGGGGAAGGCGTCATTGAGTTTTATGCCGTTGTCGGTAAGCTCTTGTTCGAGGCGCTGTGCGTAGGATATGGAGAATGTCATGCCGTCGATTCCTACGGTCTGTCCTTCATTCAGATTTTCCGTGAGCCAGTCGATGAGGTCGACAGCTTCCGGGCCGTCGAGGGGCATCATGGAGAAACCGGTGCCGGGAAGCTGCCGTGAGGCCTGGATGAAAAATCGTGAGTCAGTCCAGCAAAGGGCTTTGTCGGCGGTAACCACGGCAGTGCCGTTGGTGCCGTTCTCGCTCCATAGGCCGGTGAGCCATTCGCGTCCGCGCCAATGGGCAGGGGGAAGTTCAGACTGGTGAGGATCGGTGCCAGATACGACTACAGCGTCGATGCCATGCTCGGCCATGACCTGGCGGAGATGTGCTATGTATTCCGGATTTTTCTTTTTCATGTCTTGAATTTGAATTCAGGTTAAATGATGTTGTAAAGTTAGCGAATAAATAGCGAGTATGCAAAAAATATCGACTTCGTGTTTTGTGATCCATGTCGCGTAGTGGGCGTCCGGAATATGGTTGAATAGTGATTTAAAATCGAAAATGAGTCGAAAAATATAGTCAAAAAGGGTCATGTTTTGGTCTGAAAGTAGCTTTATTGGTCAGATAGGAGAATGTGTGTAAGAAAAACATTAATAAATTTTGATGAAATAAAAATAATACTTAATTTTGCAGTGAGATTTCCGCAGGGACTTAACGGAAGCCCTTGCGGTAGTGAAAAATGGCAAGTCAAAAAGCTTTTTAAGTAATAGTGATATAAATTGTAAGTTAGTGGTTGAGTTAGGCAAATCAGGCTTGTGAAGGTATGACAGTCTACAAAATCACAAAACGGCGGAATGTTGTGAAACAGACCGCCGTTCTTGAATCAGCGCCGCGATGCATCATGCGTCATGGCGCTGTTTCGTTTTTATATATTTATACGTTCTTTCGATTCGCAGGATGATATGGCGATGTGTTGAGAAAATTTATTATGGTAGCTATAGTCGTAGTTGCTTTTAAATGTTTGGATTTTTACGAAAAATGACAGATTAAATGTTTGGATTTTTACGAAAAATGACAGATTAAATGTTTGGATTTTTACGAAAATCACTTTTGGGCTTGAAATTTGAAAAAGTCCCGATGGTTTGTATCCATCGGGACTATATGCATGTTATAAGAGTTTTTTTGATTTATCGTGAAAGTTCACAGGCATGTCCGTCGCCTTGAACATAGCCGATTACGTTATTGTAATTCCATCCATTGCAATATCCGGTGAATGATGTGGGATTTTTAGGGTCGTCGGCAGTAAAAGTCCAGTTAAAACCTGAATTAAATGATTGAGTAGCCATATCCATTATGGCGATTGTCAATTTCCCGTTGATGCTATATGACCAGCTTCCGCTCACTATGTCAGGATATTTGCTGCACGCAACGCTTCCATCAGGATTTAAGGTAATTGAATAGGTCTCGAAACTTGTCTGATGAGTAATGTTATTCCAGTTCTCCTGTCTGCAATTCCATGTCCCTGAAATATCAGACGGGAGAGTTGTGAATTCCATGTATTTTTCATCTTCAAAACTGGAGGTGGGTGTGTTTATAAAGACCCAGCAGCGATATATAGTGCCAGGTTCGAGCCCTGAGACCTGAATATATTGTTCTCCATCTGTTGCAGATGCTGGGAAAGACAATGTGGCACCATCCTCGTTTCTTACATAGATTCCACATTCGGAATTCAACTCGAGGTTGGAGAAAAGGCATGTGATCACAGCTGTGTGGTCGGTTATCATTCTGATTTCTTTGACAGTGCCTGTGGGGCCGGTTGTCCTAAAGTCAATCGTATTGGAGCCAGGATAATGTCTGTCTTTATACGATATGGATGTGTATGCTGTGTAGGAAGTATTCGGAATAAGGTTGTCGGCACATACCTTTTGATTATTGTTGTCTGGTGTTGCTTTGAACACAAACGATATGTCGCTCCCATCAATTGTGAGGTTGACATTACATTCCGCTCCTGCAGGCACATCAGAAAAGTCGCAGATGATATCCGCGCTTCTATTCTTAATGTTCTGCACGTCAATGACGGAACTGTTCACGCTCCCTGTAAATAGGCTGTTTTGATTGCCGTAGATTGTACAGCTTCTACGCATGGTGTATGAGTTGGGTGTCCATCCCGGAGCGTTCGGACAAAGCTGGGCCAGCTGTTCATATGTGTCTTTGTCGACCGACACATTGACTTCCAAGTCTAATTTCAGATGTGGCTCATAGGTGTATGATTCCTCAAGTTCCTGGAATGTGAATTCAAACTCCTCGATACCGTCACCGTAGATCTCTTTTTCTTCCGAATGGTATTCATCGGCGAGAAATCTGTCAAGACGGGTGTCCATTGTCAGAAAGTATCTGTAGGAAGACAAAGTCTCGTATGCACCGAGAACTTTGACGAAATCATAATTAAACGATAAATTTTCAACCTTGCATGGGAGTCTGAATGTGCATACTTTCACTTTGACAGCATTTGATGCGGTTATTTTTGTATTGCCGAAATAGGATATCTCTTCAAGTCTGTCAAGCATTTCAAGCCAGGAAATGATATCGTTCCAATCAAACGCCAGATCGATTAAATCACTTGCCAGTCCGCCATATCTGTTGCCAACGCCTTCAGAAATATGACGCAAAAGCTCCTGTGAGGCTTTCTTTACAGGTTGTTTAAACCAGTCTTTGATGCTGTTTCTCAGTTTTAGCGCACGGAAGATCCTGCTCCGAGTGTATGTTGCCCTTGTGCCTGCCGGGTCTGCGAGAGGCGTTATTGTGTCGCCGTCAGATAATATGGAATAGGGGATTTCGTTTATTGTTGTGCCATTATTACTTATCAATAACAATGACTGAGGGGTGTAGAAGATATGTATTATTTCTCCATTGTCAAGTGAGATAGCTTTGAGGAATCCGTTTTCATCGATGAGCAGATACTCTTTTGTAGCTTGTTCATCAATTATGCCGTCGACAAGGATGTATTCATCCCTATCCGGAACCTGCGTCAGAAGTGCGAAAAGACCGCTATCTGTTATTACCGCATCAATCCCGTCATCTTCGTAATTCAGTTCGTAATATACCGTAGGTTCTTCCTGTATTTTAAATTTCATTTCGGTCGTGACTGCATTTTCGGATATGACAGTCCCATCTCTCCATATCTTGTGCAGATACACGCCTGCTGATTCTTCGTGAGTGATGGAATCGATGAGAGATGTGTTGAGTCTTTCTCCGTTTTCAGAATTCACAAGATGCCAGTTTTGTGCGTTTATAGGAATAAGGCCTGTAAGCACCAGCAATATTGCGACAATTGGATTGAGTTGCTTCATCATATCATGAATTTATAAGTATGTTTGCCAATGTTCAGAATATAGAGGCCTTTCTGAAGTTGCCCTAGATCGATCTTTTCGGTTATACCCGGTCTGACAGATTTCTTCATTATGATTTCTCCAGATGGCTTACAGATGAGGGCCATATGGTTGAGTGATGATGAAATCGACAAAGATGTTCCTGATTGCGTTACTGTTATAGACTGTCCGTCTGCGATTATTCCGGACATGCCGGATTGTTCGGTATCAGATGAATAGCTTATTGCCGCAATTTCATCAAACCGGTAATTGTCGGATAGATCATTATATTTTATCTTGAAATATTGATTGTCGAAAATGATTGACGGTAGGTTCTCCATGAGGTAGACAACACTTGTGTCATTATTTTTAGTGATGATCATAGAGGCAACATTGTTTTGTGCCTGCGTCGAGAAGTTGCCCGCGTATAAGGCACATAAAAACATAACCGGCGAAACGTTTTTTCTTAAAGATAGCTTAAGATATTGCATAAAGTAGCGAAATAGGTGAGGAAGGTCTATTTTCATATCGGTTTTTGTTTAGTTTAGTGGGTGGATGAGTGAAAGAAGATGAAAAAGAGGAGGGCGCTCTGAAGGGTTGCTGTAAAAGCTGAGCATGCAAATGGCAAGTCGTGCATTACTCCTGGATCATTCCCTTCAGAGCTGCCACTCTTATGGATTTGAATAGAGGTTGTGCTTATTCGATCTTCGAGGTGATGGTGACGGGGAGGGTCACGAGCTGGAATGTGTCGTCGAGGGCCCTGGCCTTGTTCACCCAGCGGTGGAAGTCGTCGGAGGAGAGGGTCTTCAGCGATAGTTCCTTGCCGGTTGACTTGTCGATAGGTTTTACAAACTTATTCTGGGAAAACACCACGTAGATGATGTTGCGTTCCACCTCCTTGTCGGTCTGCATCACATACTGCTCCTTGTCTCCATCGCTGCTGGTGAAGAACACATGGCGGATGCCTGGGGCGACCGGTGTGCAGGTGATAGACTGGCTGTAGTATGGAAGCATGACATTCATGTTTTTCTGCTCGTCTTCAAGATAGACGGCTAAGAAACCTTTTACCGGAGTGGTGAATGCGAGATAGCATTTCTCTCCGGAAAGGAACGTGGATGTCTCGTCGGAGTCCGCTGTGCCGTTGCGGAGCACTTTCACATCGAGATCGGCCCGGGCGCGGTTTATCTCGCGAGCCTTTCCACGCACCTCGCATCTGATGGCGAATCCACCGTCTTCGATGAAAGGCTCGAATTTCGGTGTGCCGATTGTCTCGATCCATTCCCCTTTCACGAGAGATTGCGCCGAACTCCAGAAGTCGACGTTCTCCCCCTCTTTCGACGAGCGCATGTCCATGCGTGTGGCCTGCGAGAGGATAGTGCCGAACTCCTGTTCAAGAGCCTGGAGCATGGCACGCTCCAAGGCGATCTGCTCAGCCTTGTCGCGTGCCACGTTGTAGGGTATGTAGTATGTGTACGACCCGCTTACCTCCTTCACCTTCACGTCGGCAAAAGAGGCAAGCATGGTTCCGGCAAGCATACACACTGTCAATATTGCTCTTTTCATCTTCTTACAGAGGATTTTCTTGAAGCAGCTGTCCTATTGTTGACAGAAGACTCCCCCTGGTAGACAAATGTTCGGGAGTCTGAGATATAGTAATTGGCATCTCCATATTTTGACTGGTCTTTAAATTCAATATGGATAGTGTATTTCAAGGTATATTCCTTTCCCACAGTCATGTTATAATCATTCGGGATGGCGAAAGTCCAAGTATTTTCGCCTGGCTTCCTTTCAATTAGTTTCCTTTTGTTTGACTCTGATTCTATGATAGTAGCCTCGGCATTGCTATTAGTCATGAATTTTGCTATCTCATTACAAGTCAAAGATATTCGTTCCTCTGAGCCGATCTTTAATTGATCAATGTTTATGAGATATTTCTCCTCTGGCTGTGGAGTAAATGGTTGAGCAATATTCATTTGGATTCTGCTTAGAGATAAAGAGCTACAAATATCACTTCGATAATATGCTGTTCCAGCGACACTGAGAGAATATGTGGAGGAGGGAAGTGAATTGAACAACATGGTTTGACTATTTACTCTAAGACTTTCATCTGATCCGGGACCATATTTTAGATCAATGTCATTATAATAATTACCGAAATTTATCCCGGAAGGCATGATGAGTTTCAATGCAGTGAAATCCTTGTAGTCGAATACTGTTTCGAAGGAGGCTTGATAGGTATCAATAGCGGGTTTAGTGACTGAGCCGGAGATCGGAAGTATCACGTTCTCGAAAATGAATTCATTATCATATGTGATAGTTCCTCTGGTCATGAAGTAATACTTCTTGCCAACCTCAAGACCCGGGAAATTGCCGATTGCTTCCGGACCTTTGTACGAGGCCTCATTATGTGTAGTGGTTCCGTCTTCCCATCCGAATTGTTCAGATTCGTTATAGTATGCGTCAGTCCTTCCGCTGTAACCAAATCTTCCGAAACTTAACTTATCAGGAGCTGTAAGCTTCACAACAGCGAAGTTGTCTCCTGACGTAATAAACTCACAGGCACCAGGCGTGACAGACTTATCACTGCCAGCCAGTTTTATAGAACCGCTTACACTTATTGTCTCATCATGCAGGTAATTACTGTTTCCATTCTCAGTCTTTATAAAGCCTCCTTTAAGTTTGAAATAGTATGTCTCCGCAGGATTGAGACTTTCTAATTTCACTCTTAATTTAGTCGGGAAGCGAGAATCATATGAATAGTTGGCTTCTGCTGTTTCTCCGGAGAAATCGGGGGCCGTGCTTATGATTATTTTCCCCGGGTCAGCGAGTGACAATCCTTCTGACAGCTGGAAATTGATCACTGCTTCATTACCATAGTAGAATTCAAGCATGGCGGTAGCGGTCGGGATAGAGCTTTCCTGAATTACAAGCGGCTGCGTTATGCTGAGGTTTGCGAATATAGTTTCCAAGGTGGATTCTATTTCCTTCCTGTAATTGCCTTCCATACTCAGATAATACTGCTTGCCGGGCTTAAGACCGGGAATAGAGACTTTCACTTCGTTACGTCCTTCCCAAGAATCTTCAATCTGAAGAGATTCCAGGGGCTGAACGGCATTGTCTCCATCTCTCCAATAAATGGTATGCGTGCCGGCTCCGAACGTAACTCCGTCAGACAGTTTGAATCTGACAGTGGTATTGCTTTCAGTTGCAATAACCAGTTCGCAAGTGGGAGGAGTAAGGCTGCTTGCGGAATCTATAATCTGCAGGGGCTGATCGGCATTCAATGTCGCCGTGACATCATTATCCCATTCAAGAACGCTAAACCGGAAAGCACCGCTGATGCCGAAATAGTAGTTTTTGTTGAATTCAAGACCGGGCAGTGTTACAGTTGCTTCGCTCCCGTAAAGTCTGTCTGCGATTACACTTGATTCCAGTTGCTGGACGGCATTGCCGGCGGCATCTCTCCAGTATATTTTATGTTCTCCGTTGCCGAATGTGATTCCATCTGCAAGTTTGATCGTGATTTTAGTCTGGTCTTTGGTTGCCATTACCAGTGTGAAAGTGGGTGGAGTCAAACCCTTGTCGGCAATAATAAGGAGAGATTTGGATGCTGTCAGTGTGGCTGACTGTTCTTCATTCAATATATCGAACATGAATGAGCCGCTTATCCGGATAGAGTAAGATGCGTTAGCTTTCAGGTCAGGGATTCTGACAATAACATTATTCTTGCCGTTAAGATACCCTTCGAGAGTCATGTCTTGCCAATTTTCCACAAGATTGTCGGCGTTCCTGTAGGAAACAATGTATGATCCGGACGAGAATGTGATACCTTCAGGTAATGTTATCTTGATTCCGGCCAGTTGATCGGTGGCCAAAAGCAGCTCACATGTAGGAGAGAGGGTGGTTGTGTTTTTGATTTCAAGCGGACGGGAGAAATCAAGTGATGTGGTTGTATTGACGTCTCCAAGCACATCGAACCGGAATGAACCCTGTATGCGGAGTGAATATGAATTGTCGAGAGAAAGACCGGGAATCTTCACTGTGATTTCCTGATTGCCCTGCAGCCAATCATCAATTGTCATGCTCTGCCAATCCTCAACCAGATTGTTGGCGTTTCTCCAATAAAGAGTATGTGAATCAGGGCCGAAATGCACTGCTTCGGGAAGTATTATTTTGACTGTAGCCATATTGTCCGTAGCGAGCAGCAATTCGCTTGACGGATATACGGATTCTGTGTAACTGATTTCGACAGGCTGCAGGAAATCGAGAGTGATCGTCTCTTCTTCTTCTCCCAGACTATTGAGCCTGAAACTCCCGTCTATGCAAAGATTATATGATTTCCCGGCTTCAAGGCCCGGCAGGGTGAATGCGGCTTCTTTTTCCCCAGCTAACGATTCCTTTATTGAAACGGAAGGAAGTTCGGTCACTACCGGGGCGTCGGAAGCTCGGTAGTAGAGTGTATGCGTTCCATAGCCGAATGTGATATCGTCTGGCAGCATTACTTTGATGGCTGTCAAGTCAGGCGTCGCGAGAAGCAGTTCGCTTGTCAGCAGGCTGTTCCCTTTTTCGACAATCTCAAGCGGATTGGCAGTACTAATCGAGACATTCCCAATATATTCTTCCTCATGTTTATCGGTTATTATGAAGCGTAAGCTACCCTCTATCTTGAAATAATATGACTTGCCGGTCTCGAGGTTGTCGCATATTGCAACACCACTATGGCCCGTGGCGGTGAATTTCGACGATGGGGCATTTTCATCGAATGTGGTGTTCTCACTCCATGTTACGGTATATTCCTCCCCGATGAAGCTCATGCCGGCTCCGAGACTGAATTTTATCCATGCAGCCACCTTATCATTGGCAGAATTCTTCTTGGTCATCAGCAACGTAGCCGATACATCGCCGACGGTTGGCTGATCGGTTATTTCAAAAGGCTTGTCGAAATCCACGGAAAAGTCTGTAAGATTTATCGTTACGTTGTTCGATTTGTTTAATGTGTAGTCGAAACTTCCTTTTAATTTAAGATAATATTTGCATTCATCATTCGCAATGTCGAATGAGGCGGAGAGCTCCGATTCTGATTTATCCTCAACCGAGATTTCTTGCGGATCTGTCATCTCAGACGACTCAGAGATCAGAAGTTTCGTATCACTGCCGTAGCGTTTTGTTTTAAGTCCTTCCGGCAACTTTATCGTGATCCAGACTCTTTCACCGATTTTTCTGACAAGTTCGTAGGATGCTTTCAGACCGAAAGCGGAATAGTCATTTGGTTCCGCTGTCTTGAACTGATATGAAGGCTGATATCTGATATCGTTTGTTTCCTGTCCGAGATCGGCGCGGCTTGATACAGATACCTTGTATGATGTCGACGGATCAAGATTATACAACTGGAAGGTTTTTTCAGTAGCTGATGAGGAGTAATCTTTCAGTACGGCTGTCCCTTGAGCATGTGCTCCGGTAGATGTCAGTATATCAAGATCTGTGACATCTTTTAGTAACTGTTTTTTTGATGCGGGAACTTTTACTGTGATCACAGCGGTTGTAGCCGTGACTTCAGTAGCTTCTAACTGGATGTCGAACTGTCCGAGCTCGAACGGTCCTTCGTCAGCGCATGCGCCAAGAAAGACGAGGAGTGTGAGTATGCAATATTGCAGTATTTGTTTCATTGTGTGATGGAGTTAGATTGATGATTATTCGACAGCTGCTCTGTCAGAAACGGTAGCCGACCCTAACGCCGGCCATTCCCCCAGTGGATTGTGCCTTTGCCCTCTTTTCCATAAGTATTGAGCATCACTTGTGAATCCCACATCAGTTCAGCATATAAATGCGTGGTGATATTGAGGCCTACGCCCAGCTGGTATGCCACTCCGAAGCTGCCTTGTCCGAAAATCTTGGCATACTGCATATCCATGTCCGGAGTCAATTCCGGAGCGTATGAACCATCAAGGATGTTTCCATCAGTCGCTCCGGCGGCTCCTCCCACATTGATGTGTGCGTAGATACTGGAGTTACTGAATATCTCGGATGAGGTGTATCGGAACCCGGCGGGGAAGACTTTTCCCAGGAGTGCGAGATCCGGCTTCGATAAGGAGGTCTGACCCTCCACCCGGAATTCATATGCCCAGTGGCGTCCTGTCGACAGGCGATAGCCGAATCCGAAATTGACAGCCATTCCTCCGGCGCATTTCACTGAAAGTACGTTGTTTTTCACGGCATATCCCATGACGGGAGTGTCGCCTGTGGTGACTCCGGCAGCCGCCTCTATGAAAAAGCCACTGCGGTTGGCGTTTTGCGAAAATGCGGGGACTGTCATCGCCACCATAAGAAGCAGCAATAGAATGTATTTTTTCATTTCCAAAAAAGGTTATAGATTGATTATTCAGTGAGTTTCCATGAGTCCCACAGGGAAGAAGCACCGCTCGATACCGTGAAAGTCGGTGTCTGGTCTTTGCGGTTCACGATCGTGGAGTTGAGCGACACCTCTTTTGTGACGTAGTCCTTGAGTTCGGAAAGAGTTACGTTCCCCTTGGTTTCTTTCAGGCGTTTCAGGAGATAGTAGGTAAACATTCCGTGGCCTTTCTCATGGTAGGGGAGGGCGGTCTGGGCCTCGCTTGTTGCCGAGAAGACAGCCACTTTGCCCTGTAGTCCCTGTTTTTTTGGCACGCGGGCAATTCCTCGGGCGTTGGCAATCATCATCTTGTCTTCGCGTGTGGCTCCGCTGAAGCAAGCGTCGAGGAAAACCATGGCTGATTTAAGATTCATTGAGCCGAGCTGCTGATAGACATAGGCGAGGGGAATGCACACTTCCTTATTGACGCGGGCGGCGTCGACCGGTATCAGATATGGATCGAGCGTGGCGTCGTCGGGGGCGCCATGGCCTGCATAATAGAAAATCACTTTCATATCCTCCCCGGCCACCTCGTTGATCATCTTGAGGTCGCTGAATGCCTCGCGCATGGAGCCGTAGGACGCGTCGTTGTAGATCATGATGTTTTTCTCCGGCAATCCCAGTGTGCGACGGCAATACAGTGCGAAGGTATTCCCGTCGTTGCGGGCGAAAGGCACATTGGCGAGTTTCCCGTAGTTCTCGTTGGCAATTATGAGTGCGAATGTGTTTTTGCTCTCTACTCCGGTGAAGGGGATTTCGGTGTCGATGTCGGAAGGCTCAACCAAATAGGCTGAAGCGGTTTTTTCCTGATTGGCGGAACCGGAGGAGTTGCCAAGTCGTGCCGCCATCTCCTCTTTGCGATCCCAATAGTTTTTTACTGAGGTGCCGTTGAGTCCGTATTGTGTAAAGGTCTCCATATTGACGAATGCAGGAAGGCCCGAGAGGTTGCTGAGCTGTTTGCAGTCGTCGAATGCGTCGGCTCCAAGTTCATCCATATTCTGGTTAAGCCGGGCCGTGACGAGATTTGAACAATTGGCAAAAGCCTCTTTCTCCACTTTCTTAACGCTTACAGGCAACTCAATTTCAATAAATGAGAAGCATCCGTAGAATGCCCGTTCGCCAATCTCCTCAACCCCGAATGGAATCTGTACGGAGGAGAGGTCGGTACAATTGTTGAAAGCGTTGTCACCGATTGTCATAAGCGTGGATGGAAGGGAGACCTGTATCAGTCCCTTTGAATCACGGCAGAGGTTGTTGCCGATATGTGTCACCCCCTCTTCAACTATCAGTTTTTTGACGAATGACGGGATCCAAGGTCGGTCTTTGCCGAAGTCTTTCATGGGGCCAGTCCCGGAAATGGTGAGTACTCCTTTGTCAAGAGTCCATTTTATTCCTTTCCCGGCGCTTCCTCCCGAGGCGGCAGAGGCGCAGACTGAGCATAACATACAGATTGAAATCAGAAGCAAATGAGATGCCAGACGTTTCATAATCAGGTTGTTGTTTGTGCCCGGCGACTCTCCCTTACAAGGCGGTGCAGTCAAAAAATAAAAAAGCGTGAAGAGTCTGTATCAGTTGCTCGTTCCACGCCTCGAGGCTCTGGCATGTGCCCATCACAGTAGAACGAGCAACGCAGAAGCCTCACGCCGTATGTAATACCCCGGGCCGACGCATGACAATATGCGTCGACCAAGAGTATGGAAACATACCCATAGGCATCTATCGTTGTCTCATTCCTGACTGTGATTTTGAAACTGCCAGATTCCAAGGCGTCAAGAATAAGCGTCGGATAAACGCTTTCGATAAAATGTATATAAAGACCCGCCCTCATAGCCCTGACCGGACTCCTGCTGACGGCCTTTAGTGTGCAAATTTAGTAAATATTTTTAAAATACAAATGATTGGAGATGATTTTTCTGTCAAGCACAGATAAAAACGGCAATGAGACGCGGCGTCGTGCCTTGTCTCATTGCCATATCGTTTATATTATCCGGTTGTTTGGGTTTTCCGAGGGGGTGAATATAGGCTTAGCCTTTAAAGCGGGAGGCGACTTCATAGACTTTTTCGAAGATCCGGCGGTCGCTGTCGGTGACAGTGAGGCTGCGGCGCGACATTACGCGCTCGGCGATATCCGTGAATTTCTTCATGGATACGTTGGTAAAGCCTGTCGTCGGACTTCCCTCGCTGAAACTGGGCACGAACACCCTGGGGAAGCCGGCGCCGTGGAGATTGACTCCCACGCCGAGTACGGTAGCTGTATTAAGCATGCAGTTGACGCCTATCTTTGTATGATCGCCTATGATGGGGCCGCAGAACTGGAGCTGGGTGCGCATGAAGGTGTGGGAATGATAATTCCATACGCGTATCTTTGAATAGTCATTCTTCAGGTTGGATGCATTGACTCCCGCGCCGATGTTGCACCATTCGCCTACCACGGCGTTTCCGAGATAGCCGTCGTGCGCCTTGTTGCTGAATCCGAACAAGACGGAGTTGTCGATTTCCCCGCCGACCTTGCAATACGGACCGAAGGTGCATCCCCCGTAGATCTTTGACCCCATCCTGATCTTTGCTTTGTTGCAAAGCGCGAGTGGCCCGCGCAGGCATGACCCCTCCATCACTTCCGCCTCCCTTCCTATGTAGACGGGCCCTTTCGTCAGATTGATCGTGGCTCCCTCCACGCAGGCACCCTCCTCTATGAAGAGCATCTGGCGCCCGTCTGAGTCTGTGAAATCACCAATGACCTTGTTTGATGGAGACAGAGGCTGCGACATGCGCCCTTTCACCACATGGTGGAAATCATATTCTATCTGCGAGGGATTGAGGAGGAATATATCGAACACATACCTTATATAATCGGGTGTGCGTCCGGTTTCCTTGGCCTCCCATTTGCCGTCGGAGAAGTCCGCCCAGGTGCCCCGGAAGGCCACCGGCATGTCGTGGCAGAGAATCGCCTGTCCGGATTGCAGCTCCATTATCGCGTCGACAATGAAGGGATCCGGCAGGAGAGCTCCAGCTACGAAAAGGTGATCCGCGTGCGGATTGTCGATGTCGCCGAATTTCTCGCGGAGATAATCTACGGGTAGATATCGGTAGGAGGCGGGCAGGGCGCGTTCCCATTTCTCGCGGATGGTGTTAATTCCTACGCGGAAGTCGGCTACCGGGCGTGTGAAGCTCAACGGAAGCAGATTGGCGTGGCTTTCCTGGGTGTCGAAGAGATAGACGGTTTCGGGAGTATACATATATAATAAGGAGGGTGGAGGTTGAGGTTTATAGTTGAGGGTTGAGGAGGATTGAGGAATGTTGAATTTTGAATGTTGAATTTTGAATTTTTTTGGGTGAGGGTTAAGGTTGAGAGGTTAGGGTTTGGAGTTGAGAAATGAGAGTGGAAGGTTAAAGGGAGGGGGGATAAGTGAGGAGAGGGTTCAACCTTGAATTCCTGATTTCAAATTTCCAGATCCTAATTGATAAACGGTTGCTCACAATCATTATTTGTGTGCAAAAGTAATATATAAATAGGGATTGAGCATAAAAATAATGTTAAAAACAGCAAAAGAGGCTAAAAGAAAATGCCACATGTGGGTGCGTCGGGAGTGGCGGTTGAGCAAAAACGTGTGGCATTGAGAGGTGAGGCGGCAGCGTCCGGGAAGGTCGCCATGAGGGAGATTTAGAAATTTTTTAGAAAAATTTTTATCAATGGTTTGTGTAATAGGCTAATTTTCATTATCTTTGCAGAGTTTTTAGAGCGACTTGACCCGCAGGTTGATTTAGAGGCCTGATGCTTAGGTGTTTAGGCTGATAAGTCGATGTGCGGGGAAGATGCTGGAATCAAAGGAAACAACAATATAATAAACCAATTTAGAGACAAAGAATGCCAACGATTCAGCAATTAGTAAGAAAAGGACGTGTGGCTCTTAAGGACAAGAGCAAATCGCCTGCCTTGGATTCATGTCCGCAGCGCCGCGGGGTATGCGTGCGTGTCTACACCACGACCCCCAAGAAGCCTAACTCGGCTATGCGTAAGGTGGCTCGTGTGCGTCTGACGAACGGCAAGGAGGTGAACTCCTACATTCCCGGCGAGGGCCACAATCTTCAGGAGCACTCTATCGTGATGGTGCGCGGCGGTCGTGTCAAAGACCTTCCGGGTGTGCGTTATCACATCGTGCGCGGCACACTCGATACAGCAGGTGTGCAGGGCCGTACGCAGCGTCGCTCCAAATATGGAGCCAAGCGTCCTAAGGCAGCCAAGAAGTAAATAGGCTTCGTGGCGGTCATTCCGGTCTGTGCCCCTGGCGTGGTCCGGATGGTTGAGTAAACGGCTGGCAAGAGAGCCTGTCCGTTGAAGACAAAAGACAACCGCAACAATTAAATTAAACAAACACAATGAGAAAAGCAAAACCGAAGAAACGGGTGACTTTGCCCGATCCCGTGTTCCACGATGTCAGAGTGACAAAATTCGTGAACCATCTGATGTATGACGGAAAGAAGAACACGGCTTATACTATATTCTATACGGCACTCGAGACCGTGAAGGCCAAGCTGCCGAACGAGGAGAAGAGCGCACTTGAAATCTGGAAAAAAGCGCTTGAGAATGTAACTCCCCAGGTGGAGGTGAAATCACGCCGTGTCGGCGGAGCCACCTTCCAGGTTCCTACAGAGATCAGGGCCGACCGCAAGGAATCTATATCGATGAAGAATCTTATCATTTTCGCACGTAAGCGCGGAGGTAAGACGATGGCCGACAAGCTGGCCGCAGAGATCGTCGACGCCTTCAACGACCAGGGCGGCGCCTTCAAGAGAAAGGAAGATATGCACCGCATGGCTGAGGCAAACCGTGCTTTCGCTCACTTCAGATTTTAATATCGATAATTAAAATGGCTAAACACGACGATCTCAATTTAACCAGAAACATAGGCATCATGGCCCACATCGATGCCGGCAAGACCACAACGTCCGAGCGTATCCTCTTCTATACCGGTCTTACCCACAAGATCGGCGAGGTGCATGATGGCGCAGCCACCATGGACTGGATGGAGCAGGAGCAGGAGAGAGGTATCACTATCACCTCCGCCGCTACCACGACGTTCTGGAATTATAATAATAATAAATATAAGATCAACCTGATCGACACTCCGGGGCACGTCGACTTCACCGTTGAGGTGGAGCGTTCGCTGCGTGTGCTCGACGGTGCTGTGGCTGCTTTCTGCGCCGTAGGCGGCGTGGAGCCCCAGAGTGAGACCGTATGGCGTCAGGCTGATAAATATAATGTGCCCCGTATCGGTTATGTCAACAAGATGGACCGTTCGGGCGCCAACTTCTTCGAGGTTGTACGCCAGGTGCGCGACGTGCTTGGCGCGACCCCGCTCCCCATACAGATCCCTATCGGCGCCGAGGAGACATTCAAGGGCGTTGTCGACCTTGTGAAGATGAAAGCCATCTTCTGGCATGACGAGACCATGGGCGCCGAATATGTGGAGGATGAGATCCCCGCAAACCTCATTGAGGAGGCAGAGGAGTGGAGAGACAAGATGCTCGAGACTCTTGCCGAGTCTGACGAGACTTTGATGGAGAAGTATTTCGACGATCCTTCGACGATAACCCCCGATGAGATCAGGTCTGCCATCCGCAAGGCTACTCTCGCCATGGAGGTCAACCCGATGATCTGCGGCTCCTCTTTCAAGAACAAAGGTGTGCAGACACTTCTCGACGCTGTCTGCGCATATCTTCCCTCTCCTGAGGATTCGGGTGCCGTGGAGGGTCACGCCGTAGGCGATCCCGACGAGATCGAGACCCGTGAGCCGAGCCCCGAAGCTCCCATGTGTGCGCTCGCGTTCAAGATCGCCACCGACCCCTATGTGGGCCGTCTGTGCTTCTTCCGCGTATACTCCGGCGAGATCCAGAGCGGCAGCTATGTGCTCAACAGCCGTTCAGGTAAGAAGGAGAGAATCTCCCGTCTTTTCCAGATGCACTCCAACAAGCAGAACCCGAAGGAGATGATCGGCTGCGGAGATATCGGCGCCGGCGTAGGCTTCAAGGATATCCGCACAGGCGATACCCTCTGCGATGAGAACCATCCCATCGTGCTTGAGGCTATGGAGTTCCCCGATCCTGTGATCGGCATCGCCGTGGAGCCTAAGACTCAGAAAGACCTCGACAAGCTTGGCGTAGGTCTTCAGAAGCTCGCCGAGGAAGACCCGACATTCCGTGTGGAGACCAATGAGGAGACAGGCCAGACCGTCATCAGCGGTATGGGTGAGCTCCACCTCGACATCATCATCGACCGTCTGCGCCGTGAGTTCAAGGTTGAGTGCAACCAGGGCCGTCCGCAGGTTACTTACAAGGAGGCTATCACCAAGCCTGTAGAGCTCCGCGAGGTGTTCAAGAAGCAGACCGGTGGCCGTGGTAAGTTCGCCGATATCATCGTGCGTATCGAGCCGGCAGACGACGACTTCGATGGCAGCCTGCAGTTTATCGACGAGGTTAAGGGTGGCAACGTGCCTAAGGAATACATTCCTTCCGTACAGAAGGGCTTCCAGACTGCCATGAAGAATGGCGTGCTCGCCGGTTATCCTGTGGAGCGTCTGAAAGTGACTCTTCTCGACGGTAGCTTCCACCCCGTCGACTCCGATCAGCTCTCGTTTGAGCTCTGCGCCATCCAGGCGTTCAAGAAAGGTTCGGAGAAGGCAGGTCCCGTGCTCATGGAGCCTATCATGAAGATAGAGGTGGTTACCCCCGAGGAGTCTATGGGTGACGTGATCGGCGACCTCAACAAGCGTCGCGGTCAGGTAGAGGGTATGGAGAACAGCCGCAGCGGTGCCCGCATCGTCAAGGCCAAGGCTCCTCTCGCCGAGATGTTCGGATATGTGACAGCGCTCCGCACCATCACATCGGGACGTGCCACCAGCACAATGTCGTTCAGCCACTATGCCGAGGTAAGCAATTCCATCGCTAAGAATGTACTTACCGAATGCCAGGGCAGAGTTGATCTATTGAAGTAATAAAGTACAATTCAGATATGAATCAGAAAATCAGAATCAAACTCAAATCTTACGATCACAACCTCGTGGACAAGTCTGCGGAGAAGATCGTGAAGACTGTGAAGTCGACTGGTGCGGTGGTAAGTGGCCCGATTCCTCTCCCCACACACAAGCGTATCTTCACTGTGAACCGCTCCACCTTTGTCAATAAGAAGAGCCGTGAGCAGTTCCAGCTTTCCTCCTTCCAGAGGCTCATCGACATCTACAGCTCCACATCCAAGACTGTGGACGCGCTGATGAAGCTTGAACTTCCCAGCGGAGTAGACGTAAGCATCAAGGTCTGAACATGATTAAGCCGGAGCGGCTGCTACGTGTGGCTGCTCCGGCCATCAACCCGACCAGCGAATAGAAACAAAACAACAAAACAAGTCCGGCAGAAGATGCCGGAAAAACAAACCATAGTAAGAAATGCCAGGATTATTAGGAAAGAAAATCGGAATGACATCCGTTTTCAGTGCCGACGGAAAAAATATTCCGTGCACTGTTATCGAAGTAGGTCCTTGTGTGGTTACTCAGATCAAGACCGTTGACAAAGACGGCTATTCGGCAGTACAGGTAGGTTTCCAGGACAAGAAGGAGAAACACACCACCAAGCCCGAGGCCGGCCATTTTGCCAAGGCAGGAGTGACCCCCAAGCGTCACTTGGCCGAGTTCAAATCATTTGAGACCATGCCGGAGCTGGGTTCCACTCTGACTGTCGACCTCTTCCAGGAGGGCGGTTTTGTCGATGTTGTGGGCACAAGCAAGGGTAAAGGTTTCCAGGGCGTTGTGAAGCGTCACGGTTTCGGCGGCGTGGGCCAGTCGACCCATGGCCAGCACAACCGTCTGCGCGCACCCGGTTCGATCGGTGCCTGCTCTTATCCCGCGAAAGTATTCAAGGGACTCCGCATGGCAGGCCAGATGGGCAACGAGCGCGTGACTGTGCAGAATCTCCAGGTGATAAAGGTGCTTCCGGAGCACAATTTGTTAATGATTAAGGGTTCCATCCCCGGAGCCAAAGGTTCAATCGTCATAGTTGAGAAATAATGGAAGTAGCAGTTTATAACATCAAAGGAGAGGACACAGGACGCAAGGTAACTCTGAATGATGCAGTGTTCGCACGCGATCTGAGCGAGGGCAACGCAGACCACACTATCTATCTCGACGTCAAACAGTATCTGGGCAACCAGCGTCAGGGCACCCACAAAAGCAAGGAGCGCAGCGAGATCTCCGGATCTACCCGCAAGCTTGGCCGTCAGAAGGGCGGTGGCGGCGCACGTCGCGGCGACATCAATTCTCCGCTTCTCCGCGGAGGCGCCACAGTGTTCGGCCCCAAGCCCCGCGACTACCGCAGCAAGCTCAATAAGAAGATGAAGAGCCTCGCCCGCAAGATCGCCCTCACTTCCAAGGCTCAGGCCGGGGTGATCTATGTTGTTGAGAACTTCAATTTCGACAAGCCCTGCACCAAGGACTGGGTCAACATCGCCAAGAGCTTCAAGCTCGACGACAAGAAGACACTTCTCGTCATGAACGATCTTGACAGAAACGTGCTCCTGTCGGTGCGCAACGTGCCCAACGCGCTGATGCAGCAGGCCATCGACCTGAACGCATACACCGTGCTCAACAACGACGCCATCCTCATGACCGAGGGCAGTGTCGAGCTGATCAACGAGAACTTCTAACAATAAAGGAGATATAGAAAATGGATATTCAAATCAAACCCCTTGTGACTGAGAAGGCCACGGCCTACAGCGAGAAGCAGAATTGCTACACATTTGCTGTGTCTCCCGACGCGAACAAGTTTCAGATCAAAGACATCGTGGAGAAGCTCTACAATGTGCGCGTCGTGAAAGTCAACACGTCCCTCTATGCCGGCAAGCGCAAGCAGCGCTACACCAAGGGAGGGCTCATCCGCGGTCAGAAACCGGCCTTCAAAAAGGCTTACGTGACCGTTGCAGAAGGACAGAAGATAGATTATTATAGCAACATTTAAAACCGATGGCAGTAAGAAAATTCAAGCCCGTTACCCCCGGGCAAAGACACAAGATTATTGGTGTGTTCCGCAATGAGATCGCCGTTGCCAAGCCCGCAGAGGGCGCTGAGAGCGTAAAGAAAGTCTCGAAAATCACACCAGAAAAGTCTCTTACTGTGGGCAAGCGTTCCACAGGCGGCCGCAACTCCTCGGGTCATCTTTCGACCCGCTACAGAGGGGGTGGCCACAAGAGAAAATTGCGTCTCGTTGATTTCAAGAGAACCAACGACGGCGTACCGGCTGTTGTCAAGACCATAGAGTATGATCCCAACCGCTCGGCACGCATCGCGCTGCTTTACTATCAGGACGGCTCGAAAGCTTATATGATCGCCCCCAACGGGCTTCAGGTAGGCCAGACTGTCGTCAGCGGCGAGGACGCCGCTCCCGAGGTAGGCAACAGCCTTCCTCTGGCGAAGATACCTGTAGGTACACTTATCCATTGTATAGAGCTTCGTCCCGGACAGGGTGCCGCTATGGCCCGCTCCGCCGGAACGTTCGCTCAGCTCACATCCCGCGAGGGTGACTACGCGATAATCAAATTGCCTTCCGGCGAGACCCGGAAAGTGCTTCTCACATGCCGCGCCACTGTCGGCGTTGTCGGCAACTCCGACCACGCTCTTGAGCAGAGCGGCAAGGCTGGACGCAGCCGCTGGCTGGGACGCCGCCCCCACAACCGTGGCGTCGTGATGAACCCTGTCGATCACCCGATGGGTGGTGGCGAGGGCCGTCAGTCCGGTGGACATCCCCGTTCGCGCACAGGTCTGTATGCTAAGGGCCTGAAGACGCGCTCGCCGAAGAAGCACTCTTCGAAGTATATCATTGAAAGAAGGAAAAAGTAAATTTGATTAAAAGAAGTCAATTATGAGTCGTTCGCTTAAAAAAGGACCGTTCATCAGTGTGAAGCTCGAGAAGAAGGTCGCAGCCATGGAGGAAAGCGGTAAGAAAAGCGTCATCAAGACCTGGAGCCGCGCTTCCATGATCTCCCCCGATTTCGTGGGCCACACTTTTGCAGTGCACAACGGCAACAAGTTTATCCCCGTATATGTCACAGAGAACATGGTGGGCCATAAACTTGGCGAATTCGCGCCGACACGCACATTCCGCGGACACGCAGGCAACAAGAAGAAATAAGCCTCGCCGCGAAAAACTAACAGTCAAAAATAAGAATAAAGAAATACAATGGGTGTAAGAAAAAGAAAAGCAGCCGACGCCATCAAAGAGGCCCGCAAGAGCGAATATTTCGCAAAGCTGCATAATGTGCCGTCATCGCCCCGCAAGATGCGCCTCGTGGTCGACATGATCCGTGGCCAGGAAGCGTTCAAGGCTCTCGGCATACTTAAATTCTCCAACAAGGAGGCTGCCCGGAGGGTGGAGAAGCTGCTGCGCAGCGCCATCGCCAACTGGGAGCAGAAGAACGAGCGCAAGGCCGAGGCCGGCGAACTCTGTGTCAAGACAGTATTCGTCGACTGCGCTCCTATGCTGAAACGTCTGCGTCCCGCTCCCCAGGGCCGCGGCTACCGTATCCGCAAGCGTTCAAACCATGTGACATTGTTTGTCGATACTATTAATAACGAAAAAGCTTGATTGAAAGATGGGACAGAAAGTTAATCCAATCAGCAACCGTCTCGGAGTGATCCGCGGTTGGGACTC
>ERZ836877.2095-NODE-2095-length-27419-cov-4.948655_pt1 | contig 27419 bp, 30 predicted proteins | sample MGYA00519469_ERZ836877 | MGnify/ENA primary metagenome ERZ836877 (study PRJEB31850, sample SAMEA3708809) | human gut metagenome | biome: human gut; feature: human-associated habitat; material: faeces | place: China | collected 2014 ... | reverse complement strand
TTTCCTTGTGCAGACCATTCCAATGAACCTCTGAAAGCAGAAATCGTGTGCGCCAGAGGGCTTCACGATTCCTTGAGTTTCATTTCCATTGCACAAAAAGAAACTTTTCATATCTCATTTGTGCAATCGCCGACATACTTCTCAAATCAGAATATCAGAAACTTTCTTTATAGAACTAGCTCGAATAAGGAGTATATTGTTACAGTATAAAGAATATATGGGACAGGCATTGTACCAAGAAAGGGGTGCAATGCCTGTCCGTTCTTTTTGCCTATCAGGTGGATATAACCCTAAACTTTTAGTTTTAGAAACACTTTTATCAGGCTATATCCCTCAAATATAACCAGAACAACATATTCAAGGAGTATAGGCCGCCTGCCCCCTCCATTATGGAAGGCTTCCTTTTGTGCAATGGAGATGAGACTCTGGCGATTGTGGAACCCACTGGTGACACAATTGCCGTCTTAGAGGCTCATCGGAATGGTCTGCACAAGGAACCCTGGAATAATGGAGGGGGCAGGCGGTCAATACCCTTTATTACGTCAATACCCCCTTAGTCAATACCCTGAAAAAACTGCTCATATCCTGAAAAAAGTGTTTCTTCTTCACAGACCGCTTGTCATAGACATGAAAATGTTTTACTATTAATAAGTATTTGTATGATAAAAAAACAATAGGTTATAAGATAGGAAAAGGAGACGGAATCATGGACATCGTAGTATTAGCAGGAGGACTCAGTACAGAGCGTGATGTATCTTTTGTGACAGGAAATATGGTAAGCAAGGCATTGAGAAAGAATGGTCATCGTGTCATTCTTTTAGATGTGTTTATGGGATATAGTGATAAGAAAGAAGATATCAGTGATATTTTTGAACATACAGAGGAGGTCAGCGTTCAGATAGAAGAAATACCGACGGTGGCACCGGATCTAGCGGCAGTAAAGGCATCCAGAGCAGACCAGTCCGATAATTTTTTCGGGCCGAATGTTATTGAAATCTGTCAGAAGGCAGATGTGGTATTTATGGCACTTCATGGAGAGAATGGAGAAAACGGTAAGATACAGGCAGCTTTTGATCTGTTTGGCATCCGTTATACGGGAACCGGCTATTTAGGAAGTGCATTAGCGATGGATAAAAACATTGCAAAACAGTTCTTTGTGGCAAACGGTATTCCGACACCGGGTGGAATCAGGATGAAACGTGACGAGCAGATCCGTGATTTTGCAAAGACCGGACTGAATCTTCCGTGTGTGGTAAAACCATGCTGTGGCGGTTCCAGTATCGGCGTGTCCATTGTACGGACCATTGAGGAATATGAAGCAGCTTTAGAAGAAGCCTTCCGTTGGGAGGAAGAAATCCTGATCGAAGATTATATCGAGGGCAGAGAGTTTTCTGTTGGAGTGTTAGAAGGTAAGGCACTTCCGATCATTGAGATTGCTCCGGTCGAAGGATTTTATGACTACAAAAATAAATATAAAGCAGGCAGTGCGGTAGAGACTTGTCCGGCACAGTTATCAGAAGCCGTTACAAAACAGATGCAGCAGTATGCGGTAGAGGTTACAAAAGTATTGGGACTTGGGGCATATTCCAGAATGGATTTTCTGTTAGACAGCAGGGAACAGATGTATTGCCTTGAGGCAAATACACTTCCGGGTATGACACCGACCAGTCTGTTACCACAGGAGGCGCAGGCAGTAGGAGTCAGCTTTGAGCAGCTTTGTGAAAAGCTGATAGAGTTGTCTTTGAAAAAATATGCATAAAATTCCTGTGCAGAGCGAAGAGAGAACGCACAAAAAAGCAGAAAAATGTTAGAAAGACGAGGACAAAATCAAAATGAAGAATCTGACATTAGAACATATTGCAGACTGCTGTCATGGAACCTATATCGGACCGGAGGAACAACGGAATTTTGAGGTAACGGGAGTGGTGATTGACAGTCGTAAAGCGGAAGCAGGCAATCTGTTTGTGGCAATTAAGGGCGAGCGGGTAGACGGTCATACCTTTATTGATGCAGTATATGGACAGGGAGCGGCAGCCGTAGTATCGGAACAACGGTTAGAAGTTCCGAAAGGACCTTACATTTTAGTGGAATCCACAGCACAGGCATTGAAAGATATTGCGGCATTTTACAGAGACAGTCTGGATATCAAAGTGGTTGGGATTACCGGAAGCGTAGGAAAGACGAGTACCAAAGAAATGATCGCGTCCGTGCTTTCGGAAAAATACCGTGTGTTAAAGACAGCGGGCAATTTTAACAATGAGATCGGTCTGCCGCTGACCATTTTCCGTCTGAGCGAAGAAGACGAGGTGGCAGTTCTTGAGATGGGAATTTCGGATTTTAACGAGATGCACCGCTTAGGTGCGATCGCAAAACCGGACATCTGTGTGATCACGAACATTGGACTCTGTCATCTGGAGAACTTAGGAAGCCGCGATGGGATTTTAAAGGCAAAGACAGAAATCTTTGAACATTTAAACGGAACCGGAACCGTGATCTTAAATGGCGAGGATGATAAGCTCTCCACAGTAGAAAACGTAAACGGAAAAGCCCCTGTTTTTTATGGAAAAAGCGAGAAAAACCAGTGCGGTAAAGAAAACTGTATCTATGCCACCGAGATCCGGAATCTTGGCTTAGACGGCATGAAAGCAGTCTTTCATTTTCCAGAGTGTACCAAAGAGGTGGAGATACCGATACCGGGTGAACACAATGTCTTAAATGCTTTAGCCGGAGCCTGCGTTGGCATGGAGCTAGGACTGGATGTAGAACAGATCTGTGCAGGCATTAAAAAAGCACAGACCATCGGAGGTCGCACGAACCTGATCCATGCAAATGATATGCTGATCATTGATGACTGTTACAATGCCAACCCGGTGTCCATGCGGGCATCCATCGACGTACTGACACAGGCAAAAGGCAGAATGATCGCAGTGCTTGGTGATATGGGAGAATTAGGAGCGGATGAAAAAAGGCTCCACTATGAAGTGGGAGCCTATGCAGCAAGCCGTGGTCTGGATGCTCTGTTCTGCTGCGGCGAACTCTCTAAGGAATTAGCCAAAGGTGCAGAAGAACATAGCGAAACCATGGAAATATTCTATTTTGCTACGAAAGAAGAACTGCTGTTACATTTGAAATCTTATCTGAAAAAAGGGGATACCATTTTAGTAAAAGCATCTCACTTTATGGAGTTTCCAGATATTGTTCGTTCTCTTCAAGCATCTGTTCAATAACGCATTTTGTATAGACACCGATGTGCTTTTTCGTATCGGCATCCAGTTCGTTTGGAAGGATTGGTTTGCCGTAATGAAGCACAACGTGTGTCTTTTTTAATAAAGGAGCCTGTGCTTCATAAATCTTAGGTGTATTCGTCATGGCGATCGGAATGATCGGACATCCGGTCTTTAATGCCAGTTTAAAACTTCCCTCTTTAAACGGAAGCAGTTCTTTCGGGTTATCATTTCTGGTACCTTCCGGGAAAATACACATCGAAATCCCATGTTTGATCTGGTCAATTCCCTTTAAGATCGTCTTCATTCCCTCTTTGATATCCTGACGGTTCAAAAACAGACAGTAGAGCCGTTTCATCCAGATGGAAAGGATCGGAACTTTTTCTAAGCCGTCTTTTGCAATGTAACCGGTCAGTCCCGGACAGCGGGAATAGGAAACCACAATGTCAAAATAGCTCTGGTGGTTTGCAATATAGAGTACCGGCTGGTCTTTTGGTACATTTTCTTCCCCGATCACGGTTAATTTTGTTCCGCAGAGAAAGAGGATCACTTTGAATGCCCATTGGACGATCCGCAGGCTTGCGATGTCTGCTGCGGGCTTATTCCGCTTCCCGATCAGCCAGAGGACTCCGAGAACGGGCAGTCCTAAGATAAAGTATAAAAGTAAAAAAATAACTACAAAAATTAATCGAATCATATGAATGCTACCTCTTTAAAATTCATTACATAAAATTTATTATACAAATATGGTGGAACAATTACAACACAAAATGCATATTATTTATACAGAATAGAAGAATAGGAAGAGGGAATCTATGAGGCGGCTAAAAACAATGATGTGCTTAGGAATTCTGCTGACAATGTTGATGATGACGGCAGGCGGATGCAAGGTGGAGGAAAAGGATGACGCCAAAGTCAGTGATATGAAATTTACCGTGATCTCTGAAAAAGAGCTTCCCGATGAGCTGAAAAAGATTATTGAGGAGAAAAAGCAAAAGGAGATGAAACTTACATATATGTCCGGTGACAAACTGTACATTGTCCGCGGATATGGAGTGCAGAAAACAGGCGGTTACAGCATACAGGTGAAGGATTTATATCAGGCAAAAAATGCAGTTTATTTTAAGTCGGAGCTGATTGGACCGGGTGAAAATGATGTGTCGGAAAAAGTCGAAAGTTACCCATATATAGTTGTCTCGACAGAAAAAACGGAAGATATTGTGGTTTTTGAGTAAAAAAATCGTGTTTAGACCTTGCAAATATTTTATTACTGTGATAAACTAAAGCAGATACAGTGAGTCAATTGTGGGTTAGGAGGAATAAAGAATGCAGCAGAAGGATTTAAACAGAGTCAGAGCATCGGTTCTTCAACAGTGTGGAAGCAAGGTAAAGATACAGTTAGACCGTGGCAGAAATAAAGTTGATATCCAGGAAGGCGTGATTCAGAATGCATACCCAAGTGTATTTACCATCCTGATAGATGATGAGAGGGATGAGAATCCACCGCAGTTACTGTCTTTTAGTTACACCGACATTATTACGAGAGATATTCGCATGAAATTATGCTAAAAAAGTATAAAACTTCTTTGCTTGGAATAGAATGTAAAAAGTCCCAAGCAAAGGAGTTTTTTATGGAATTAAAGAAGAAGTATATACATATGAGCCATGAAAAGGGACGGGCGATGAGCCAGGTCACCCTTGACGATGACTATAACGTTCCGGAGAGCAAGCCGGATATTGTAAGAATTATTACAACAAAAGGAGCAATTCACTTAGAAGAAGCCAAAGCAGAGACCGGGCATGTGCTGTTAAGAGGAAATCTCGGATTTCAGGTGTTATACCGCAGCGATGGCGAGGAAAACAACATTGCGTATTTAGAGGGCGAAATCCCGTTTTCAGAGACGGTAAATTTAGACGGTGCGGAGGAATTTGACCCGGTTAAGGCGACATGGGATATTGAGGATTTAAATATCGGGATCATCAATTCGAGAAAATTGAGCATCCGTTCTCTGATCGTTTTTCATGTGCAGATGGATGAGGTGCGTGATGAAGAGATCAGCTATGCGATGGAAAATGAAGAAGACTATGAGATACGCAAGGAAAACATAGAGGCATTGCAGCTTGTGACGGCAAAAAAAGATACCTGCCGTTTTAAAAATGAGATTATTCTGCCATCGAATAAGCCGAATATCCGTGAGCTGCTCTGGAAAAATGTGCAGCTTCGCGGATTGGAGTCCCGCATTGGCGAGGATGTCATTCAATTTAACGGAGAACTTCTTATTTATATACTCTATCAGGGAAATGAAGAGGATGAGCGGCTGCAATGGTTAGAGACAACAGTTCCGCTTCAGGGCGAAGTGGATTGCAGCGGCTGCAGAGATCAACTGGTATCCTATGTGGGTGTGGACGATGTTTCTTTTGACGTGGAGGTAAAGCCGGACTACGATGGAGAAGAGCGGATGCTCGTGGTGGATGCCGTGGCAGATTTAGACATCAAGCTGTGGGAAGAGGAACAGTTTGAAATGCTGCAGGATGTGTATTCCCTAAAGGAAGATGTCCGTCCGGTTTTTGAAGATATTACATTTGAAAAATTACTGATGAAAAACAATGCAAAATGCCGTGCTTCCGAGCAGCTTCAATTAGAGGCAACGCAGGAAAATATGCTGCAGATCTGCTGTGCCGAGGGAAGTGTGCAGATCGATACGCATGAAATTTCCGGAAACGGGGTCTATGTAGAGGGAACGGTTGCCGTGGAGCTTCTCTATATCACAACGGATGATGAAATGCCGATCGGTTCCTTAAAAGGATTCCTGCCATTCCATCAGACCATTGAAGTACCGGGCATTGAAAAGAACAGCCGATATGAGATCGAAAGTGGTTTAGAGCAGCTTACGACCATTCTGATCGACAATACACAGGTGGAGATCAAGGCAGTCATCAACCTGAATCTGATCGCATTTTCCATCGGAAACAGAAAACGGGTACAGGAAGTAAACTGTCAGGAAGCGGACTATGAGAGCCTGCAAAAAATTCCGGGACTGGTAGGTTATATTGTAAAAGATGGGGATGACATCTGGAATATTGCAAAAGAAAATCACACCACGGTACGCGAGATCATCGAGACCAATGAATTGTCCTCTGACCGTGTGGGCAAGGGGGATAAACTGCTTATCGTAAAAAATATGGGTGCATAATCTTACCAAATCTCTTATGAAAAAACTGGAATCGGTTGAAAAGGATTTTTAACGATGCTATACTTAGATTGTTAGTCAAAAACAACAATTATAAGGGAGAAAAAACAGATGAGAAAACTACAGAGACGGGCAAAAGCAGTTCTGGCATTGGTACTCGTAGTGTCACTCACAATTGGAAGTTCGCAGGTAGTGTATGCGACATCGGCACAGAATAAGAAGTCAGAAGCAGAAAAGAATCTGAATGATGTAAATAAAAAGATTGATAATCTTGAGAATAAGAAAGAAGAGATTGAAGGCGAGTTAGATGCAAAGAACGAAGAACTTGTCAACCTCATGGTAGATGTCGGAATCTTAGAAAAAGAGATCGATCAGAATGAAAAGCAGTTAAAACAGGTCAAAAAAGACTTAAAGACGGCACAGAAGAATGAGAAGAAGCAGTATCAGGCAATGAAAAAGCGTATTAAGTTCATGTATGAGCGTGGCGACAGTGCCGTAATTTCTTCTCTGTTAGAATCCAAAAGTATGGCGGATATGCTCAACCGTGTGGAGTATTTTAATGAAGTCTATGATTATGACAGAAACCTGTTAGATAATTATGAAAAGACCAGAAAGCAGGTTGAGGATTTAAAAGCACAGGTAGAGGATGAAAAGAAAGAATTAGAAACAGCCAAGGATGATCTAAAGCAGCAGCAAAAGCAGCTAGAGACAGCCATGGCAAACTTAAGAAGCCAGCAGGCAAATGCGGATACGCAGATTGCTAACGCAAAGAACCTTGCCAGTGAGTATCAGAAGACGATCACAGAGCAGAATAAGATCATCCAACAGCAGCAGGCAGCGGCAGCAGCCAGCCGGTCATCCGGTGGAAGCTCCGGGGGCAGCGGAGGAACTTCTAAGCCAAATTCCAATGCAAGCGTACCGGGAGGAAACTTAAATCCACCAAAGACTACGAATGTCAGCGGTTCGGATGTCGTGAACTATGCCATGCAGTTTGTCGGAAAACCATATGTCTGGGGTGGAAAAGACCCGAATACCGGTGCAGACTGTAGTGGATTTACCAGCTATGTCTATGCACACTTCGGAATCAGCATCCCAAGTTTTTCCGGTGCCCAGAGAAGCTGCGGTCAGGAAGTCAGCTATGCGAATGCACAGGCAGGTGACCTGATCTGTTATGCAGGTCATGTGGCAATCTACATGGGCGGTGGCAAGATCGTCCATGCCAAGGGAACAGCCTATGGAATCGTCGGAAACGATAACGCAACTTATAAGACCATTATTACGGTAAGACGACTGTTGTAGCAGTATCTGCAAAAACATAGAAAAATAATCAATACAAGAAACCTAAGGAATAACAGAGTTTATTTCTTAGGTTTTTTGCTGTGAGATAGGAATTGTCAGTAAAAAGGGAGAGTGTTATAATGGTAGCAGTGTGAGTTGTATAAGGAGGAAACAGATATGCAGATGGAACAGTTACAAAAAGATATGATAGCAGCAATGAAAGCAAAGGATAAACCGAGAAAAGAGGCAATCTCATCCTTAGTGTCAGCCGTAAAAAAGGCAGCGATCGATGCAGGATGTCGTGATGATATCAAAGAAGATATGGTAGATCAGGTGATCTTAAAGGAATTAAAAACCGTAAAAGAACAGATTGATACCTGCCCGGCAGAGCGTGAAGATTTAAAAGCAGAGTATCAGTTCCGTTATGATGTGATTCAGGAATATGCGCCATCACTGATGAGCGAAGAAGAGATCAGGAATTTTATCATGGAAAAATTTGCAGATATTGTAGCACAGAAGAACAAAGGAATGATCATGAAAAATGTGATGCCGGAGTTAAAAGGCAAAGCAGATGGAAAACTGATCAATCAGGTTGTTGCAAAGCTCTGCGAGTCATAAGAGGAGCATTATATGAAAAAACAGGTTGTTGCGATCGTAGGGATTCTTGCAGCTACAGCCATCATGATCTATCTTGCGGCACTGTACGGAAACCGGAACCGGTTTGACTATTTAAAGGATCTGGATAAGACCGTATTTACCTTAGACGGAACCGATTATCAACTGCGTGACATGACTTATTACATTGCAAGGCAGGAGAAGGAGATCGAAAAGCAGGCAATGGTCTATGATCCAGATGATACAAATGCCTATTGGGGACTGCATACCAATGGAAAATTTGTACGGCTAGAGGCAAAAAGAGCCGTGTTAGACAGAGTCGTCCATGATATGATGTTTTATGAAGCGGCAAAGAAAGAGGGCATGGAACTGGATGAAAAAGAGAAGCAGTATGCTAGGGATTCCGCATCCGATCTCTGCTATGACTTATCGGATGAGCAGAAAGAGCGGGCGGGACTGACCGATGAAGAGATCTATGAAATGACAGATAAGGCAGCGCTTGCTGAGAAGTACCAGAAGATTTTAGCAGACAAAGAAGGCGAGAATTTTGGCGCCTATGACTACAATGGGAAAGCCTATGAAAAAATGTTAGAAGAGCATAAGCTGAAAGTCAAAAAGAAATTCTGGGACAAGGTACCGTTTGGAAATGTGACATTGAACCATAAATTTGAGGATCAGGAGGATGAAAGTTGAAAATAGGAAGAAATGATCCCTGCTGGTGTGGCAGTGGAAGAAAATATAAAGCCTGCCATCAGGCATTTGATGAAAAAATAGAACTGTTTCGCAGTGAGGGACACCGGGTTCCACCGCACAAGATCATTAAAAATAAAGATCAGATCGCCGGCATGAAAGCCAGTGCAGCAATTAACATTGCGGTCTTAGACTATGTGGGTGAGCATATCCATGCGGGAATGAGCACGGAAGAGATCGATAAGATGGTCTATGAGAGAACCACGGCAATGGGCGGAATTCCGGCACCACTGCACTATCAGGGTTTTCCAAAGAGCGTATGTACGTCCATTAATGAACAGGTCTGCCACGGCATTCCGTCCGAAGAGGATATTTTAAAAGAGGGCGACATTGTCAATGTGGACTGCTCTACGATCCTGAACGGATATTTTTCAGACTCTTCGAGAATGTTTTGTATCGGCGAAGTTTCAGCGGAGAAAAAACGTCTGGTGGATGTCACAAAGGAATGTATACAAAAAGGTTTAGAGCAGGTAAAACCATGGGGATTTCTTGGAGATATGGGTCAGGCAGTCCATGACCATGCCTATGCAAACGGTTACACCGTTGTACGGGAAATCGGCGGCCATGGCATAGGTTTGGAGTTCCATGAGGAGCCATGGGTTGGATACAATTCCAAAGCCGGTACAGAAATGCTGATGGTTCCGGGAATGGTATTTACGATTGAACCGATGGTCAATATGGGTCAGGCAGATATTTTTGTCGATGAAGAAAACGACTGGACGGTCTATACGGCAGACGGACAGCCGAGTGCGCAATGGGAAGTTATGGTTTTAGTAACGGAAGACGGCTATGAGATTATTTCCTATTAAATATGAGTGAGCAGAATACATTTGAAAAAATTTATGAAGTAGTGAAACAGATTCCGAAAGGAAAGGTTGCTACCTATGGTCAGGTGGCAGCTCTGGCAGGAAACCGCCGCTGGGCAAGAGTAGTCGGTTATGCACTGCATGCAAATCCCAATGAGCAGGAAATTCCCTGCTATCGTGTCGTTACCAAGGACGGACGTGTGTCGAAGGCGTTTGCATTTGGAGGTGAGAACCGCCAGATGGAGCTGTTGGTAGCCGATGGTGTGGAATTTGAGGACGGTCATGTAGTGATGGAAAAATATCAGTGGGATACGCCGTTTGCAGATTTTGGAATACGTTAGCTGTCCGGTTCAAAAGAATTTTTTTCCGAAAAAAGGGAATACTGGAAAAAAAGGACAGGTGAGCGTATGAGGATACCAAGACATATCGGAGTGATTCCGGACGGAAACCGCCGCTGGGCAACTTTACGGCAGATGGAGAAAAAAGACGGTTATCAGTATGGTTTAGAGCCGGGGATGAAGCTGTTGAAAAAAGCGAAAGAGTATGGCGTGGAGGAATTGACCTACTATGGGTTTACAACGGATAACTGTAAAAGACCCAAGGAGCAGTTTGAGGCTTTCCAAAGTGCCTGTGTAGAGGCTGTGAAGATGCTGACACGGGAAGGTGCGGATTTGTTGGTAATTGGCAATGAGAAATCCAAATGTTTTCCAAAAGAACTGGAACACTTTCGGGTGAGAACGCCGGTCCATGGCGGTGGAATGAAGGTGAATTTTTTAGTGAACTACGGATGGGAATGGGATTTGTCACATATTGCAGAAGGTGGACAGCCCTATTCCTGTGATATTTCAAGAATCGATATGATTATCCGCTGGGGAGGTATGCGCAGGCTGTCAGGTTTTCTTCCGATGCAGTCGGTCTATGCGGATTTTTATGTAGAGGAGCACCTGTGGCCGGATTATTCCGATGACGATTTTGAACAGGCATTGGAGTGGTACAACCGGCAGGATGTTACTTTGGGAGGCTAGGAAGTTACCTGTGGTTATAACATGACAGATAGGAACAATGGAATATGAGGAGTAAACATAAGACACTGAAGAAATGGATATCCGGTCTGGTAGTGGTCTGCCTTGCCGGATTTCTTGGTGCATGTCAGGAAATTTCTGTCGGGCAGTTAAAAATCATGGAAGCCCACGGAGAAAATGAAACACAGACAGCAGACAAGGAAAAGGATGTGGCACAGCAGGAGCCGGATCAGGAAGAAAAAGCAAAGCCGGAGGATGCCGTATTTTCTTATCTGCAAGGTACGAAGTCCTATGAGAAGGAAAAAGAGTGGTCCGGTGCCTGGTGCTATGAAGAGGCAGGCGGACAGCAGTTCAGCCAGTTTGGCTGTGGTCTGTGCAGTATGGCAAATGTATACAGTACCGTCAGCGGCAACAAATGCACACCGTTGCAGATGTATGAATATGCACAGGAGGTATCTAATTACAATCCGCACAGCGGTTTGGGGGCGATTGGCTGGGATGCCATGCGGGAAACCCTGCAAACGATGGGAATAGAATGTAAGATGGGAAGAAAGCCATCCTCTTATGAGGAGTTTCAGCAGCTTGCAAAGGACAGCAGATGTTTGCTGGTACTCATCAGCAGTAACAGTGATGATACGTTTTGGAAGGATATGCCGGGACATTATGTAACCCTATGGCTGTATGATGAGAAGAAGGACGAGGTTTTTTTGGCGGATTCGAGCGGTCCATCCAGAAATCGGGAATGGATTCCTTTGCAGACTGCATATGATGCCTTAAAAAGAAACAGTCCGCAGCAGTACCTCAGTGTAACGGGCTATGATAAAAACGAAGATGCGTGGATCAAGGAAATGAGATAGAATAATTGTGTAAAACTCTGCATAGATTGTAAAAACAAATATCGCAGAGGAAGACACTTGAAAAGTTATATCGAGGAAAGAGCGATGGAAATCGCAAAATATATCATTGAACATAATGCCACGGTAAGGCAGACGGCAAAGGAGTTTGGAATTAGTAAATCTACGGTACATAAAGATGTAACAGAGCGTTTACAGCAAATCAATCCGTCTTTAGCAAAAGAAGCAAGACAGGTTTTGGATATCAATAAGCAGGAGCGTCATATCCGCGGTGGACTTGCCACAAGAGAGAAATATTTACATATGGGACACCGCTGAATGGTGGACTATACTTAAAAAAATAATATTATGAGAAAACATCAGCAGATGTGAGAACACAGGAGGTAGAAACATGCCATTTATTGATTCAAAAGTAACATTACCAATGACAGAGGACAAAAAGGAAACGATTAAGGCAAAGCTGGGACAGGCGATTACCACATTAAATAAATCAGAAGGTTTTTTAATGGTAGGCTTTGATGATGACTACACGCTCTACATGGGTGGAAAGAAGTTGGAAAAAGGTGCGTTTGTGGCAGTCAGCCTGTTTGGAAATGCTTCCCCGGATGCTTATAGCCAGATGACAGCAAAGATTTGCGACATTTATGAAACAGAGCTTGGCATTCCGCAGGATGCGGTATATGTGACTTATAGCGGTATCAGCGACTGGGGCTGGAACGGAAGAAATTTTTAATTCCGGTACAGTGGAAAAGGAGACGACATGGCAAAAGCAGATACCGTGACGCATACATTTGAGCCAATTTACAATAATAAATCAAAAGTTTTGATTTTAGGAACATTTCCGTCTGTAAAATCCAGAGAGCAGCAGTTTTATTACGGGCATCCGCAGAACCGTTTCTGGAAACTGCTGGCTTTGCTGATGGATGCGGAAGTACCGGATACGATTCCTGAGAAAAGAGATTTTTTATTAAAGCATCGGATTGCCGTCTGGGATGTCATTCACAGTTGTACGATTGAAGGGTCGAGTGACAGCTCTATCCGGGATGTAGTGCCGAATGATATTTCCATGATTTTGGAAAAAACACAGATCAAAACAATTTTTACCAATGGAGGAAAAGCTCACAGCCTGTATGAAAAATATATGTATCCGGTCTGTGGCATTCATGCGGTAAAACTGCCTTCGACCAGCCCGGCAAATGCTGCTTTTTCATTGGAGCGGCTGAAAAGTGCGTGGCAGCCTGTATGCGAAAGTCTGTGAGAAACACGGCAGTGATAGAAGAGAAGGCTTTGATTAAGTATGGAAGCATAACCGGTGGGAAAAAATAATTTTGACAAGCCTTTTGCAAGAACGTATAATAAAACTTATTGTAGGATTACTTAAGAAGGAGGACGTGTGTTTTGAAGCGAGAAACCGTCATCGTGATAGATTTCGGAGGGCAGTACAACCAGCTTGTGGCGCGCCGTGTGCGTGAGTGCAGCGTTTACTGTGAAATCTATTCTTATAAAACAGATATTGAGCAGATCAAAGCAATGAACCCGAAGGGGATCATTCTGACCGGAGGACCAAACAGTTGTTATGAGGAAAATTCTCCAACCTATACGAAGGAACTGTTTGAGCTTGGCATTCCGGTGTTAGGCCTTTGCTATGGCGCTCAGCTTATGATGCATATTTTAGGAGGAAAGGTAGAAAAGGCACCGGTTCGTGAGTACGGTAAGACGGATGTTTTCGTAAAGACGGATTCTCCTTTATTTACAGATGTTTCGGAAAAAACGGTTTGCTGGATGAGTCACTTTGACTATATTTCCAAAACAGCACCGGGATTTGAAATCTGTGCGCATACGTCAGACTGTCCGGTTGCAGCAGCAGAAAACCGTGAGAAAAATCTGTATGCGATCCAGTTCCATCCGGAGGTTCTTCACACACAGGAAGGAACGAAAATGTTATCGAACTTCGTTTACAATGTGTGCGGTTGCAGCGGCGACTGGAAGATGGATTCCTTTGTGGAACATTCCATTCAGGAGATCCGCAAAAAAGTCGGAAACGGCAAGGTGCTCTGTGCTCTTTCCGGTGGCGTGGATTCTTCCGTTGCAGCAGTGTTACTTTCTAAGGCTGTCGGCGACCAGCTGACCTGTGTCTTTGTGGATCACGGTTTACTCCGTAAAAATGAAGGTGACGAGGTCGAGGAAGTGTTTGGACCAAACGGCAATTATGATCTGAACTTTATCCGTGTCAATGCGCAGGAGCGTTTTTACGGAAAGTTAGCAGGTGTGACAGAGCCGGAGCAAAAACGTAAGATTATCGGCGAGGAATTTATCCGTGTCTTTGAGGAAGAGGCAAAGAAGATCGGCGCGGTGGATTTCTTAGTTCAGGGTACGATTTATCCGGACGTAGTGGAAAGTGGTCTTGGCGGTGAATCTGCTGTCATCAAGTCTCACCACAACGTCGGTGGACTTCCTGACCATGTAGATTTTAAGGATATCATTGAGCCACTTCGTGATCTGTTCAAGGACGAGGTACGAAAGGTCGGCTTAGAGCTTGGTATTCCGGATTACTTAGTCTTCCGTCAGCCATTCCCGGGACCGGGTCTTGGAATCCGTATTATCGGTGATGTTACGGCGGACAAGGTACGCATCGTACAGGATGCGGATGCCATTTATCGCGAAGAGGTTGATTGTGCAGCGCAGGAGTACAAGAAAGAGCAGGGCAAGGACGCGCCGTGGATGCCGAACCAGTATTTTGCGGCATTGACCAATATGCGTTCTGTTGGTGTCATGGGTGACGAGAGAACCTACGACTATGCAGTGGCACTTCGTGCCGTGACAACGATTGACTTTATGACAGCCGAGTCTGCGGAGATTCCGTATGAGGTGCTGAATAAAGTAATGAACCGCATTATTAATGAGGTTCGGGGTGTGAACAGGGTTATGTATGATCTGACGAGTAAACCGCCGGGAACGATAGAGTTTGAGTAACGGATATTTGAGCTACAAGGCCTTGTTTTACAGGCATTGTGGCTCTTTTATTTTGCTTCGTGATGGTAAAGTGATGTTAGGAGTGATGTACAGCTTTCTGTAAAAACGCAATCGAAAACAGTTGCAAATTGAAAAGATAATTATGTTAATTATATTTGGGGATAGACAGGAAATGTAATTAAATTTTTTGACTTTTTACATCAGCTAATTAAAAAATATAGATTTCAGTGCAAGAGTAATTTCAGCGGTTTTATATTTCAGAATTTACAAATTCGTTTTACGATTGGAAATACTTAAAATGCTGTAAAATCCTTCGTTGATTTTTATACTGTTTTGAGTATAATAAAGTTGAAAAATGCTATTGATTTTAAAAGGGTGGTAGTTATGCCAAATTATTACCAGTATCTGATTTAAGAAATTACAATGAAGTGTTAAAGAACTGTCAGGTGGGAGAATAAGATCTGATGAAATTACGGATTAATCTGTTATTGGTAAAGGATTTGAGATTTGTTAAAGATTTCATTGCTGGGGATAATGCAGATAAAGCATTGGAAACAGAACAGGAGATTTACCGTCAGCTTGAAAACATACGGTAGTTTCCTTACATTGGTGCAGACCCATCTAAGCGTGTAAGTTTTAAGACGGATTATAAGTATGTAGTGTGGGAAGATTAGATTGTGCTGTATAAGGTTGGTAAAGAAGTAGGAGTGATTTACCGAGTGGTAAATCGATATCAGAATATTACGAAGGTGTTTGGATAAAAGTGGAGGGCAAAATATGATAGATTTTACACAGTTGGGATTAAATACATTTCAAAAACAGATTAATCCAAGAGATATCTTTATGGGATTAACCAATAAAACAGGAAAATATCAGTATCCAAGAGATGTGCAAGGCGAAGTTTGGAAGCAATGGTTTGAACAGAGAAATAATAGAGATACAATTATAAAAATGAATACGGGAAGTGGAAAGACCGTTGTGGCTTTAATGATTTTACAAAGTTGTTTGAATGAATGTATAGGCCCGGCTATGTATGTTGTTCCTGATAAGTATTTGGTTGAACAGGTAATTAGTCAAGCAAAAGAATTAGGGATTAAGGTTATTGATTCAGAAAGGGATTTGGATTATTCGCGTAAAAGAGCGATTTTAGTGACAACTATTCAAAAATTGGTTAATGGAAAGAGTGTGTTTGGACTTAGAGAAGAAAATAATTACAACATTGGAAGTGTCATTATTGATGATATGCATGCATGTATTGGAAATATTCAAGAACAATTTTCTATAATAGTTCCTAGGACAGATTCATTATATGAGCAAATTATTGCATTATTTTATGATGTGATGAATGTACAAGCCGAGGGGCGCTTTGCTGAAATTGTAGAAGATAGAAACATTTATGATAATATGTTAGTACCATTTTGGAGTTGGCAAGAGAAGAGTCATGAAATGTATCAATTGTTATGTGAAAATAGAGAAAAGGATTTTATCAAATTTAAGTTGGATCTTGTGAAAGATTCAATAAAATTATCTCATTGTTATATTTCTGCTAAAGGTATTAGTATTGTACCTAATTGTACACCTATACACAAAATTAAAAGTTTTGACGATGCAAAGCGAAGAATTTATATGAGTGCTACATTGCCAGATGATAGCCCATTTGCAACAGTAATGGGAGTAGATTTTAAGGAAGATATGAGAGTTATTACCCCTGAAAAAGCGAATGACATTGGAGAGCGATTAATAGTTGTACCTAAGTTAATTAATAAAGAGTTAACTGAAATGGAAATGAGAAATGCACTTATTGAAAAAGCTAAGGAATATAATGTTGTTGTACTTGTTCCTTCGTTTGCAATGTCAAAATATTGGGAGAGTAATGGGGGTGTAGTTTTATCGTCTGAAAATATTTCTGAAGGTGTTAGCCATATTAAAGAAAATAGTCATGGTTTATATGTAATTGTGAATAGATATGATGGGATTGATCTTCCTGATAATTCTTGTAGAATTTTAGTTATAGATGGACTCCCGAATATAAGCAATATGAATGATAAGTATGAACATGAAGTTGTTAGAAAAAGTGAAAGAATTCAACGTGAGCAAATACAAAGAATTGAACAGGGAATGGGAAGAGGAGTACGGTCGAGTAATGATTATTGCTTAATCTATTTATTAGGGAATCAGCTGACGAATGTTTTGTATGCTGATGATGGATATAATTATTTTAGCAGTGCGACGAGAGCACAATTTAAATTATCTGAGAAAATGTGTGAGCAAATTGAAGGACAATCAATAGATGAGATTATGGGTATAGGAGATTATATTCTTCATAGAGATCCTAGTTGGATTGAGATATGTAAGAATGCTACAGCTAGTGTAGAGTATGTTTATTCAGTTAATATTAGTAACATGGCAAAAATGACAAGGAAAGCATTTGACTATGGAATGTATGGTGATTATGTAAAAGCGGCAGAAAGTATTAATTGCTTAGTCAACGAAGAAAAAAATGCTAGAGTAAAAGGATACTATAAACAAATTTTAGCAGAATATACAAATTTTATAGATCAAAGTGAAGCACAACAAATACTGAAATCTGCTAAAAAAGATAATATGGATGTTTTGAATCCTATTGAGGGAATTCAGTTTTTGAAAGTATCGGGAAATTTACCAGAACAGTCAAGGAATATTATTGATAGAATTAATGCGTTAAATTTTGATGAAAATAAATTTATATTATATATGGATGCTATTATGGATGACCTAAAGTTCTTAGAAGGGACGTCAAAGAAATTTGAAAATGCAATAAAAGATGTATTTTCGATAATTGGATATGGAGCAAGACAACCAGAAAGAGAAGTGGGAAAAGGACCAGATGATTTTATTATTTTAGGTTCTGGCAATTATTTGGTTATAGAGTGTAAAAACGAAACGACAACGGATACAATTAGTAAACATGATTGTAATCAGTTGAATGGATCCTATGCGTGGTTTCAGAATTTGTATCAAGATGAACAAGTAAAATGTATTCCTGTGATGATTCATAATAGTAGGGTATTTGGTTTTGAATGTTCTCCAACTTCAGAAATTAGGATTATGACTCCTGAATTATTAGAAAAATTTAAAAAAAATGTAAGAGGTTTTGCTGTGGCAATGTGTCAGAAAAATAATTTTAAAAACATGGAAAAAATCAATAATTTGATACGCACCTATAAACTAAACAGAGAAGTTATAATTGAAGAATATACAACAATTTTTTCTGTAAAAAGTAGGTAATAAACGTATATTAATTAATGAAGATAGGATAAGGGCTTTAAAGGTGAAAGTTGTTACGATATAATAAAATGCTTTCTAGATAAGGTTTTATGCCCTGAACAAAAGAGATTAATTATTACTTGCGATGTATTGATGATATGTTTAGTTCTGAAGACTTTATCAAAGGTTGGGAGATATTTAATGTCGAAGGATAATAGAGATTTTTTTAAAGAGAAAAAAGATTGGTCGGAGATTAAAGATACATTATTGGGAGCATATTTAAAACCATATTTTCAAAAAGTTTTGATGACAAAACGTCCAATTTTTTATGTGGATTGCTTTTCTGGAAAAGGTAGATTTGATGATGGAAAACCAGGTTCTCCGATTATTGCACTTGATATACGCAAGGATTGTATTGCACAGACAAGATCAGAAAATGCTCAGATTGATATGTGTTTTATTGATTTAAATTACGCATCAGATCTTGAATTAAATTTGTCTAGTTATTCTAGTTGCTATTGGAAGCCTGCTATTTTTTCGGGTAAATATGAGGAAAAAATTATTGAAATTCTTAAAACCAAGAAAAATGTTAATGTATTTTTGTACATTGATCCATATGGTATTCAGGCATTAGACTCTGAATTGTTTGATATATTTTCAACTTTTGAATTTGCATCATTTGAAATGCTAATAAATTTTAATTCCTTTGGCTTTTTTAGAGAGGCCTGCCGTGCATTAAAAGTTGATTATACAAAAGATCGTGCATTAACAGATCTTGAGGATTTGGTTGAGTACTCACCTATACAAGTGGAAGCAGATCAAAAATCTATCAATTTACTTAATAAGATTGCGGATGGAACTTATTGGCAGGAGATAGTTAGGGATTTTAATATGGGGAAATTTGATGGATATCAGGCAGAAGAATTACTATCCGCAGGTTATAAAAAACAATTACGAAAGAGATATTCATATGTTCTAGATATGCCAATACAGATTAAGAAAACAAATCATCCTAAATATCGAATGATACATGTATGTAACCATGAAGAAGGTTGCTTATTGATGGCACAGAATATGTTAAATCGTACAGATGAGTTAGTTTTAAATATACAAGGCGAAGGTCAGATGTCAATTTTTGATCTGATGTCAGATGTAAGCACTGATAGCTCAGGAAAACAAATCACTATTCAGGATGTTAAAGACAAAATGAAAGAGCATTTATTAAATTATAACACGGGAGTGCATTTGAGTAGGCTAACTGCAGAATTTTATGTAAAATATGGATTGATAGGTTACATTAGCATGGTTAATGATGCTCTTAAAGAATTAGAAAAAGATGGATATATACAGATTGTGAGACAACCTCAATTTTCGGAGAAGACAAACAAGCCATTAAAATTTATGGACGAAAAGGGGAATCACAATGTAATAATTAGGAGGTTGCAACCATGAAGCGAGTGGCTGGTTATATTCAGCGAAAGTCAATGCTCTATGAAACAGGTGTTGAATACGGCGATTATACAATGAATCATGTTTTGGGATGTGCTCACGGATGTAAATTTCCATGTTATGCTTTCTTGCAAAAAAAAAGATTTGGACAAATACATACTTATGAACAATGGCTGCAACCATATTTGGTATCTAATACATTACAACTTCTTCAAAGTGAAATACCAAAGCTTCGAAATAGAATAGAATCAGTTCAACTGTGTTTTACCACAGATCCTTTTATGTATGAGTTTGATGAAATTGCTAAAATGAGTAAAGATGCGATTCGACTTCTAAATTTAAATGGGATAAAATGCACAGTTTTGACGAAGGGAATACTTCCGCTTGAATTGGGAGACAAAAAGAATTATTCAATGGATAATGAGTATGGCATTACATTAATTTCTTTAGATGAAAAATATCGGGAAAAAATGGAGCCGTATGCAGCACCTTATCAGCAAAGAATAGATGCTTTAAAAGCGTTGCATGATTCTGGGTGTAAGACATGGATAAGTATGGAGCCATATCCTACACCTAATTTGATTGATCAGGATATAAATGAACTTTTAGAAGCTGTGTCATTTACTGATAAAATTATTTTTGGTAGAACGAATTATTGTAAAGAGGTTTCACTAGGATATCCGCAGCATAAACACTTTTATAATGAAAAGGCAAAGCAAGTGATTGATTTTTGTGAAAAAAATAAAATAGATTCTTATATTAAAGAAAAAACAATTACACCAGATATATAAATTTTTTGCTATAGATAAATGCATAAATTGAAAGCGAGATGTTTTGATTTATTGAAATAGGAGATAAAATCTGTATAAGTTGGCATTATGTACCAAGGAGCAGATATATTGTGATTGTTTGGTAAATAAAGATAATGAAAGATTATTTACGTCGATAATACGCATGGAAATAATAAAATTTATGAAGTGGAGAAAAGCATACAGCTGAGAAATTTACATAGAGATGGATGATATTAAGTATATAATAAGTTACATTGTTGAAAAATGTTTGCAATGGCTATATGCAACAAGAAAAAAGCGATTTGGACATAGAATTATTGTTGGGATAATCTTGCTTGTTTTGCTTGTTCTTGGTCTAGCATTGATATTGTATATATTAGAGGCATTTTTGCTATATAATTGCATAGGGAATAATGGCGCAGATTTTGCTAGAATTTTAAGTGTAGTGGTAAGTACGGTAATTTTGATTATATTGTTAAACTGGGGAACTGGACAAGATAATTATAGCGAAGTATTATTGAGTTATTATTATTTAATAAGCAAGAGAAAGAGGTACCAATATAATTGGATAAAAATTATAGTAATTTTATTTGTAATAGTATTTTTGATTTCAACATTGTGTCAAGAAATAGATATTATTGCACAGGCGTTAAAGTTTAATCTGCCAGAGACCCTAATCATAGGGTTTGTAATTATATCTTTGTTTATATACATTCCATTAACGGAATGTGTTATTGATGAAGTGAAATTTTATAGGGTGAAATCAATTGCATCAATAGTGCAATTTTTAATTTTATTAGTTATATATATTACTTCCATGATGGATATGTCATCTGATGACGTAGGAAACATATATGATATAATACATTTTTTAAGACGGGAAATGCTTAATTTTACGGCATTTCCCGTCTTTTTTGTTTCTAATTTGTTACTGGTTCAGCGTAAAAAATATTATTTTAATAGGGCAACAGTTTCCCGTAACTGTTCAATAGTCTTGTGATTATACACCCTGTTTCCCACATCCTTTGACTTATGACCCATCAGCATATCAATACATTTTCTATTGCCTTTTGCGTTGTCAAGGTTGGTTTCAAATGTGTGCCGTGCTTCATGCGGGGTCTTGTCTGCACCTATCTTTTCCATGACTTCACCCCAACACTTATAGTAATTTGCCTGACTGAACTTTTTACCCTGATAAGTGAACAGGTACTTGTTACCTTCATCAACTAGTGCTTTCACAAAGGGTCTGATTCGTTCATGTATCGGAACAATACGGCACTTTCCGGCAGCAGTCTTGATTCCACCTTCAAAGTACCAGTCCTTAATGTTTATCTGTTCAGTTTTCATTCCCAACAATTCCTGTAATCTGAACCCCGTATATATGTAGATCAACACGGTATTGACCCAAGGGTCATCTTTTATTTTCCACAGTGAATCAATCTGTTCAGGCGTGAACGGTTCACGGGTGGTATCAGGTATTGGTGGGGCGGTGGTAATTTGTGAATACATTTTATCTATCAGGTCAATTTCAAAAGCAAAACGGTCAAGGTGACCGAACAGATTCTTGATTGACCATTGTGTTGAATAACCGCACCCGCAGTTGTCAATGCAATCTTGCATCTGATAAGATTTCAGTGATCTGTACTTCACACCGTAATATTTTGAACAGTGCTTGAACGCTGAACGCAAGGACTGTTGATTTGATTTTCCTAACTTGGGTAACTTGATTTCAGACCAACGCTGATAGAGTACAACCAAGGTGACCTTCTCCCGGTCAATGTCCCAAGGGTTGTTGTTATATTCAGCCAATAGGATGTTAGCTTTTTCTTCTGTTTCAGCGTAACCGATAGGGGTTTGTTTTGCGTGTCCCTGTTCGTCATATATGGTGACCTTGGCAAGCCACGGGCGTGATCGGTTACCCTTCAACTTGGTCACGCATCCGTAACCGTTTGGGTTTCTTCTTCCCATGTATATCATTCCTTCCTGATTGAAATTTCAAGGAATGGATGATATAATTGGGGTTGCATAGCCTATATCATCCTATTCCTTGGTATAGAGTTATAAGAACCCTGACCGCTGCAACGGTTGGGGTTCATTTTTGTTCAGTTATAATTCAATGTGTGAAGGTGCTACAACACCTTTATTCTGTAAATCAAGAAACTTTCCATATTCCATTGCTGTTCCCCAAAAGGCAAGCATACCTTTGTCATATTCCACGACCAAGTAATACTTCTTTGCACCTTTTAATTTTGATGTGTTTTTTGCCTGACCGTGATATTTTAACATGAACTTTTCTTCTTCCATTGCTGAAAATGACTTGATTCTGTTCATTGGAAGTGTGACGGTAGTTTCAGGCTTGATTCTTCTGATCTCAAACACATCACCTTTTACTTCAATTCTGCAAGGGTAATCAGTCGCAAACCCTTCAATTCCTTCATAATGTCCTACTGGTATTCCTGATTCTTTCTTTTTTCCAAACATTTTTTACCTTCCTTTCATTCAGTAACCGTTGTAACTGTTGGTAACGGTTTAAGTATCTGTTATAAATGCAGTATTATCAATAGGGTAACTGTTAGTAACTGTTGATAATTGATTTTCTTATATTTTGATTATGTACTAATTCTAATGTAAAAATAAAAAAGTAAAATATATAGTATAGAAAAACAACAGTTACCCGTTACCAACAGTTACCTTTTGGAAAAGTCAACCCATATTATGCCGTTTGACTTCCTGATGATTCTTTTTTGACAGAATATTTTTCATTATCCAGTAATGTGTTAATTCGTTCAATGACTTTAATTCTGTCAACTGCATCCAGTTTAATAAATGAAGAAATCACAAATTTGGTTTCTTCATCATAAACTTGTTTTACCAGTTCAACAGATTCAGACTGTTCTTGAATATTTGAACAATCCATTAGATCACAAACTGATACACCAAGTTTTTCTGCTATGATCTTTAACTTGGATGTAGGGACATCGTTAGTCCCTTTTTCAATCTTTGAAATAGTAGACCGTGCGTTGTCCGTATTCCACCCGCAAAGGTTGGCAAGTGCTTCTTGAGAAAGTCCTTTATCGTCCCGGTATTTTTTTATGTTATTACCAAGAATTTTCAGAAAATCCTTCTTTTTATCTACCACAACTGTCACCCCCTTTCTATATGTAATTTTACTATGTTGGGGATTGAAAATCAACTTTTTTTAAGTTTTTTATAAAAAATAGTTGACATTTAATCCACAGTGGTTTATAGTATGAAATGTGGATGAACAATCCACAAGAAACAAAGCAAGTAGGAAGGACACGGGTGAAGCGATAGGGCTACACGCAAGTGACATGGTGGTCAGGCTGCCGGATAGCAGATAGAGCGTGTGAAGAATAAACATGACCCGTCAAAGTAGTTGAAGAAAACAGGAACGGTAGGGCAAGAAAGCACAGTGTACCGCACTATTTGAAGAAAGCGGACAGGCTGAACCAATCGGCACTTTACCCCTAAAACAAGAAACCGTTAAGTGGAAGAATCAACCGCACGAGATGACACAGCACTTTGTTTCACAGGTCAGGAAGTTCCCCGACTTCCTGACTATTTCAAAAAGAACTGTTGCAGCAGTTCCGGGGAAAAGAACCAAGGAATAGGATTTCAGTTCTTTCAAAAAATTGTCTATTGTATGTTGGTCAACAGGTTTTGGTGGTTTTAATGTGAAACCCCGGCGGTTTGAACAGCACCGTTCAAAAAGTTCAATGATGTGTAACAGGTTTTCAGATTTTAATGTGAAATCTGATAAAGGAAAGACACCCCTGATTGTACTAAGGTGTGCTGACAATAGACAACTTTTTGAAGGAACTGGGAAAGGATAAAGGCAATGATTGATTTCATAAAAGATGCGGATTGCACCAAGGAAACACCTGTCAAATTGGGTGTTCCTGATGCACCGATATATGGCAAGGGCATCAAATTGAAACCAAGGGTTGACGGTAGAACTGATTCAGAGCATTTCAAGAAAATCTATTTGCCGGAACTTTTACCACTTGAAGAATATGATCTGATAGTTGTTTTGATTTCCGGCGGTAAGGATTCAGTTGCTTGTTACCTAAAACTTCTTGAACTTGGTGTACCAAAAGAAAGAATAGAGTTTTGGCATCACGATATTGACGGCGGGCATCCTTCAAGGCGTATGGACTGGAAATGTACCCAAAACTATGTAAAAGCACTTGCAGATGCAGAGGGTATCAAGTTAAGGGTTTCATACAGGGTGAATGGTTTCTTTGGTGAATTGTATCGGATAGGTGCATCAGAACCCATTGAATGGATTGACCCTGATACTGGTGAAGTAAAGCAGTGCAAACTTTCAAGCAATTATCTGAAATGCAAAGAACTGAAAGAACAGGCAACAGAGGAAATGGAAGAACTTCTGAAAAAGTACGGTTATAGAATGAAGTTCCCCGCAAAAACTGGTGATCTGTCACGGCGTTGGTGTTCTGCATATCTGAAAATATGTGTTGCAGATACGGTTGTCAGTAATCTTGACCGCCTTGGTGAACTTGAAGAACTGGGTGGTAAAAGACATAAATTCCCCGCAAAAGGTGGTACGCATTCAGGGCGTTGGTGTAGTGGTAACTTAAAAGCAGCGGTTCAGGACAGTGTGACAGCCAATCTTGAAGAAACCAAACGTGACAAGAAAATCTTGATTGTTTCAGGTGAACGCCGTGGTGAATCTGCCGGACGGTCAAAGTACAATGAAATGGAAATACACCGCACCAATGCAGAAGCCAAGGCACACAGAATTGTTCATCAATGGCGGTGCTGCATTGATTATTCTGAAAAGGATGTGTGGGAACTGCTGAAACGGCATCATATAAACCCACACCCATGTTACAGGATAGGTTGGAACAGATGCAGTTGTATGATGTGTATATTTTCAACACCCCGGTTATTTGCCGGAGTAAAAGAACTTTTCCCTGATGATTATGCTGCACTAAGGCATGATGAAGAAGTTCTTGGGTTCACACTGGATAACAAAAAGAATCTTGATGAATTTATCGGTGATACACAGTCTTGCGTGTGTTGGAAGGATAAAGCAGCAATACATTCAATACTTACTGGTGAGTTCAACACAGATGACATATACACAAATGATTGGAATTATCCTGTTGGTGCATTTCATGGTGCTGACGGTGGTTCATGTTAGAAAGAAGGTGGTTATGTGAAGAAAATAGTTGCAGCATGGATTGAGCAGATTCTTGAATTTCCAACCAAACTTGAATACCTTGCGTACATAGAAAGCCTGAAAAAAGGCAAACCGCAGAAGTTCAAGGAAACATCATTTGAACAGTTGGAATCAGGGGTTGTTAGAATAACTATCAGGAAACAGTATAACAACAATGCGTTCCCTGATGATGAAAAGGAAGGTGAAAAATAAGATGATTAAAGGTAATTTATTAAGAGAAAAAATTGATGCTTGTGGTTTCAAATTGGTTTACGTTGCTAAACAGGTTGGGATTTCTTATCAGGCGTTTTTGAAAAAACTCAACAATGAAACAGAGTTCAAAACAAGTGAGGTAATGATCTTGAAAGAACTTCTTCATTTGACAGATGATGAAGTTATGGAGATTTTTTTTACCTAAAATGTGGATTGATAGTCCACAATAAAGAAAGGATAGGTGATAAATTATGAAATTCAGCGAAAAGTTGAAACAGGCTATGCAGCAGTTAGGAATCAATCAGGCACAGGTTGTTGGATTGACCGGGAAAAGTAAGGGGTCAATCAGTATGTACCTGAATGACAAGACCACACCGTCAGAACAGGTTCAAAGTGATATTGCAGTATCACTTGGACTTAACCCTGACTATTTTGAACAGGAAGAAACCCCGGTGACATTCAAACCTTCCAAGTGTGAAGATGGCATCCCAACCTTGACAGTACATGAAGTTGCTAAGTTGATGCATAAGCACACCAGCACAATAGCACTTGGGTTACAACAGGGCGTTTTTCCTTGGGGGTATGCGATTCATACCAGTGAACACCGTTGGTCATATTTCATCAATGCAAAGCGTTTTGCAGAAATTGAAGGGGTGATCTGATGCCAAAGATTGAGTATAAAAGCATTAAGTTTCAGCAGAAAAGCCTTGAACTGATAAACCTTGTGAATCAGGTGGTTGAAGAATATCAGGCACAGGGATATGAACTGACACTTAGACAGGCATATTATCAGTTAGTTGCCCGTGGGTATATCCCCAACAATGAACGCAGTTATAAGAACATTGGAAATCTTATCAATGACGGTAGACTTGCCGGGTTGATTGACTGGCATAGCATCACAGACAGAACCCGCAACCTTAGAAGAAATGGTCATTGGGACAATCCGGCTGATGTGATCGCATCTGCAAGATACAGTTATCTGCTGAACAAGTGGGACGGTCAACCGAACTACGTTGAAGTGTGGGTTGAAAAGGATGCCTTAGTTGATATTGTGGGACAGGCTTGCAGACCACTTGACACACCATATTTTTCATGTAGGGGTTACACTTCACAGTCAGAAATGTGGTCAGCAGCACAGCGTTTCATTAGTCAAGATTACCGTGATAACAGGGTGATTATTCACTTAGGTGACCATGACCCAAGCGGTATTGATATGACAAGGGATATTCAGGAACGCTTGCAGATGTTCGGTGCTGATGTGTATGTGAAGCGTGTAGCACTGACCATGAATCAGATTGGTACATATAACCCACCACCTAACCCGGCAAAGATCACTGACAGTAGAGCATCAAAGTATATTGATGAATACGGCAATGAATCTTGGGAACTGGATGCACTTGAACCACAGGTCATCACTGATCTGATAACCAATGAGGTGACAGCGTTAAGAAATGATGAAATTTACCGTTCAATATGTGATTTAGAAGAACGTGGAAAAGATGAACTTAGAATGATAGAACGCAACTATGACAAGGCTGTTGCATTTTTAGAAAGTGAGGAATAAACCATGAAAAAATATGAATTTACAGGAGAAACCAAAGAAATCAGATTATTATTCAGAACTGCCACGTTGCACCGCATCCGTGCGACTGTTGCATTTGGCATTGTAGAAGTAGGTGACCTTGGTGGTTGGATTGAGAAAGAAGAAAATCTTTCCCATGAAGGAAAGGCTTGGGTTTGCGGTGATGCCAAGGTTTGCGGTGATGCCAAGGTTTGGGGCAATGCCGAGGTTTGCGGTGATGCC
>ERZ836877.2088-NODE-2088-length-27496-cov-3.304071_pt1 | contig 27496 bp, 21 predicted proteins | sample MGYA00519469_ERZ836877 | MGnify/ENA primary metagenome ERZ836877 (study PRJEB31850, sample SAMEA3708809) | human gut metagenome | biome: human gut; feature: human-associated habitat; material: faeces | place: China | collected 2014 ... | reverse complement strand
GGCGATTGCCTCTGGCGTTGAGAATACAGAGGAGATAAAGTTTAAAGGGATTATTACCTCAATCAGCGGCTCACGGTCGCAGTCGGAGTATAGCATTGATGTCGAAGCCAAAACGTATGATGCTCTTCTGATTGATAATCCAAATTGTAAATCTTTTGAGAATAAAACTCTTAATGAAATTGTCGGTGATGTCATCGAAGATTATTCAGATGAAATTAATGCCGCGATTGACGCAAGATTTACACATGTCCTTCCCTATACAGTACAATACAACGAGAACAATTACCAGTTTCTGCTCAGGCTCGCACAAAGATTCGGCGAGTGGATATACAATGACGGGGAGCATCTGATATTTGGAAATCTCCCGCAGGGCGAGCCTGTCACGCTGGGCTATCCCGATAAGGATATTCCATCTTACAATGTCGAGTTAAATGTACGGCATACAGCGTTCAGCCATGTCGCCTCGTCATATAATTCATACGATTCTATTCAGAAAGAAGGTGTTGAAGAGATGGAACGGGAATACAATAATCTGGCGGATATAGTTTTCAATGTGGCTCGCGACAGATTGAAAAAATTCACGCTTCAAAATCTTCATTCGGGCGGTTTTGCAGACAAAGACAGCAAAACAGCGGTTTTGAACATCTCAACCAAAACTCAGGCCAGAGGAGAGAAGGCGGGAATGCTGACCTATTCAGGCACTACTTATTGTTCCAAACTTAAGATAGGCAATACGCTGATTATTCAGGATAATTTTCTCCAGAATGATTTGATCGGTAACGTCAGTGAAGTAGATCAGGATGAGATTCTGATAACAGAATTGGTACATTTCTTTTCTGCTGACGAGACCTACTCAAATTCGTTTGTAGGAATCCCGGCAGCATGTGATTATCCACCTTATACCAACAGCGATATATTCCCGGTAGCTACATCTTGCCGTGCGAAAGTCACGGATAACGAAGATCCCAGACACTTAGGCCGAATCCGTGTTCAGTTTGACTGGCAGGCTCAGCTTGACAGAGGCTCTGACGGGAAGCCGATGAAAACGCCGTGGCTTCGCCTTTCACAGCCATACGCCGGTGGAGGTAAAGGATTCAGCTTCATTCCTGAAATAGGCGAAGAGGTCATGATTGATTTTGAGGGTGGCAACGCAGAACGTCCGTTTGTCAAAGGTACTCTTTTCAATGGAGTCGACGACCCCGATGTTTCATGGCTGCCGGGTGACAATCAGGTTAAAGCTATACGTACACGTAACGGACACACTGTTGAAATATGGGATCAGGGCGAAGGCGGTTATATCCGCATATACGACAATGGAAAAGAAAATTATATCCTGACATTTTCGACAGACGAGAAACTCATCAAGCTCGAATCTACCGGTAATATCGAGCTTTATGCCAAGAACGACATTATCATGCATGCCGGACATGACATCAATGCGACGGCAGATAACGATATATTTATTGCCGCAGGGCACGACATGCAGCGTACAGCCGATAATGATATCCGCGAGCATGCCGGAAACGACCGGAACACGTCGATAGACCGAAATGATTCGCTGACCGTCTCTCAGAATCAATTTGTCAGAGTCGAAGAGAGTAAAGACGAGGAAGTGACACACAAACTGCAGGTCACAGCCGAAAATATTCGTGTCGAGGCAAAGGATAAACTTCTTGAATACTCTGCGACACACCATATGAAAGCATCCCAGAATCTTGCTGTAAATGCGGCAGACCGCATCGATATCAAGGCATCTCAAGTTAAGACTAACTAATTGATTAGATAATGGTTTGCTATCAAACAGCAGATAAAAATATTGCGAGAGATACATCTCCTCTAAATGTAATGTCGTGATGGGCGATTCTTACGTTTGTTCAAAGGCAAAAATAAAGTGTTCGTGCGGTGATAAAATTTCCACACTGACAGTATTCCCCGACCGTACTATATGGCTGACCGGCGAGCCGCAGGCAAACATAAGCGACCATATACCGATGCGAAATATCGCTCCGTTCGGTAAATGCCGCAGTCTGGCATACCCTGCCACAGCTTCGGCCACGGCTGCGGCTCATGGCAAACTGACGCCTATGCCTTGTGTGCCCGGTACGAAATTCCCATGGATGGGCGGCAAAAACGATGTTCTGCTCAAAGGGCAGCCGGCTCTGCTCAAATCGTCCAGATGCAAATGCATATTCGGAGGGACGATAACAATCACTTTTGACGGCCAGACAGACGGAGACACGTCAGCCCCTCCTACTGTTCCGCGTCAGGATTTCAGTTTTAAAGGAACAGAAGACGGTCCTGTATATTCAAGCGCGTTGCGCGGTGAATATAAACCCGGACGCCGGATGGCGGCGCAACCGCCGCAACCGCCTGTGAAGCAGCCATATGAAAAGACTGTGATTTCACCGAAGACGGCATCTTTGGTTTTAAAAGAGTTTGACAGTTATAGCGACAACAAAAAGAAGGGAATTCTTCGCGGGGCAAATGCATTGCCTGACAGTATAAGCATTGATGAACGTCTTAAACTGGCGGAACATACGACCGAAATAGCCCGGGCCCTGAAGATGACGATAGGCGCTCCGATGTCGATTGAACAGGCAGACGAGCAGTCGGCAAACCCACATTTCAATGATAACGCCGATTACAAAATAAATTGCGCTACCGTTGCCGCGACTTATGCATTGAGACTGCAAGGTCTCAATCTGACAGCCAAACCTAAAAACAGTCACAATAAACTTAATGTTTGGTTGTCAGAAGGAAACTCATTCAAGGTATGGAAAAATGTCGACGGTACAGAAGCCAAACCGTCGACATATAAAGAATGGATGAAAACACATACGATTGACAATAAGCCTATTACCAAAATGACCCCAGGCCTTTACAAACGATTTATCGAAGACAATACAAAAGAAGAAGGGGTATATATTATAACGGTCGGCTGGAAGACCGGTGGCGGTCATGCAACAATTATACAGCGTTGGCGCGATGATAAAGGAGTATTACAGCTATCGTACATCGAGCCACAGGTTTATGATAAAAAAGCCGGTGTAAAACAGAGTATTGATAAGCTTGTCATAAACATGGATGAAAATCCGTCGCCGACACGCGGAATCATGAGAGTAGACAATAAAAAGTTTGATACACGATATGTCTCATTATTTGATAACCCGAATGGAAATACCTCAGGCGGTAAGAAGGCAGGCTCAAAGCCTGATTGAACAATATGGTGACATGATTGCCTATATTGGCAATTCTGACGGTCGGCAAGTATTTCAGTTCAGATTACCCGATAATCAGGAAAACGGTTTTCCAATCGTATATCTGTATGACATCGCAAGCAATAGTGTAGAAGAAGTCGGCGGTATGAGAGCCCTTGAGATTCTTATCCCTTATTATGGTGAAGCGCATAATATGTAAAGCATCGATTTGTCCATGAGATTATACTATCACAAATACTGTATTATTAATAATAAGAAAGCAAGTATATAAGTGGGCTCGTGTAGTAAGATACAGGCGGTTCAACCAAAAACGGAAGTTCGTACAGAAACCCAGTACGAGCGAATAGATTTATATGTAAAGATATTTTTTAATATTCTTGATAAAGATAGCGAGGATAATATAGATACTGAATCGCAACAGTTTTATGTCACTGAGGGCATAGACATGAGAATAATAAGGGATGAGATTTCAAAAGACCAAATGTTGTTTGATGGTAACAATATCTCAATAGTTATTCAAACAGATGATTTAATTTGTGGAGAATCAGGTGCAATTTCTGATCCAATAGGAAAATTTTTGAAGGTTTTAGAAGCAATAGATGAAATATATGAATTTTTATACAAAAAGATTAATATCCTATTTGCTAATATACATTTTGTTGTTTATGGTTTTGAAATCATTGAAGATGTTATACGTGGGTTGTTGTATCTTATAGATGAAGACGAAGGGCTTAATGTGACAGACGATAGTTTTGCCAGTTTTATAATTGGTTTAGATGATCCTTTTGCAAAATGGAAAGAAAATAATTGGTTTTTTTATGTAGATTACATTGGAATTATCGAGTATTATCAACTTTTCCATCCGAAATTTTATGGGACTGTCTCTCAAGATGGTGTTAAACAATCTATTCGTATCAATGAAACTGAATCCGAGAATATTATAGAAAAGGAAGAGACAGATTTAGTTCCTATAAGGGAAGAGGGAGAGGTTAATGATAAAAGATACTTCTGTTTGAGTGCGACTAAATATGCATATGTTGGCGATTGGCTTAGTGATCTACAAAATCTTCTTGATTGGATTGAAATAGTGCCAGGTGTTAGTGAGGTTTCATCTCTTATAAATGGATTTGTGTATTTGGGTAGAATGACAAAGGCATGCTATGAATGGGATGAAGAAAAAACTGCAGAATATCAAAAAAAGGCATTGCTTAAGTTTTGTGGAGCTATTCCAGGTTCAAGCGTGGTAAAAGGTGTAGTTAAAGTTCATAGAGCAGTACAAACAGTCAGATTAGTTCAAACTTCGGAAAGAACTTTTAAACAGGCGCAACTGGGTGTTAAGAAATCCAAACAAGCTCTAAATAGAATAAGACAGAAGAAAACTACGCGAAGAAAGAAAGGAAAGGCAAAAACTGCGAATAGAGAGGCGTACAAAGAGAAATCTAAAGCACAAAAGGAATTAAATGAGGCTATAGTTTTGCGAGATCAGCAAATTAGAGAATCTGGGTTAACACTAAAAGAAATCAATCAATTGAGCAGAGGGATACTGTCTAATCCGTTAGAATATTATAAGAGCGTCATGAAATCTGCGGATAATGTTATTCTTCAAAAAGTATCCACAACGACAGAAGATATATTCATAGATTCTGTATTTAGTTTTCCTGCCAATTTTAAACATATATCAAAAGGTATAAATGCGTATCAATCTGGTGATTATGAAAAGGCAATAACTGAATTCGCGGCTATAAAAAGAAATATTGCAGTTACTAACATGCGTTATCAAAATTTAGATAGTGAAAATGAATGGGATATATTTAATAAAGTGGTAGATAAAAAGGAAGAAAAAAATGAAGAAAGAAGAAATAAAGGGAAATAAAGCATATATGTATAAGCTAAATGTTGATTTCAAGGAAGATTATATTTACGGACAAACGACTGAATATAAGCTTGCTGGCCTTTATGCAAAGTTCAATCAAAATAAAGGGGAAAACCATAATATGTTAATAGGATATGCAATACATTCTGTGATTGAAAGGTTATGGGTTAATTTTTTCTTAAATAAGATTGAATATAGTGTTATGTTCTATTCGAATGTTAATGAGCTAACCGAGATTTTCAATCGCTTTTACGGGGCTCATCCTGACACGAAGACTGATTTTATTATACATATTGACGCGAAGAGTAAGAAATATGAGTTAGGCCTTTACCGGCAGGGCTTGAAAGAGCCAGTCGTTATTCCCGAGTGCGCCTATCAGCTCATTGTTTTCAAAAACAAGTATGAAGATTACCGATCGGAGAACTATAACCAGCCTCGCGGAGCATGGATATGGTGATTTGTGTCTCCTGAGCGTCTGTTTTCAAGAATTAAATGATAATTAAAAACTTAATACAATGGCAAACGAAGAGATTTACGAAGATGACGAATTCATCATCAATTTGACTATTGACGGCACTTCATACGAAGAAGTCGAAGTTAAGGTGTCTGATCCCAACAAGACGATACGCGATCAGATTTCGAGCATTGTCGCTGTATTTGAGCTTCCTAAGCTTGATAATGGCGGCAATCCGATTCAATATCTGCTCGGTCAGATTATGGAGGATGGCGAAGAGCCTGAAATACTTGAGTTTGAAGACGAGGATGGCCGTGAGCAGGCTCTCATCGACTATAACATACAGCCCGGTGACCATCTTCATCTTATTTCGGTACCTATTGCAGGATAATAGTTCAGTATAAACTCAATTCAAATGAATGAGGCAATAAATAATTTCAATCAGAAAGAGCTGTCGGGTCGTGATGCCCGCCTCTGGAAGGAATGGAAAGAACTTGATTCGTTGTGCGCCAAACGTAAGGCTGCGGCCGAGAACCCTCGTAAGCCTTCGCTTTCTTATATTATCAGGCGAAAGAATGTCATGGGACTCCCTACGGAGTATGAAATCTGGTATCGGGTCAAGTCGATCATAGGCGTTAAAGACACAGCGGTGCCAAGAGAGCCGATTTTCGGTTACCTTCATAAAATGAGTATTGTTCTCCCCAATAACTATCCATCGGCCGACGGAAACCCTATCTTCACATTCAGAAGTGATATCTGGCATCCCAACATACGTTATTCTGGCAGTTTCAAGGGACATGTCTGTCTTACAATCAAGGAAATGGGCGTTCTGGCGTCATTGAAAGATCTGGTTCTCAGAGTCGAACGTTACCTGAAGTATCAGTTGTATCACGCACAGAACACATATCCTTATCCTGAAGACCAAAATGTCGCTGAGTGGGTGCGCGAGGAAGGCGAACCGAACGGATGGGTTCGGTTCGGACAGGATATGTCTGAAGATGGTTCTGATAAACCGACCAAACCGACTGAAAATAAAGAAGACGGGCAAACAGTCAAGCCCGTGTCAAAAATTATAGCTCGAAAGATATGATTAAAAGATTATTCTTATTGATATGCTTTTTGTCGGGATTATGTCTGACAGCCCGGGCAAATCAGGAATATATAGTAAACCTTGAAAAAGGAGATAATGGCAAACAGACTGTTGTCCTGCCGTATGCAAGAGTTACATTTGAGTTTGTCACAATGTATGCAAACATGGCCCGGGTAAGGCTGACAGTCGAAAACATGACACCCGATGAAGCTATTCTCCTATTCAAGTATAGTCAGGACGAGAGAACATTAAAGAAGCATAAGCCAAAATTTGAATTTGAAAAGACATATCCCGGAGCAAAGGGTTCGCGGAGAGTAACGGGCTGCAAAGAGATTCTTAATTATTTTGAGCCGATAGTGCCGGCCGAAACCGTCCCCCTATTTACTATTGACGTATCGACGACAGAGACGGTCAGGTTAAGCCTGCCGTTTTATCGTGCAAAATTTAAGCCTAAAGACCTGAATAACTCCGGTAAGAAGAATATCAAATACAGAATTCTGGCAGAGGATATAATTGTCTTTGATATAAACGTAAAGGCATGGACTGAGAATGACTCTACCTATCTTAAAACAAAGCAAATCGTTAATGAGTTCATCGATTCGTTGCAAAAAGTATCATTCTGTCCCAATAAAAGACATATCCCTTCACTCGCCCAACAACAAAAACCTTATCTGGAGAAGAAAGACAGTCTGATTGGTGTCATATCTGAGATAATCCGCAATCCCGACTGGATGCCGACTGATCCGCCCTATCAGGCTTACTCTGCCCTAATTCAAAGTCTGAGAGAGATAAATCTGGACGATTACAACAAGGACTGCGGGCGGGATAAGAGCGTTGACAGAGGGCATTCATGTAATTTATGCTCGTTAACCGCGCAGCAGGTTTATCATCAGCTTGATGACATATACCAGCAGCTCCGTGCAGGAAAAATTACGGGCGACGCAGCAGAAAAAAAGGCCAAAGCGCTATATAATTGCTATCAGAAATCGAAAAAACGTAAAAAGGATAGTTTTTACACTGAAAAAATATCCCGGTTTTATAATAGAATTGTAATGTGAGGATGCGTTGTTTTTTAACTTGCGCAATTTTAATACTTGTCACTTTGCCGTCTTTTTCAAAAGAGGTGAAAGATACTCTTTATACCCGGCAAGGCGATAAGATTATTATGTCGTATGCTGTTGCCACAGATGGCAATCGGGTAACGATAAATGTCCCGGTCGCTCCACGCATTATTCCGTCGGAGATGCTTAGAAAAGAATGTAAGGGTGACCTTTCAAGGCTTAAAGCAGTAGTTTTTGATCAGGTTGGCAATCACGGGGGAGTCAAGTGGAACGGTATTACTCCGTCTGCTTTTATGGTCCCCTCGGGAATGTCATACGATAAGTCAGATGAGGGCTATTATATTTTTGGCGAATCATCACCGATGGTGTTTACTAAAAACGACAAAAGTGCAAAGACCGTCAAATTTCCGGTTTACATAGCTTTATATGAGAAAAAGAGGACATATCGACTCATTTGTGGTAGTTCACAACCCTTAAATATTCTGACAGGCAGTTCGGAGTCAGACGGCCCTCGGGTTTCACGTCCGGTATCTGAACTTGAAAAGCTTGCAGTCAGGTCTGATGAAGAGATTGAGGCTGATAATGACGATGTGACCAAGGCGTTGAGTAGCATCAGGATGGTCAGACAACTCCTTGAGACCGAGACCGAGTTACCTTTCTCACAAACGCTGACAATGGAAGTTCAAAGTTTGCGCGCGCTGAAGGATAAAATTAACGATGATGATGTGATTGAAAAGATAAATACAGTTTTTATCGATTTCAATCAAAAAGAAAAGGAATTGAAAGAAGCGCAAAAACAGGCTGCGTTATCGGCTCAGGCACAACAGCAGGCTTTGTTGGCGCAGCAAATGCAGGAAGAAGAAGAAAGACAGAGAGCTGCAGACGAAAAAGCCCGTATCCAGGAAGAGAAACAACAGGAACGAACCTTCTGGATGATAGTCGGTGGTGCTTTGCTTGCAGTTATCGGTTTCATCGGTAATGCTGTTTTCAAACACTTTCGCGATGTCAGGAATCAAGAGAGTATCATGCAGATGCAGGAATCTCTTACAAAACAGGCCACGCATGAAGCCAGTCGCCGTTCTCAGGAAATAGTCCGTAACAAAGCACATCAGATGGCCAATAAGGGTAAAAATAAATTGCGGGAGTCAGTTAAAGGCTCATCGAAACCCAAAACAAATTCAAAGATAAAGTCGATATGATAATAAAAATAGCAAAATACAGATATTACATTGCTCTGATTATTATTGCGATTTTTACTATGGCCGCCAATGCTGAAACAGTATCAAGCGGTAATGTTAAAATCGAATATGAACCTATGGGTGATGGCAGCATCAAGGTTATAAATGTATGGAACAGATCTGATAAAAAAGTAACATTGTTTGTTGATGACGATTTAATTACAATCAGGTCCAATTCAAGCGCAAAGCTAAATAAACATGCTAAAAAAAATGTGTCGTTCACCTATGCGACATCAAACGGTGCCCAGCTATGGACGTATCAGAAACCTAAAGAGGAAGTAAAAGAAGTCGAGCAACCCGAAGAAACCGAACCGGTTGCCATTGCCGAGGCTGATAATTCAGCGAATGAAATCGTGGTCCCTAAAGACGAACGTAGGTTAAAAAAGAATATCAAACCTGAGGTCACAACTTTCAATTTCGTCAATCAGCTTAACAGTGACCCGTTTTTCAGTCAGGATGCGATCAACCGTTATGTACAGAAAATCAACACACTTTGCAGCGGTCTTGAAATGTCGAAAGACAAGCATCAGTTTTTAACAGACTATGACGTCAATCAGATTCTTGAGCAGTCAAAGGAAGAATTGGATCAAAAGAAGTCTGATATCCCGCAGATAGCAAAAGAACTTGTTCTCGAAGCAAATATTGACGCTGCAAATCAGGCGTCAACGGTCGGGCTGATTGTCGATGCGTTGACAAGCCGCCTGAAATCACGGGAAGATGCTTATGACAAACTTAGCCGGCTTGTCGAGGAAGTCGATAAAGCAGAATCCCAACCGATATATGGCTCGAAAGAAAATATAATCAATTATAGTATTGTCGGAGCTATCATTCTGTTAGTCGTGATATTGGCTATTGTCACTATACGCAAAAAAAGCAAGAATAAAAAGGCGTCAAACACGACGGTGCCACCGATGAATGTCGCACAACAGTCAGACGGTGACAATCCGGCAATCGTTGTTCGTCGCCGTACAACTTCGATACTAAAAAAGCAGTGTATAGACGACGTGATTGACAATCCGGCCTATATGCTTGTCAATACATCTGATTTTACTCCCGACTCAGCGGTAAAAAGGATTTATATAAAGAACACTTGCATCAAAGAAGTATATAATCTTTATGCAGACGACCTGAGAAATTCTGACAAGCCCAAAGAGGATGGTTGCATGGTACTTGGCCGATGGGTTCATGATGACGTTAATCATACGTATGATATTTCATTGGAAGAGGTGGTTTTCCCGGGTGATGATGCTGTATTCAAAGAATATGAACTCAATTTTGGCGGCAAAATAAAACTGCGGGTAGCCGAAAAATTGCGTAAACTCAGAAGAGATACCAATCTTCAATACGATCTTGTATGCTGGATTCATTCACATCCTGGCCTGGGAGTGTTCTTCAGCAATTCGGATGATAATGTCCAGATGCAGTTGAAGCATTCTCAGCATCCCAATTTCCTTATTGCGTTTGTTGTCGATATATTGACTTCTGATCAGGAAACCGGAATCTTTACTTTCCGCCAGGACGGTTCGATGAATTCAAAAGGAGATATTACAAAAATGTATTCATTGGAAGAGATGTATAAGTGGGCCCTGCAAAGTGAGCGGCAATCATTTTCGCCTGACAACTGTTTCAATGTGATTCAGGACGCAAAACTTAAAATGTCGGCCTGTAACGGCGTTGAGATGAACAATAGTTCGATTATAGACCTGACTCAAATTATAATAGAACCGGCAACCGGCATAGTCGGCTGGGTTGTAGGAACGACGATTGAAAGTAAATCAGGCGTAGAATTCATTGTGTCGGGTATAGCAAAAGACTCCGAGAAGCCCAAGACCGGTATAATCGGCTGTCTGATAAGTGAGGCTCATATGAGTTTGCCGACAATTCAGCGCCTCGTTTCACATGATAGTGTGAATTTATCGTTTGTGATGGTATATTCATCAAAACAGATGTCTCTTACGACGATACCGGTAATTAACGGAGAACTGCTGACAGACGAACGATTCTACGGAGATGTAAATATAGATGACCTTAAGATATGGACAAGAAGAAAACGCTGATATCAGCATTGTTTCTGCTGGGATTTAGTTGTATCCTCAGTTTTAGCGCATTGGCACAGAGTCCGGCGCGCCTGCAATTTTGTGACCGTAGCTATGGCTATGGAATCGGTAATGACACAATAAAGATCTACTTCAATATATTTGGAGAAGACGGAAAGCGCATTTCCAATATTGGCGATAATGAATTTAACCAGTATTTTGAACTGCATGAAGATGGCAATGAGATAACGAATGCAAAAGTACAGAGACTGAATACCGGTATTCGTGTTCCTAAAGAAAATACATTCTCAATTCTTCTTGACCAAAGTATCCCCGATGCCGGCAAACAGCAGATTCTTACTGCAATAAAGCAATTTTTGGATATCACACCAGATTCATGCGTCTATGTTTCGTTTTATGGAGACGAAGTGTCAAACAGTATCAAAGCAACGCCTGACAATTTCAATGAAATTGAAAAGGCGTTCATGACAAATACGACAGGAAAAAAATTCTACAGCGGTGTATACTCTAAACTTGCGGAATTTTCTATAAATCAGCCGGATTTGACTTCTGTGGAAGCATCTGACTATCATTCAAACGAAGCGATAAGCTCCCGTGCGGCCGCTCATCCGGGAAAGAATGTCCTCATGGTTTTTGCCGAGGGCAGTCGGCGTCCCGATGACGAAATTATCGAGATACTTACCGTAAACGACTTACAGGAGCAATATTCGGCATATTTGCCAAAAGTTTACGCATTCTATTATACAGCCGATGGAGAAGACACCAATATCGAGACGACTCTTGATGTCATAACAAATCCCAAAGACAGCTGTAATAATGTAATAAACAATCTGAAAGGTGAAGTGAAGTCATCTGCAAGCATGAATGAGGTGCTTGTATCATTCGCATCCATCATTGAGGATGCCGCCTATGATTACGAAGCGGCATATAAAGCTCCCGAAGACAAAAGCTATACTGATAATGTATCCTTTGAGGCCAGATGGGGTAAGACCGTTATTGGCGAAGGCGTGTTTACAATCGGGTCGGCAGAACGGCCATGGCCTGAAAGAGAACAGAACCCCACTAATATTTTCGTGGAGCTTCTTGTGGCGTTGCTGGTGACTGTCCTGACTTTTGGATTCTTCTTTTTGATCATGAAGGTAGTAGTACCTTACATCCGGTTTCTGTCTTTTAAATCAAAATATTATAAGAAATATCAGCCCGAGGCAAACGTACAGCGTAGAATATGTCATTATTGCAAACAGGACTTGCGCCCCGGCCAGGTAATTGTTACGAAATGCAACCACTGGATGCATAAGCATTGCTGGGAAGAAAACGGCTATAAATGTGCTGAATTCGGTCAGAATTGCAAGACAGGAATACAAGATCATATAGATTGGAAAGAACTATTCAAGCTAAATTCATTTAAAGAATGCTCACAGACGATTGCCGGCGTGGCAGCAGGCCTTGTCAGCTGGATAATTTATGAAATATGTGGGCGAGGGGGATTTACCGGCATTTCAAAGAGCATTGTCGGACTTGTTTTCAATGAGACTGATAAGCAGGCTTCACTCATTCAGGACTGTGTGATGCGAACATCTTCTTTCCTTATGATCGGTTTACTTCTCGGATTTTTTATCTCCGTGGTATTCAGATATAAAGATGATATCCGCGACAAGAACTGGAAAATATGGATGAAAATAATCGGCCTTTCAGTGTTGACGGGAGCCATCGGGATGCTTGCGTTCGCTATAGGAGCCGATTTGTTCTGTCTGATACTGTCGTGGACCGGTAAAACTTATATACCGTGGTACTGTTCTTTACCTGCGTATATACTCTTTTCAATAAGTGTTTCTCTGGCCTTGACAATCAAATCTTCAATACCTGTGAAGAGTGCATTGCTTGGCGGTACGATTTCCGCTGTGATTGGCTTTTTGGTGTTATATTTCACTAAATTTACGAGTGGCAAATATGAGTGGCTTAACATGCTGCTCGACTTCATCATATATGGCGGCGGTCTTGGCGCATCACTTATAACTGTGAGAATGCTTGCCGAGAAATACTTCCTGGTCATACAGAATGGAGTAAAGGCCGGACAGCGTATACCGATACATAAATGGATGAATGCTACCGGTGGAGGTAACAAAGTTTCTATCGGTATGACCGGAGAATGTGAAATTCAGATGAATTGGGAGAAGAGCAATAAGGTTGCAAAGGAACATGCACAGTTATATATCGACCATGAAAAGTCATTGCCGGTTATAAAGCCTTTGGCAACCGGAGTATTATATAACACACGGGCCGAGTTGCCGGTAAATCGTCCGGTTATATTGTCGAACGGCGATACATTCAAAATCGGAGATACGATATTCAAATATGAAGAAGCATAAACACAACGATAATTTATTTAATATAACCAATATGAAACATTTCTTTTTTTTATTTGCCATTATTGCCGGCGCAATAACCGCAAATGCACAAACAGCTGTCGACAACTTCAATGTCGGTCCTTACGTAGTATATTATAATGGGCAGGGTGACGTAAGATACCGCTTGCGTGACAACGTCGATTTATACGAGTTCTTTGAACTTAAGAAAGATACGACTATTATATCGGTAACCGAGGCCGAACCGTTGAAACATGCCATCCAGATTTCCGGTCATGTCGGAGCGAATCGTTATGCATCTAAAGAATTCGGACTCGATGGCGTCTGGAAACAAAACATCGGCAATAATCTTTATTTTAACGGTGGTCTTTCTTTTTCTATCGACTATTCTGATTTTGGCGAGAAAGCTCCGAAACGAAATATGTTTGAGGTTGGAATTCCTCTTCAGATAGAACTTAGCAAACTTAACCGGCAGTACGCTTCTTTTTACGGTTTATTCGGTGTTACCCCAACTGTTTATACAACTATGAGCGCGACCAAATGGGATGCGGCCGCAAGCCGACGTGTTGATGATATAAAAAAATCAGGATTCCTTGTTGCGCCCTCACTGGAGTTTGGCGGTAATTTGCCGGTAGGAAACACAGTCATGCGTATTGGTGTATACGGTACATATAAAATCAATTGTACGACATCCGATTTCGATGTGTATAAGAAAGTAGCGGGACGAATGTTCCTGGGAGCTAAAATAGGCATAGTCCTTTGATAAGACCTTAAATGACAAAAGAAACAAAATATGAATGGGGCGAGGGCGTGTTTACTCTTCTTTCGTGGTTCAAGAAAGAAAAAGTGAACAACGCCCGCGTCTTGGTTGCCGGTGCCGGTGCTCTCGGCAATGAAGTCATAAAAGACTTGACTCTGTTCGGGGTCGGACATATCTTTGTCGTCGATTTCGACCGGATAGAGCTGAGCAATCTGACACGGTCTGTTCTTTTTAGGGAAGAAGATGCCTATGCCCATCGCTTTAAGGCTGACGTCGCTGCCGAGCGCGCAATGGAAATAAATCCACAGATTAAAGTGACACCAATTGTCGGAAATTTATTTTCAGATGTTGGCCTTGCGTTATATCAATCTGTTGATGTGATTATTGGTTGCCTTGACAGCCGTCTTGCGCGTTATCAGCTTAACCGCATGGCAATGCGCGCCAATAAAACGTGGATTGACGGTAGCATTGAGAATCTCACCGGCGTAGTAAAGGTTTATACTCCCGGCATCAGCTGCTATGAATGTGGATTGTCTCGCGAAGAATTTAACATCATAATGTTAAGGACAGGCTGTGCCGATGTCGTACGTTCCCAGACTTCGCAGGGGCGTGTGGCGACTACGCCGATCAGCGCATCCATTGTCGGCGCCGTTCAGGCACAGGAAGCGATGAAAGTGATACATCTCGATGCATATAAAGACGAAAAGTTGCCCTTTACTACATTACAAGGAAAAATGTGGAGATATGAAGGTCTGACCAATATGACAAATCTCTATAAATTTTCGTCATGGAAAAAGGGCTGTCCAGCTCATGACCGGTGGCATCCGGTAATTCATGCCGACAGCATGACCGCCGGCATGACCGTCACAGATGCTATCGCTGAACTGAAGAGGGTATGCTCTGCTGATGTCGTTGAAATAAATCTGATGAACAACAAATTTATTGAGGCGGTAATTTCAGATAATCCCGAGAAGGAATTTAAAGTAATGATTCCTGAATCTCGACTCGACGAAGTCATTTCGTCAGACCCTGAAATGCGCAGGCTGAGTTATAAAACGGTTTTTCATAAAAAGTTTTATGAGAACATAGATTCTGATTTTCCTTTTATGAATCTGAAATTGTCAGAAGTCGGGATACCGTACTACGATATAATAAAAGTCTCTACAGATAAGGGCGAGCAATTTGTTGAATTATCAGGAGACAAAGGCTATTTTGAGTAATCATGGCGTTAAATATCCCTCTTGACATAAGTGCCGAAACACTTTTGAATTATCTTCCGCATGACAAATACATTGTGGAATTAAAAGGTACACACAAACGCAATGCCTATGAGGAGATATTGTCAGTTACCCGGGATGGTGATAATCTGTCGATCGAATTATCAAGAGAAGGTCTCTATGACATTCTCCCTGAATCACTTTTCCATCCGGTAGACAGATTTGAAAATATATCGGCTAATGAATATAAAGAAAAATTTGCCGAAGAATATGAATCCCAACAGGTTGAAGAAGCGAACGCTCGTAAATTTTTTGCTCCCTTTGACAGATTCATTCTGGGAATAAACTGTGAGGTTAATCGTATAAAGAATGACCGCTATAATGATAACTCATTTATATGTGCAATTATATGTGACACGTTGCCGGCAGAATATAGGGACAATCGTTTTGTCAAAAAAATGATCCCTTATATGCCTCAATGTGGTAAAATGCGCGGGAACAGGGATTTGATGACATTGGTCCTTCGGAAAATTCTTTCTGATGAAGGCGTTTCTATGACAGAACGGCGTGTGCCGAAAACTTTTGCAGATCAACATCCCCGATATAATACCTCTATTGGGATATCGGTAAATCAATCGGCTGATTTATATATGGGATGTGAATACACGGAATCAGTTACAGAATATGAGATAAGCTATTGGAATGATGATGAATGCGACGATTCATTTCTTTCATTCGTTTCAGAAATGAACGTCTTTGAGAAATTCATAAATGATTATTTCGTTAACGTTGAGGCAATGATAAGATTCAATATTTCGACTATTGCGCTCCCGACAAGACTGACTGATGATTTATATTATAATTATCTGGGATATAACACAAACTTATAATCAATATGCCACTGAAAGTAACATGGAAAAAAGGTATGAGGTTAGGCACGGATGTTTTCAACGCGCTTGACTCTACTATTGATGAGAACATCAGACTGACGACGCTTGTCAGTTCGGGAGGACGATGCGGACTGTTCACGACCGTTAAACCGTTTGAGCTGTCAGTAAATATCAATAATAATATTCTCGAGGTGGTATCTCTGTCTTGTCACGGGATTACCAGAAGCGGGAAGTTGGTCGATATCGATTTTGGATCGGATTATACGATTACTTTCGATACGCGTGTGCCTATACCCGGGGCGAATAGTTCGGATGCATTTATCCTTATTGTCAGGATGAAAGACAAGGCGTGGCGAGAAGTGACAGAGATGTATTCTGAGCCGTTATATACTTTTGAGTTGCTCGGCGAGAACAGCATTGTTGATGACGACTCTTTGCCGATAGCCCGTGTCGTGAATCAATATGGCTGGCGATTAGATGAGACTGATTTCGTGCCTCCGTGCCTTTACATAGGGGCACACCGTATGTTTACAGATCTTCTTGAACGCGCTAAAGCGATTTTCAAATCAATATCAGACAGGTGCATGACTGCCAAAAATTGTGTCGCCAGACATCTTCTTTCGTTGATATGGTCTGAAGCATTAGCAACATATGTCACACTTGACAAAGAACGTGGTTCGATTACCCCTGAACAGCTATATGCATCAGTTCAAAAGGTAATTGGTGCCTTTGTTGTCGGTTGCTCGGTCGACGAGTATGTCAGTCTCGAGAATGCCGACCCGTTCGTCATGTATATTCAGAAACCTTATGATGCCCGTAATCTATATCGGGATATAAAAAAAGGGCTGGAATTATCGGCAGAAATATCTGTAAAAATGGATGCCGTATGCGATATGACAGAAGTCAGGGAGGTGCCGGTTGAAAAACCGCGCGTAGATCCCCCGAAGAGCGTTGGCAAAAACCGTTGGGACGGTATCGAAATATAATTGCCGGCTATGTCAGATTATACGTCGATACCATTAGCTATCAACTTTGAAGGGAACCCGGTATTAGAAAAAAATGCCGGTGATATTGAGCATTGCATCGACAGCATTATTGACTTGATTGTGTTCACGCCTAAAGGGTCGTTTAGCGCAGATCCGGAATTTGGCTTTGAATATTGGAATCATGAATTCTCAAACATAAATGTTCGCGAATTTAACAATAGCTATATCGGCATGATTGCCAGTACCCAATCTATTAATGAGATTTCTCGAAAACAATGTGAGCAGAGCATCAGAGACAGCATACTCTCGTATGAACCGCATTTACTGCAGCCTGAAGTGAAAATAGAACTTGAGGCAAACAGTATACAGCAAAAGAGAAATTCTCAATCTAAATATGCGATGAGGATATTAGTCACCGGTTCAATAGACGATGGGCTTGGAGTCATGAGACTATATGAAAAACGTATATCTTTCATGGTTGAACCTGTCGCCAAAAAAATAAGTATATAATATGGATCCTGTTGTTCAGACAAATATAGATGAACTTATCATCAAATTGAAGGAATCATGTATAAACATTAATGATCCGGTTTCAAGGTTGATGGTGAGTTCTTTGCTATATCAAGCTCAAAAAATCATAGATGAAATAGAAAATATACCAGAGAAAGTTTTAGACCGATTGTGTTCCTGTTTCATCCCCGTGAATAAGCTTGATGCCATGCCGGCACTTTGTTTTGTGCAACCGTCGCTAAAGAATAAAAAGGATGCAGAACCTCACGCCCTGACAGATGGAACATTCTTTACTTATAAGATTGACACTAAATTGAGCCTGACATACTATCCGCTGTTTAGAAACTATGTTAGTCCTTTTACTGACTGTCATGTATTAACCTCAAGGTTTCTTGTTTCCAAAGGATCAAGAGTCGAATTACAATTGCCTGAAAACGGATATGTCTGGCTTGGATTGGAAATGCCGACGGAGATTGACACATTGCAAAACATGTCTTTTTATATCAAGGGGACAGCCGGTGTATTGCCTGAAAAAATCTATGTCGGGAATAGCATGACAGAACTCTTATATACCACTGCCGATAATATATCCGAGATTCCATTAATGGAACCGTTTGATGCCCAGCAGGCAACGCCTAAATTTGTCGAGATTGTCTCTGAATGGAAATCGATTTTGGCCAATTCAGAAGAAGGCAGACTGATATATATCACAGATCCGATAAAAGACAGAGATGTTTTCAAATGTAAGGCTTATCCGAAATCATTCCAGCAATTGCTTGAAAGTAATGATCTTGACAAATTTGAAAACAACACACTTTGGATTCTATTCGATTTCGGAAACGCTTATGAAGTGCCTTCAGATATCGAGATCATACCGAATGTTTTGCCCGCGGTCAACGTTAATATAAATACGGTCACATTGACCCAGTCTTCTCCGATTGCAAAATTAACAAAGGCCGACGGCTCTTTTTTCCTTAATGTAATAGAGACATCTTTGCCTGCCCAAAAACAGGGATTTAACATCATGGCTGATGAAGTCGTAGTCCGTGATTTTGATAGTTCATGTTATGATGCGAGTGCCTTATATCGCGATGTCAGGAATCTGTATAACAGATTTGTAGAAGATTATCATGCGTTTGTTGATTATCATGAACTGAAAGACGGCGAACTGATTAGGTCTTTGCGTGAAATAATCAACCGAATCGGTAAAAGCGTGACATCGCCGCAAGATATAAAGAACAGATATGATAGTGGTGTCTACGCCATGCGCGGTATCGGCATCAGCAATCAGATGTCATCTATAAAAGTGTCTTATCTTACTACATTAGGGCGGTCAGGTAATAAACCTCAGGCCGGTGCCATGATGGAGAATAAAAAAGATGCTGCGATAGAAAAAGATGTAAAAGTGGTAGTGGCTGCGGTCGGCGGAGAGGATAAGGCCGGGGCAGATCAGCGCTATGAAATGCTTAGGTATTATACACTTACTTCAGACCGCCTTTTTACCAAAATGGATATCGACGCCTTTTTAAGAATGCGGTTGCTTAAAGAATTTGGCAAAGATGAGATAAAAAGAGTCAGTTATGAAATCTCTGTACAGGGTGCCGGAGGCCCTGAAAAATTGATGCGCGGACTCTACATCGATATCCGGTTTAAAGATCAAAAAAATTTTGATAAGGCATTGGAAATTTCCCTTGACCGCAGGTTAAGACAACAGATTCTCGATAAGTCATGTCTTTCAATGCCGGTTAATGTATCATTAATCTTGGTAGAATGAAACTTCCACCTATCGATTTTTCGAAACTCGTTAATCTTCTGAAAAAAGAAGGCGGAGCAGAGTTGGGCACGCTGAAGCCTACCCCGCAGCCGGGTAAACTCATGGGCGCGCTTGGCATGGCTCCTGTATTGGAGGAGTGGAACAAAATAATCAGAATCCTGGAACTTGAAATTGTCCCCTTGCTTGCTAAAGGATGCGAATCCAAGTTACTGGTCGCTCCTGCGAAAAAATTAGCCAGTAGCGCAGGCCATTTGTCTCTTATGGCATCTCAGATTTTGAGTTTTGTGCCGGGGCCTATAGGGATACTCTGTTCTCTTATTAATGCTATTGTATGTTTCAGCACCGGTAATGTTGTGGGAGGTTTTCTTGAATTACTCGGATGTGTTCCCGGAGCGAAGGCCGGTGTGAAAGGGGGTACTAAATTATTTAAAGAGGTGAAAAAAATTGTCACAGAAATGCTTCAGAATAATAAATCTTTATGGGAGATTATTGAAGCGGGAGGCAAAGGCGCGGAAAAGCTGGACTATGTAATTGCAGAGCTGGAGAAACGCGGCTTTACCGCCGACCGAGCGGAAAAGCTGAAAGCAATAATAGATCAGTCTGTGTCTAAGATTGGGCCCAAACCCTCTGCAAAGATTGACACCCCCAAAATAGGCTGTCAATACGGCATGAAAAAACCTTCGCAGCCGTCTGCTTTTGAGCAGACATTGGCACAGCCTTTACATCCTAAAACCCAGTCCAAGTCCACAGGTAATTATTACGGGAATGATTATTATGCGCGAAGCGAAATTGGCAAGTATACGATGTCTCCCGGTACATATGGAAGTATGCTCAGACCCAAATTCTGATGTTCATGTATAGGGTTATTATAATAACAATAGTTTTAATGAACGCTATAGCCGCTTACGCCTATAGTCCTGAGGTTGTGCAGTCGTATATCTCTGAATATAAGAGTATAGCATTGAACAATGAGAAGGAATATGGCATACCTGCGCCTATTATACTCGCGCAGGGTATACTGGAGTCGGGCGCCGGCACAAGCGGCCTTGTTCGTGCTTCGAATAACCATTTTGGCATCAAGGCCGGTCCAAAGTGGAGAGGACAGGTGCATCAGGCATGGGATGATGAACCGCAAAAAAGCCGTTTCAGATGCTATGATTCTGCTGCCGAATCGTATAAGGATCATGCAAGGCTTCTGACGACAAATTCTTGTTATAAAAATTTGTTTACAATCAACATATACGATTATCGCGGCTGGGCGCATGGTTTGAAAAAAGCGGGTTATGCCACAGCGCCCCATTATGCTCAGGCTCTTATTGGCATTATAGACCGATATCGGCTTTATGAAATCAATGGTGGAGTAAAGCTCAAACCCGGAAAAACCGTTGTCATTACCCGATATATAGAAGTTGAAAAACCTGTGTTTGACGAGGAGGCTGTAATGGATGAAAATGATGCTTCTGAAGAGCAGACAATGATTGAAGATGCGATGAAATGTTTTGCTGTGGAAATAAACGGCATACATTGTACGGTGTTGCAGCCCGGCGAGACGCTGTCGTGGTTATCCCGAAAATATGACATATCTTCAGCCGATCTTTTGAAATTTAATGAAATAGCATCCGAATCTCAGGTGAAAGAAGGCGATATTGTCTTTTTGACGAAGAAGAAAAAGAGATATGAAGGCCCACAGGATGTCTATATTGTAAAAGCGGGCGACACCTTATATAAAATCTCTCAATCTTTTGGTATTCAGTTGCATCAGCTGGCTAAACTGAATGATAAGAACGATTATGACCTTCTTCAGGAAGGAATGCGGATATATTTGAAATAGCATGTTGGATATTAATGATATATTTGATCAAGGCAAACTGTTCGACGGGCATTATAAACTCATAGACCCGTTAAGTACAGCCGGTGGCTCTGCCGATGTCTGGCTCGCTATCGATGTTAATACGATAGACGAGACTATGGATGAATCCAACGCGACCAAAGTCGCTATTAAGATTTATCGCCCCAAGAACTTTATAGATATAGAAGGCGAATCTCAATTCAGGAAGGAATTTAAAAAGGTCTTTAATTGTCATCATGAGAATATAATTCAACCAACATATTTTTCGATATATGAGGGGATGCCTTATCTGGTTCTGCCCTATTGTCCCTCGGGATCGTCTGAAATGCTGATAGGACAGATTCAGTCTGCCGATGATCTATGGAAATATATCTATGAAGTCGCGTCTGGATTAGCTTATTTACATGAGCATACTCCTCAGATTATTCATCAGGATATAAAACCGGCTAACGTACTTATAGACGATAACGGAAATTATGCAATAACAGATTTCGGTATCAGCGCAGAAATGGGAGGCACCGCTCTCGAATCAGATGATGAAACCGGGGGAACATTTGCCTATATGGCTCCTGAGCGGTTCCTTGATGATACTCCGCCTATGCCTGAAAGTGACATTTGGGCGTTCGGCGCTACTGTCTATGAACTGATCACCGGCGACGCTCCCTTTGGAAATGACGGCGGTTGCAGACAAAAGAAAAATGTTCCCGTTCCACCGATAAAGCAGCCGGTTCCCGAGCCGCTGAAACAATTGGTCTATGATTGTCTTTCATTTGAAGCTAAAGACAGGCCGTCTGCCAGAAGCATTGTAGACACGGTGTTAAAAAAACGATATGCCAGAAACAAGAAGGCGCTTGCTATAATTATCGGTGTCATAGTATTGATTGCAGTCGGTATAACATTTTATATCACAAGCCTGAATGCAGTCAGCCCGGAGAAACAATTGGATTCATTGACAGCGAGCGGAGATTCTATTGTAATGATGGAAATAAACGACATCATAAATAATTCCGGCATTCCTACACCCGATAATATCACAGGGTTTGAAAAAGCCAAAATCTTTTTTACAAAAGTATCAAAAGATGCTCCTGACGATTATTCAAAAAAAGAGTTGATATCATCCAGAATTGTAACAATTAATAATCTTATCGAGGAGATTAAAGAATACGATCGCGCGAGAGATCTGGCAGATAAAGCATATCTTACAGAAATGGAGGAAGAATTTGTTAAATATTCTCTTGTCGCAGACAATCACAAGGTTATAATAAATCAATTAATACAACAACTACAATGAAATTAAAGCTAACACTGATTGGTTTGCTTTTGGGCGGTTGTGTATTCACATCATTTGCCGGTCCTAAAGACAACTACGGCACTGATGCATGTACGCAATTGGTTGTAAGAGCAAACGCCCTTTATGAGAAGGGGAAATATGCAGACGCCAAGGTCCTTTATGAACAGGCTCTTGCTACCGGGGACTCGTACTATACGAAAAAATGTACCACACAGCTCCGTATAATCAACAATCTCCTCGGAAACCAGCGTCCGGCAACTAAGGCTACAGTTTTTACCATTTCACAGGATACTGTAAAAATCAACTATCTTGGTGGTGATTACCCTGTGCATGTCGACGGAACAAACTGGAAGGCCATGACACCCGGCAATGAAGACTGGTGTAAAATCGAGGTGGATCAAAAGCGGGGAACTGTTAAAATTTTCTGTTCAAAGAATGAATCGGTAAATGACCGCAGCACTTTTGTGACTATCACTAACGGCAATGGCAAAAAGAAAACCGTGGCGGTAATAAACGAAGGCTCTCCTGAAATTCTCCGCAGTTCGGCTCAAAACCTTGTCTTTACTCCTGATGGCGAGACCAGTGTCGTCGATATTGATGCCAATACCGATTGGAATATAGCAGGTGTCCCCGGTTGGCTACAGGCCATAAAGGGTGTAGGAGATATTCAGTTTACAGCAAAGCCTAATGACGAGAATAAAGACCGAATCGCACAAGTAAAGGTCGAGACTCCGTCAAAGCAGGAAATAACCATTAATATCATACAGGGTGCGACACTCGATTCTCTTGCTTTCAATAAAAACAATCTTCAATTTGGTCCCGAAGGCGGCGATGAATATATCCATGTGCTGACTAATGCCGATGACTGGCGTTTTGGCGATTTCCCCCATTGGTGTCAGCTTGAAAGAGTCAACAACAATACGATACGGGTACATTGCACGCCTAACGAACCGGTTGATATGCCCCGCGAGGCGAGCGTAAATGTGACTACAGGCACACAGACGTTGGGCATCAATGTATTTCAGGCACCGAAACCGATTGTGCATATAATCCCGACCGACGGCGTTGGCGGGCGCCGTTTATCTTTCGGTTTCTCAGCCGGATATGTCAACCCTATGATAGGCACGAGTGCGTCTTCGAAGCGTATATTAAGCCCTGTAAACTATATGCAGGGCCCTGATGCAAAATCGGCCGATTATACGTCTTCCGGCGGTTTCAACATTGGCGCATTTGCTGACTTATGTTTATATAAGAACTTATATCTAATCGCCGGTTTGGATTTTATATATTATAAATATAAGAATGAATTCAGTGAGAGTATGAAGATTATACTTCCTCAGACTTCTAAATATTATTTGAAAGGAGAAGGTGAAGGCTCTTTTAAAGAGGAATATACTATGATGAATCTTGAGATACCAATCCTTGCTTCATATAGAATTCCAATAAATAAAAAGAGCCATTTCCGAATTAATGTAGGTCCTGTTATAGACTTTGGGTTATCTTCTAAACTCAATTTATCGGGTCGCACCAATGGGGAGACTTTTTATCGCTATAAAATTCTCAATGGTAATAAAACAAATGAACGTTATGATAATTATACCTATGAGAGTCACCTTAATTATTCCGGATTATTTAACCTTTACTCAGGTAAAGCTAACTCAGAAATAACAAATGCCTACAATGATGCAGGAGTTAATATTCCAAAATATACCGTTGATGAAGTATCTCCATTAAATCGCATTAACTTTGGTCTGCGCTGTGGTATTGGTTATGAATATATGGGAATATCGATATCCGCTCATTATCAATTTATGATTTCAAATATGGCAAATCAGAGTTTTTGGGATGATAATAGATGGACAATATTCCGTGGCAATGACGAATATAGAATGAGAGGCTATTCGCAAAGGAACAACCTATTACTTATTACATTAGGATATACATTCAGATATTAATCAATAATAAACAATCATATTTACAATGAAACAGACATTAAAATGGTTCTTGCTCATCATTTGGCCGCTGCTCGTGGTGTCTTGTAGCGATGATGATAAGAACGACCCCCTTCCTCCTACTAAAGAAGTTGCTGAAAACATCACTGGACGATGGCTGCTTTCGACTTCAGATGCCGCAAACTGGATTTCTTACGAGTTTACTGAGTCATCCCGCATGTACGCAGAAATAGCCGACCGGAGTTATTACGGGAAAGGTACTGGTTATTATTTTATAGAGAATGATAAAATAACAGGCAGTTACACCACAGAGAGAGACCAGACATTTTATATCGATTGGTGTGTGACAGAAATCAAGCTTTTTGAAATCGACATCGATATCTATGACGACAATACCTACATAGGTGAAGTCGAAATTTACAGAATCCTTTCAGATGTTACTGTTGAGGCTGGAACGCCTACCACGCCTGACTTCAAGAAGCTTTGCGGCACAAATAATGTGTCTGAATTCAAATCACTTGACAAAAGCATGGTAACCGTTGATGCTGCGTCGGGCGAACTGACAGGTGTCAAGGATGGTATTACATTTGTTACCTTCGAAACTCCGAATGGAACAGCCGCCATTAAAGTGACGGTCGGCGGTAATATGAAAACCTTCGCAGAATTACTTGTAGGTACATGGGTCTATGATGCACCCGCTGAAAAGGCATGGGAGCGGTATACTTATGCAGACAACGGTTACCTATCGGTTCAATGGGCTACTTATGACGGTGTCTATGATTTGGATGAATCTGCTCAAACGATTTACGGGGTTGACGGTCAGGATGTAACTTTTACAATCAATCTTGATATAGCGCAGATGCATATGAAGTTAGAGACTGAGAGCATCAATGACTTTAACTGGACTTACAATGCTTATGACGGCACTCATTTTAACGGCAAATATACCGCGCAGCGAATGCTTGAATCAGTCACTCTTTCTCCCCAAGAGATGAAAACTCCCGCTTATCAGTCTTTAGTCGGAAATGCCTTGATACAAGGTTATAAATCGCATAATGATGCTGTCGCTAAAGTAAACGATAGCGGTGAGATAACAGCCTTATCGAAAGGTCGTACCTATATTGATGTCACTACCAATAAGGGCATTGGTGTAATAGAAGTTATCGTTGACGCTGGCGCTATTCCTATGGCATTTGAAGAGTTTATCGGCGTGCCTCCCACTAAAGTGCGTGAATCATTTGGCGACAAACCCTATTACGAAGATGAGACCATGATTATCTATAAAGAATTTACGCCTGATATAGATATGATCGGTTTTACTCTCGATTCATGGACAGGAAATGTCAAGGGTATAGTAATCACCTATAGATCAACAGTAAATACAGCGCAGGTTACAACCATTTTAAATGCGACATTCATACCTTTCACAAGCCAGACAACAGAGACTTTTAAGGCTTACATGGATTCGGCAAACCGGAGTGATGCTACAGTCGGTGTGACCTGGGATATCCCGAAGCTGACCCTTACTTATGTTGATCTTGCAACAGATTTGTTTACTGATTACAGCATCCTGATAGGAATGACCCGCTCTGAAGTTATCGGTAAAATGGAAAGAGAACCTGATTCAAGCAATGACCAGTCACAGAGCTTTTTCTTCTTCGATAAAAAAGGCATCGCTATTGTGAGTGCATACTATACCGATTTCGTCAATGATTATGATAATGTTCATTCTGTAGTCACAATGTTTGACGACACGATGAACGAAACAGAAATAACCAATTATCTGAAAAAGAAATACCCATATTATCCCGAGCACAGTTCTGATACAGAGCTTGTCTTTATTCCCGAGGGACATTTGATGGAGATATTCTATATGCCGAAGGATAAGATGGTAATGTATATTTCTACGACCTCTTCCTCGCAATCAGATTCGAAAGCGGCAGTTGCCGCCAAGCTCAGGAAGAGCATAAAATCTGTTAATCGATAATAATAAACCGGATGAGGAGGTTGGTAAGTCTCCTCATCCGGATTCTAAATAAATGAAAGACATAAACAGCATAGCAGCAAATGGCGTATTATTCGATGGCCGCTATAAACTTTTGCGGCCTTTGAGTTCTGATGGAGGCACAGCCGATGTATGGCTTGCATTGGATCTCAATACCGTAGACGAGGTGTATGACGATAAGGACGACAGACTCATATCTGTTGAGGAAACCGGCATAAAGGTCGCTATAAAGATATACCGGCCGAAAAATGCATTGGATATGGGTGAACAAAGATTCCGCGAGGAGTTCAAGATCGTATTCAACTGTCATCATACCAATCTGGTCCAGCCCATCAATTTCTCAATCTATGAAGGTATTCCCTATCTGGTTTTGCCATATTGTCAAAAAGGTTCCTCTGAGAAATTGCAAGGCAGAATTAATGATAATGATGAATTGTGGCGATACATATCGGACGTTTCTGCCGGACTGGCATACCTTCACGCCTTTAATCCTACTATCGTTCATCATGATATCAAACCTGCGAATGTGCTTGTCGATGACAATGAAAATTTTGCAATAACAGACTTCGGCATCAGCTCACACAGGGGCCTTAACCGTGAGGGGTATGACGAAAACCAAAGCGGTACCATGGCTTATATGGCACCTGAAAGATTCAAAGACGAATATGAATCTATCCCCGAAAGTGATATCTGGTCTTTTGGCGCGACATTGTATGAGTTGATTACCGGTCGGGTGCCGTTTGGCGAAAATGGTGGCTGGGAGCAGTTGCAGAATCATAAATCCGTCCCTGCGATTGAGCAGTCTATCCCTAACGACATAAAGAATCTTATTAACGATTGTCTGTCCATTAACCTCCTGTATCAGGAGATTAACTATCGTTGCCTTATTTTTTATAACCGCAGTG
>ERZ836877.2067-NODE-2067-length-27650-cov-4.350788_pt1 | contig 27650 bp, 21 predicted proteins | sample MGYA00519469_ERZ836877 | MGnify/ENA primary metagenome ERZ836877 (study PRJEB31850, sample SAMEA3708809) | human gut metagenome | biome: human gut; feature: human-associated habitat; material: faeces | place: China | collected 2014 ... | reverse complement strand
TGCTGCTGGAACCCATCGTCCTGCTCACCGTTTCCGTGCCGGACGAAAGCATGGGCGACGTCATCGGCGACCTTTCCTCCCGCCGCGGCAAGGTGCTGGGTTCCGATTCCCAGGGCGGCGCCACGGAAATCAAGGCCCATGTGCCCATGAGTGAAGTGCTGCGCTATGCCCCGGACCTGCGCTCCATGACCGGCGGCCAGGGCTTTTTCACCATGGAATTTGACCACTATGAAGAGGCCCCGCAGCCCGTGGTCGAAAAGGTCATGACCGAGCACCAGAAAAGCCGCGGCGAATAGCCTGCAGCCGCGCTGCGGACACTGTCACGGCGTCGGGCCCCAACGGCCCGACGCCGTTTTTCCCCACATACCGGGCGGCTGTTTACGCAACCGCCAGGGCATTGCAACCCGTTGCAATGCCCTGGCTTCGACGTGGACGGCTACACGGCCACGGGGTGTTCCCAGTCCTTGAGCACGGGCTGATAACCCAGGCGGACGAGGGAATCCATCATTTCATCCAGACTGCGATGGTCGGTGATCTCAAACTGGCCGGGATTGTGCAGGTCTGCGGTGGCGCGGCCGCCCACGGCGGTGGAAACCCCGGCAGACACGCGAGTAACGCCCAGGGGCACCAGGTGGTCGCGCATGAAGGCGCTCTCGCGGCTGGAGCAGGTGATGCCGGCACGGGGCAAAAAGCAGCGCAGGGCTGTAACGTACTGCACCAGATGACGGTCGTCCACGCCGTGCTGCACCTCAAAGCTGCCCTCATGGGGGCAGATGCGCGGGATGGATACGCTCATATCCACGCCAGGATAGCGGCGTTGCAGCCACCAGGCGTGCAGGCCCGTGGCAAAAGCATCCTGCTCAAAGGATTCCAACCCCAGCAGCGCGCCCAGGCCCAGACAGCGGATGCCGCCTTCGGCGGCGCGCTGGGGCGCATTGAGCCGGAAGGCATAATCGTGCTTGGGCCCCACCGGGTGCAGCCAGGCGTAGAGTTCCTGGTTATACGTTTCCTGAAACATGGTCATGCTTTCCACGCCGGCGGCCGCCATCAGGGCGTATTCCTCGGTGGTGAGGGAGTAGACCTCAATGCCCACAGAAGCGAAGCGCGGCTTGATGCGCCTGGCCACGGCGGCGATGTATTCCGGGGAAGAGAGCTTGCGGGCGTCGCCCGTGAGCAGCAGAATATGCTGGAAACCCCTGTCCGCAATGGCAAAGGCCTCGGCGCAGGCCTCGTCTACGCTGAGGTGACGGCGAGGCTGTTTATTTTTGGCGTTGAAGCCGCAGTAGCGGCACTGGTTGGTGCAGACGTCCGAGATGTAAAGGGGCGTGAAGATGTTGACCGCCCGGCCGAAATACCGCTGGGTGAGGCCGTGCGCCCTGCGGGCCAGGGCTTCCAGATGCGGCTGGGCCGCTGGCGAGAGCAGGGTTAAAAAATCGGCCGGGGTGAGCGATTCCTTTTCCAGCACGGCCAGGACGGCATCGCCCGTGGCGCGGGCCGCACCGGCGCTGCGGCGCTCAGTCGGCCATTGCTGCAGATATTCTTCAAAGGTTTCCATAGGTCACCTGTCGTACGTTCTTTGCAGATTATGCGCAGCTTCCTGCACGCATAGGGGCAGAGCTGCAGTTTTCCGCACGCGGTGTGCGGCTTCCCGACCGGCAAAAGGCCGTTGCCGCAAAAGCCCTCAAAAACCGCGTGCCTGCCGGAGCGGCAGCAAAAAGTTTACGGCACGCTCGCTCCGGCGCTTAACCGCGCAAATACCTTGCGCTTGTGCCTCCACAGGGGGCGGCTGCTTGGGCAACCGCCAGGGTATTGCAACGCTGCAATGCCCTATCCCGCAGCATTACCGCAAAAAGCCGGTCAGCGGCGAGGACGCCTGCGCCCCTTCGGCCCGGGCGCGCACTGCGCCGGGGCCGGCCAGCCAGGCCTCGCGCCCGGCTTTGACCGCCGCGCCAAAGGCGGCGGCCATGCGTACAGGGTCTTCGGCCGAGGCAATGGCCGTGTTGACCAGGCAGGCGGCCGCGCCCATTTCCATGGCCTCGCAGGCCTGGGAGGGCCGGCCGATGCCCGCGTCCACGACGATGGGCAGATCCAGCTCGTCAATGAGGATGCCGATCATTTCCTTGGTGCGCAGGCCCCGGTTGGTGCCTATGGGCGCGCCCAGAGGCATGACGGCGGCGGCTCCGGCGTCAACGCAGGCGCGGGCCACATAGATATCGGGATTAATATAGGGCAGCACGGTGAAGCCTTCTTTGGCGAGGATTTCCGTGGCCTTGGCAGTTTCGTAGCCGTCGGGCAGCAAGTGGCGCGTGTCGGCGATGACTTCTATTTTGATCCAGTCGCCGCAGCCGGCTGCGCGGGCCAGGCGGGCCAGACGCACGGCTTCTTCGGCCGTGCGCGCGCCCGACGTATTGGGCAGCAGGCGCAGATTTTTGGGGATGTGGGCCATAACGCCCTGTCGGGCCGGGTCGGCCGCATCGGCGGGATTCTGGCGATCCACCCGGCGCATGGCCACGGTAATGACGGCAGCGCCGCTGGCGGCGGCCACCTGCGGAATAAGGCTGTCCGCCCCGTACTTGCCGGTGCCGATAAAAAGACGGCTGCTGAGGGTCACGCCGTTGATGACAAAAGAATCTTCCATGATGTTTGCTCCGTCTGCAAAAAAATTGCGGGTCGTGGTTTCAACGGAAAGAGGAATCCGGGAAAAACGCCGCCGGCCGAAGCCGGGACGCGGCGGGTAGCCGCCGCCCACAAACTGCACAATTTCCAGACGGTCGTCGTCCGCAAGCCGGGTCTGGGCAAAACGCTCGCGGGGCAGGATCTGCCCGTTGCGCTCCACCACCACCGCCGCGGGGTCGTGCCCGCGCGCGGCAAGCAGGTCGGCCACACTGCACCCTTGCGGGTGGGGCTCAGCCACGCCGTTGACCAGGATGTCCATAACGCACCTCCAAACTACAGGTTGGTGAGTAACGGACCGGCGGACGCCCCGCTGCAGGGCTTCATGACGAAACGGCTCGCATGCGGCACAAAAAACGCCCGTCAGACCATTACGGCTGCGGGCGAGCACAAACCTGCGTTGTGGCAGGCTGGCCAGCTTCCCTTCGTCGGCACTATCCGCGTCAGGTGCAGAACCGCGTTTGTTTGCGCGGTTCTAGGGGTCAGGGCGCGATCACCCTTTCTCAGCCTTGTATGGGCTCCCCCAGCCGGTATGTCTTACCATAGTACCGAGCCGGGGCGAATGCAAGAGCGGCAAGCCGGACGGAGGGCAGGGCCTTGGCGCGCAACGGATATATTCCTGACGTATTTAATGGGAAATGTATGCCGCACAACCCACGCGCCACGCGCCGTGCGGGGTTATGGACAGTAAAACTTGTTTGGTGTAGGCAAAAGTACATCTTCACTATCTGAGCACACCAGCGGGAATGTTCGGCATGGTACAGCCCGCCCATGTGTATACGCACAATTTTGCAGCAAGGAGGCGTTTGGGGGGAAGGAAGCAATAATTCAAGTATGTTGGCTATTGCCACGATCACGGTCTCAAGGATGCGTGACCGCTGGATTCGTAAACAGTTCTGACGGGAGAAGCCAGATGGAAGCTCTGGAGCATATCAATGCCCTGACTCTGGTCTTTGTGGCATTGTGCGTTTTTGCCATCGCCTACCGTTTTTACGGCATTTTTCTTGCCAACAAAGTGTTGCGGCTGGACGGCAGCCGCCCCACCCCGGCCGTGCGCTTTGCCGACGGCCACGACTATGTCAAGACCAATGAATTTGTGTTGTACGGGCACCATTTTGCCGCCATCGCCGCCGCTGGCCCGCTGGTGGGCCCGGTGCTGGCCGCGCAGTTCGGCTATCTGCCGGGCGCGCTCTGGATTCTGATCGGCTGCGTGCTGGGCGGCGCCGTGCACGATATGGTCATTCTGTTTGCTTCCGTGCGCCACAAAGGGCAGAGCCTTGCGGCCATTGCCACGCGCGAAGTGGGGCCGGTAACCGGCACCGTAGCCGGCATCGCCGTGCTCTGCATCCTGGTTCTGACCCTGGCGGGCCTTTCGCTGGCCTGCATCAGCGCCATGCACAACGCGCCCTGGTCTTTGTTCATCGTGGTCATCACCATGCCCATAGCCATGCTCATGGGCCTGATCATGCGCTACAAGCAGAACAGCGTCATCCTGGCCAGCGTGGTGGGCGTGGTTTTGCTGGTTATCGGCATCCTCAGCGGGCACGACCTTATGAAACAGGACGTGCTGGGCTGGGCCTTTGACTGGAACCGCAACACCGTGGCCATTGCCATTGCCGTGTACGGCTTCATCGCCTCGGTGCTGCCGGTGTGGTTTCTGCTGGTGCCGCGCGACTATCTTTCCACCTATCTGAAAATCGGCACCATCCTCATGCTGACCCTGGGCATCATCTTTGTGCGGCCCACGCTGCTCATGCCCACCATTACCCCCTTCATCAACGGCGGCGGCCCCGTCATCGGCGGGCCTGTGCTGCCCTTCATCTTCATCACCATTGCCTGCGGGGCCGTTTCCGGCTTCCACGCCATCATCGGTACGGGCACCACACCCAAGATGATCGCCAATGAGCGCGACATTCTGTTTGTGGGCTACGGCGCCATGCTGACGGAAGGCTTTGTGGCCATTATGGCCCTTATCGCCGCCTGCACGCTCATGCCCGGCGACTACTTTGCCATCAACGCTACCCCGGCCAAGTTCGACGCCCTGGTAGCCGCGCACCCGGCCCTCAATACCGTGGACCTGGGATTTTTTGAAGAAAAAATTGGCCTGAACCTGCACGCCCGTCCCGGCGGGGCCGTTTCTCTGGCCGTGGGCATGGCCCATATCTTCCACAAAATCCCGTACATGGACAGCCTGATGGCCTACTGGTACAACTTCGCCGTCATGTTTGAGGCGGTGTTCATCCTTACCGCCATTGACGCCGGCACGCGCGTGGGCCGCTTTTTCCTGCAGGAAATGCTGGGCAAGGTCTACGCGCCCTTTGGAGATAAGAGCTGGGCCCCCGGCGTGGTCATTACCAGCCTGATCTTCACCTCCATGTGGGGCTACCTGGTTTACACCGGCAACATCAGCAGCATCTGGCCGCTCTTTGGCATGAGCAACCAGTTGCTGGCCGCCTGCGCCCTGATCGTCAGCACCACCATGCTGCTGCGTATGAACCGCGGCAAGCTCTGCCTGCTCACGGCCATACCCGGCGTGTTCATGGCGGCGGTCACGTTCTGGGCTGGCTACCTGCAGGTGACGGGCGACTACATCCCCAACGGCAAGTATCTGCTGGCCACCCTGGCCTGCCTGGTCATGGTGCTGATGATCTTCGTCTTTGTGGGCACCTTCCGCCGCTGGAATGAACTCATGGGCATCAAGACTACCGTCAAGGACGCCTATGGAGAATCCGTGCGCGTCCTGGCCGAAGAGTAAGGTTACAAACACAGTATTGGGGGGGCGCTCCACGCCCCTTTTGGACAGCTCAGCCCCCGTGCGGCCAGACCGTGCGGGGGCTTTTCCTTGCCCTTTCCTGCCTGCGCCCTCACAACCTTTTCCCGTTGGCAAGCGGCCTTGCCCCTATGCATTGTCGCTGGCAGCAAGATGCCCCCTTCGACGCTTAGCCGCACAGCCATGCGGCGCTTACGTTTCCGTGGCGTGCAGTGGTGCAAAGGCCGCACCTCTTTGCGGCGCAATCCCAATAATTATTTTATCTTTTTATTATATATAGTTACTAAATAAACCAGGGACAATTTGGCTGCGAAATTTTTCTTTTGATTGCCAATAATTGCGGCGATGCGGTATCAAAATATGACTTTATCCAAAACAGATCTTGTCAGTATGCGGATGGTTCCACGGTTTGCACCTGCAGCGCAGAGGTTCCATATGGATTACCGACCCTACGATCCGCCAACCATCTGTACCTTCAGGCATACTGACCACTGCGTCGAGCCGTCCCGCTGCCGGGGACGCCGCCGAAATCACGCCCACAGGCCTGAAAAACACCTCTCGTTGCGGCGTAATGCCTCCCGCCCCCCTCCCCCACACCCGAACACCGCCGACAACAACGCGGTATAACGGCCTGCGTCGGCCGTCCCGCAAGACCGTCCACCTCCCACGCCAAACTATCGTACTCTTGAAGGTGCTGCCGCAAAGACTGAACTGCAACAACACGAGGGGGCCTTATGCTGAAATATCTTAAAATTCTTTATGTTCAAGTGCTGATCGCTATTGCCATCGGCATTTTACTCGGACATTTTTACCCCGATATCGCCGTTAAGATGCAGCCTTTGGGCAGGGGTTTTATCAATCTCATCAAAATGATCATCGCCCCCCTGATCTTCTGTACCGTTGTTACGGGCATTGCCGGCATGTCGGACGTGAAGTCTGTGGGCAAAACCGGCGGCATCGCGCTGGCCTACTTCATGGTGCTCACCACTGTGGCCCTGATCATCGGCCTGGTGGTCGTCAATCTGGCGCAGCCCGGCGTAGGCATGAATGTGGACGTGAGCACCTTCGGCGAAGCCGAAAGACATCTGGCCGATCAGTACGCCGGCAAGGCTCACAGCAACAACCTGGTCAACTTTTTCATGAACATCATTCCCAAGACCTTTGCCTCAGCCTTTACCAGCGGCGAAATTCTGCAGGTACTGCTGGTGGCCGTTCTTTTTGCCTTTGCGCTGCACTTCAGCGGGGCCAAGGGGCAAATCGTCTTTGATTTCATCAAAAGTTTTTCGGAAGTCATGTTCCGCATCATCAAGATCATCATGTATGTGGCTCCCCTGGGCGCTTTCGGGGCCATGGCCTTCACCATCGGCAAGGAAGGCATCGGTTCGGTGGTTTCGCTGGGTGAGCTGATCGTCTGTTTCTATATCACCAGCATCCTCTTTGTGGTCGTGGTATTGGGTTTCATCGGCAGGCTCTGCGGCTTCAACGTGCTCAAATTTGTCCGCTACATCAAGGAAGAGCTGCTCATCGTGCTGGGCACTTCCTCGTCCGAATCCGTGCTGCCCAATATGCTGCACAAGATGGAGCGCCTTGGCTGTCATAAGAGCGTAGTGGACCTGGTCATCCCCACCGGCTATTCCTTTAACCTGGACGGCACGGCCATTTACCTGACCATGGCTTCGGTCTTTCTGGCCCAGGCCACCAACACGCCCATGACCCTCAGTGACGAACTGATCCTGCTGACCGTGCTGCTCATATCCTCCAAGGGCGCGGCAGCCGTAACGGGCGGCGCGTTTATCGTGCTGGCCGGCACCCTGGGTTCCGTGGGCAGCATCCCGCCCGAAAGCATTGCCATCATCTTCGGCATTGACCGCTTTATGTCCGAAGCCCGCGCCCTCACCAACCTGGTGGGATATGGCGTGGGCACCATCGCCGTGGCCAAGATGACCGGTCAGCTCGACGGCGACAGGATGCGCGACGTGCTTGATAAAAAGGGAGAAGCCCTGGCAGCGGAAGCCGCCTGACGCTGACTCCGCATCCGTTATGCCGCGGCCCGTCGGACGGAAGTTCTCCGTACGGCGGGCCGCGCGCAATTTCGCCCCTGCGGGGCCGTTTTTCTGCACTTCAATGCCGCCCCCTGCCGCAACACGGCCGAATTCTCTACCCCGCGATGCCCCTCTGCACCCCGCAGCAAACACCCTTTGGCGGCTGCGACCGGTGCTCCGCCCCGTCCATATGCTGCGGCAAGCGCGACACAAGGATCTTCACGCTTCCGGCGAACCGGCGCGCCACAAAAAACGGCCGCCCAAGGCGGCCGTAAAGCAAGGCGGCAGCGGCAGACCTACCAGATGGACTGCACGGCCTCCATAGCCAGTTGCACCATTCTTTCAGGGGCCACGCCCAAGGCCACCACCAGCCCCACCAGGCAGATGCCCGCCAGACGCGTGCCCACGGCCGGGGCCGGCGCGGCCGCTTCCGCAGGGGCGGCTTCAGTGTAGGCCGCGCGCACCACCTGCAAATAATAATAGATGCCTATGGCCGTATTGATGGCGGCAATAACCACCAAAGCGCTGTGCCCCGCCTTCCAGGCCCCGGTCAGCAGCAGAAACTTGCCCATAAAGCCCACAAAGGGCGGAATGCCCGCCAGGGCAAACATGCTCACGCCCAGCACAAAAGCCAACAGGGGTGAGCGCCCGGCAAGGCCGTTAAGGTCGCGCACGGCCAGGTTCTCGCCCTGCGGGGCCACGGCGCAGAGCACCAGAAAGGCCGCCAGCATCATAAACAGATAGCCCGTGGCGTAGTACAGGGCCGTGCCAAAGCCCCAGCTTTGCAAGGTCACCATGCCCAGCAAAATATAGCCCGCGTGGGCAATGCCCGAAAAGCCCAACATGCGCTTGACGTCCGTCTGCACCAGAGCCACCAGGTTGCCGTAACACATGGAGGCGATGGAAAGCGCCGTAAGCAGCCAGACCAGCGGCCCGGGGCCCGGTTCAGCCAAAGCGCAGAAGCGGGCCAGCACAGCCACGGCCGCCACCTTGGGCAAGGAGGAAATAAAAGCTGTGGTGTCGTTGGAAGCGCCCTGGTAGACGTCAGGCGCCCAGAAATGGAAGGGGAACACGGCCAACTTGAAGAACATGCCGCAAAGCAGCATGCACAGGGCGATGGCGGCGGTAACCTGCACGCCGGCCGCGTGCATGACGGGCAGGGCTTTGGCCAGATAGGTGGTGCCCGTAAGGCCAAAAATCCAGCTCATGCCAAAGAGCATGATGCCCGAAGCCGTCACGCCGAACAGCAGGTATTTGACCGCCGCTTCCATGGGCAGGCGCAGGCTCTCCGACGGCGTGCGCATGGGCACCAGCAGGTACAGGGAATAGGAAGAAAGCTCCAGGGCCACAAACAGGGTGATCAGCTCCACGCTGCTGGAAAGCAGGGTCAGCCCCAGCAGGGCCGTGAGCAGAAAAAGGTAGTATTCCGCCCGCATCCGCACGGAAACACCCCGCACGTCCGCACCAAACAGGGTCAGCAGGGTAAAGCCCGTGGCCAGGGCGCATTTGACCAGCTGGGAGAAAAGATCCACCCGGTAAGCGCCGTAAAACAGCTCTCCCGTGGCGGAAAGGCTGACAAAACAGGCCACGGCAAAGGCCGCGCCCACGCCCAGCGTCACCAGGCGCAGGCTCTGCGGGCGGCATGCCGTAAGGGTCATGCCGAAGGCCAGAAGGCAGCCGGCAAGAAGAACCAGTTCCGGGGCAAAGAGATGTGCGTTCATGCGTGGGCCTTGTCTGTGCTTGGGGTTCGGGTCAACGCGCAAAAAGCTCGGCCAGGGCCAGGGCGTTGTGGGCCTGGTAGCCGGTCTGGGCCAGCAGATGGTCCAGGCTTGGCCGCATGACCCGGAGGAAGGGCTCCGGGGCCAGGCCTATCCAGAAAACAAAGGCCAGCAAAGGCGCCAGGGTCACGGTTTCACGCCAGCCCAGATCCCGCATATGGGATTGGTCTGGGTTGTGCGTGCCGCCCCAGATGACGCGCTGCAGCATCCGCAGCATGTAGGCGGCGGCCAGGATGGCTCCGGGCACGGCGCAGACCGCCACGATCTTGTTGTTAAAAAAGGCCCCGGCCAGGATGAGAAATTCGCCCACAAAGCTGTTGGTGCCGGGAAAGGCTAAGGACGAGAGAGAAAAGAACGTCAGATACGTCACATAGATGGGCATAAATTTGCCCAGGCCGGCAGCGTCGTTCAGCTCCCGGCTGTGGGAGCGTTCGTAGACCATGCCCACGCAGAGGAACAGGGCGCCCGTGGTCACGCCGTGGTTGATCATCTGCAGCATGGCCCCTTCCAGACCGCGCTGATTCAGGGAGAAGATGCCCAGGGTCACAAAGCCCATATGCCCCACACTGGAATAGGCAATGAGCTTTTTCATGTCCTGCTGGGCCAGGGCGGTCAGGCCGCCGTAAAGGATGCCCGCCACGGAAAGCCACTGCAGGGCCGGCAACAGGTCAATGGCCGCCGTCGGCGTAATGGGCAGGCAAAAGCGCAGAAAGCCGTAGGTGCCCATCTTGAGCAGAACAGAAGCCAGCAGTACGGAGCCCGCCGTGGGCGCTTCCACATGGGCTGCGGGCAGCCAGGTGTGGAAGGGAAACATGGGCACCTTGATGGCAAAGGCGATGAAAAAGGCCAGAAAGACCAGCAGCTGGAAGTTGGCGGCGTACTGCTGCCCCATAAGCGCCGGAATGCTGAAGGTGCCCTGATTGATGTACAGGGCCACAATGGCCACCAGCAGAAAAACCGATCCGGCCAGAGTGTACAGGAAAAACTTCACCGAAGCGTAGGCCTTGCGCGGACCGCCCCACACGGCGATAAGCAGGTACATGGGGATGAGCATGGCCTCCCAGAGCACGTAAAAGAGCACCAGGTCCAGGGCCATGAACACGCCCAGCATGGACGTTTCCATCACCAGCAAACAGACCATAAACTCCTTGACCCGGCTCTGGATATACCGCCAGGAGCCCAGCACGCAGATGGGCATGATGAGCGTAGTCAGCAGCACCAGCAAAAGCGAAATGCCGTCCACCCCCAAGGTATAATTGACATTGAAGGTCTCAATCCACGGGCGGTGCTCGCCAAACTGGAACAGGGACGACGTGGGGTCAAAATGCGTGTACAGCGGCAGGGAAAGCCCGGCATTGACCAAGGTGACGGCCAGCGTCCAGATCCGCACGAGGTTGTCGCCGCGCAGCAGAGGCACCACCGCCGCCCCGGCCAGGGGCAGAAAAATCAGCAGTGAAAGAATGGGAAAGCCCAGGGTGTTCATGCTCAAAAAATCCATGGTGGCCATCTCCTTCCCGATCCGTTCAGACCAGCGCCAGCAGCGTGAGCACCACAGCCATTACCGCGACCATGGAAACAATATTGGTTTGCAGCCTGCCGCTCTGCACCAGGCGCAGCACCCCGCCCAGAGCGCGCACGCTCCGAGCCGCGCCGTCCACCACCGTATCTATGCCGTGCCAGTCAAACCAGGACCAGAAGCGCGCGGAGCGCATCAGCGGCACTATGCCCTGCCGGTTCCAGGCCTGGCCCACGGCCGTATCCACAGACTGCACGGGCTTGCGCGCAAACCAGTAGAACAGCCGCCCGCCCATGCGGTAAAACCAGTCCAGGTCCAGGCTGATGGTGGGTTCGGGCGTGAGCTTTTTGAGCAGCAAAAAGAAGCCCAGAGCCGTAAAAAGCAGGATTTGCAGCGTCTCTGAAATGTGCGCCGCCGTGTACGGATCATAGGCGGCCGCCGCTTCGGGGAAGGGCAGCATGTTGTAGAGATACGGCGTGTAGCAGCCGATAAAGATGCACAAAAAGGCCGCCGCGGCCATGGCCACCTGCATGTTCTTGGGCGGATCGCAGGCGCGCTTCCAGGTTTCTTCAGAGCAGTTGTTCTTGCCGAACCAGATGAAGTACGGCACCTTCAGCCCTGTGTGCAAAAAGGTTCCCGCCGAAGCCAGGGTAAGCAGAAAGCCCGCCCAGTAGTTGTGGGCCTCAAAACCGGCGGACACGATCATGGCCTTGCTCACAAAGCCGCTGAACAGCGGGAAGGCCGAAATGGAAAGCCCCCCTATGAGCGTGAACACAAAGGTCCGGGGCATTTTTTTATACAGCCCGCCCAACTGGGTAAACTTGCTTACGCCCGTCATCTGCAGCACCGAGCCGCAGCCCATAAACAACAGGCCCTTGTACAGGATGTGGGCAAAGGCATGGGCGCAGGCCCCGTTGATGGCCAGGGGCGTGCCTATGCCCACGGCTGCCACCATGTAGCCCACCTGGCTGATGATGTGGTAGGCCAGCAGCCGGCGGGCGTCGTTTTCCAGCACGGCGTAGACTACGCCGTAGAGAGCCATGCCCACGCCCAGGGGCACCAGCACCTCCATGCCCGCAAAACTGCGCGCCAGCACGTACACGGCCGTCTTGGTCGTAAAGGCGCACATGAACACCGCGCCCGTCACCGTGGTTTCGCCGTAAGCGTCGGGCAGCCAGGCGTGCAGGGGCGGTACGGCGGCGTTGAGAATGAAGCCCGCCATAATCAGATAGGTATACGTCTGCGGGTCGGTCACGCCTATGGGCCCAAAGCTCAGGTCGCCCGTAGCCCGGTAGCGCAGCACCAGCCCGGCAAGCAGCAGCAGGCCGCCCGCCGTGTGCACCAGCAGGTAGCGGTAGCCCGCGCCCAGCGAGGCCTTGCGCCCCCGGAACCAGACCAGAAATACGGATGAAAAAGCCATGACCTCCCAGAACAGAAAGAGCGTCAGGTAGTCGCCGCAAAAGATGACGCCCAGAGAGCCCGCCACATAGATCCAGGCAGCCATGTGCTGGGCCGGCTGCTCCACATGCAGGCCATAAACGGTGCCGATGATGCACATGAGCGTCATGATGTAGGCAAAAACCAGGCTCAGGGCGTCCACCCGGCCGAAGGTCAGCGTCCACTTCATGAAGGGCACCACGCCGTACACGCCGTTGTGCCCCTGCATGAGCAGCACGGCGGCAAAGGCCAGCACGGGCACCAGCACCAGAAAGACCTTGCGCGCCGCCCTGGGCACAAAGGGCAACAGCGCGGCCCCCAGCAGGAGCACGGCAGAGGGATGGATCCAGGGTTCAGTCATCGTAATAATCCTCGCGGGTCATGATGCCCAAATGGCCAAACCACTTGGAAACGATGATGATTACAACACAGGCCACAAAGCCGAAGACAGCCCAGAAACCTGGCAGGCGCTCCATAAAGGTGTGCACATGCTCCTTGGGAACAAACAGGGCGTCCCACAGCACCACCAAGGCCAGCAAAACCAGACAGGCGCGGATAGTGCCCTTGAGCCTGGCGCGGAAAAATTCGATGATTCTGACTATCATCCTGTCACCGCCTTCACGAAGGACATGATGGCGTCGGGATAGACGCCCAGAAGCACAGACACGATTGCGGCCAGAAGAATGGGCACCACCATGGCCAGCGGGGCCTCGCGGATGCCCTGCGTCGCCTCTCCTGCCGGGCGCTTGCCGAAAAAGGCCTTGTAGGTCACCGGGGCAAAGTAAGCCACGTTCAGCAAGGTGCTGGCCAGCAGCACCAGCATGATGCCCACGGCATGGGCGGGCATCTCCATGGCCCCGGTCAGCAGCTTCCACTTAGTCACAAAGCCCGCCACGGGCGGCGCGCCGATCATGGAAAGAGAAGCCACCGCAAAGGCCGCAAAGGTAAAGGGCATGGTGCGCCCCAGGCCGCTCATCTCCGAAATGCACTTCTTGTGCGTGGCCACATAGATAGCCCCGGCGCAGAAAAAGAGCGTAATCTTGGAAAAGGCGTGGTTGGCAATGTGCACAATGCCGCCCTGAATGCCGTCCACGGTAAGCAGGGCCACGCCCAGAATGATGTAGGAAAGCTGGCTCACCGTGGAATAGGCCAGCCGCGCCTTAAGGTTGTCCTTGGTCAACGCGATGACCGAGGCCGTAAGGATGGTGAAGGAAACAAAATAGGCCGTGGGCACGCCCAGGTTGAGGCTTTTCATCAGGTCTGTGCCGAAGACGTAGAGCATGACCCGCGTGGTGCAAAACACGCCCACCTTCACCACGGCCACAGCGTGCAGCAGGGCCGACACCGGCGTAGGCGCAACCATGGCCCCCGGCAACCAGTGGTGCAGCGGCATGATGCCGTTTTTGGCAAAGCCCAGCAGGCAGCAGACGTAGAGCACCGTGGCCAGGGCATTGCTGACCCCGCCGTGGAAGATGCCCTCGTGGCTGTTATGGGCAAAGTCCAGATTGCCCGTGAGCACGTAGATGACGATCATGGCGGGCAGCACCAGACCCTTGGCCGTAGTGGTCAGGTAGACGATATACTTGCGCGCGCCTTCATACCCCTCTTCGTCCTGGTGGTGGGCCACCAGGGGGTAGGTGCAGATGCTGACCACCTCATAGAACAGGTAGAGGGTAAAGAGGTTGTCCGCAAAGGCCACGCCCATGGCTCCGAACAGGGTCAGCGCGAAACAGACGCTGAAGCGGGTCTGGGCGTGCTCCTTGAGGCCGCGCATGTAGCCCGCCGAGTAGAACACGGTGATAATCCACAAAAATGAAGCCACCAGGGCAAAAACCATAGAAAAGGCGTCGGCCCGAAAACTTACCGAAAGCCCCGGAAGAATGGGAAAGAGCGTCTGGTGCAGGGTGAGGCCGCGCCCCACAGGCGCGGGGGCCACGTCGGGGATCATGGAGGCCACCAGGGCAAACATGACCACCGCCGTGACAAAGGAGACCGTCTCGCGCACGTTGGGCCAGCGCCCGGTCAGCACGACCAGGCAGGCGCCCACGAGGCCGGAGAATACGGCGGCCAGGGGTATGACGGATGCAACCATTTCCATGTGCTCCCCCAGAGCGGTTGCGCGCGGGGGTCTGCCCCCCTCGCGCCGTGTGAGCTGTAAAAAATCCCGACCGCAGCTTTCAACTGCCCACGGTCTGCGCCGTCAGCCCCCTGCCGGGGCCTCTGGAGCAATGGCAAAATAACCTTGCTAGCCGTGCATATCCGAGGGCCCGTCCGTCTCAATGGAGCGGTAGAGCCGGTATACGGCCAGAATAATGGAGAGGACGATGACCGCCTCTGCCGCCGCAATGGCCATGACAAACAGGGTGGCCACCTGCCCCGCCACCGGGTCCGGGGCCGTAAAGCGCCCAAAAGCCATAAAATTCACCGAAGCTCCGCAGAGGATCAGCTCCGAAGCGATAAGCATGCCGATAAAGGTGCGCCGCACGGCCATGCCAAACAAGCCCAGACCGAACAGGCCCGCGCCGATAATCAGGTACGCTTCCAACGACTGGCTTGCGCTGGCGATCATTTCTCCCTCCCGTGGCGCGCCAGGGCCAGCGCGCCTACCATGGCCACCACCAGAACCACGGAAATAAGCTCAAAACTCATGGAGTAGGTGCTCAACAGAGCCTCGCCCACGCGCTCCACCGTGCCGGGGGCCTGTGCAGCGGGGGTTTGCGGCCATACGCCATACAATGCCTGCCCCGCCAGAACCACCGTCACCAAAACGCTGCCCGCCGCGCCCAGCAGCACTGTAAAGCCCCGCCGCCGGGGCGCGCGCCGGGCGTCGGTGGTTTCCGCCAACATGATGGCAAAGGTGATGGTGACGCAAAGCGCGCACACATAAATGAGCATCTGCATAAAAGCCACAAAGGGGCTGGAAATATAGTAGTAAAGGCCCGCCACCCCCGTGAAGCACAGGGCCAGCCCCGCCACCCGGCGGATAAGCGAGTGCGCCCCCACGGCCAGCACGCCGCCCGTAAAGGTCACCACCACAAAGAACCAGAAAATGCCTTCGGCCAGAGCCGCCAGGGTCTGCGGACTGAACATCACGGACGCTCCTTGAGCCGCCGGACGAGATCGAAATGGTAGTGCTTCGCGTCAAAGCCGGCCAGGTTGTATTCGCGTGAAAAGGTCAGGGCCTCTGTGGGGCAGGCTTCCACACACATGCCGCACAGGCTGCAGCGGGTAAAATCCAGTTCGTAGCGGGTAAGCGTTTTTTTCTTGGCGCCCTCCAGCTTTTCCCCTTCCAAAGAAATGCAGCCGGACGGACAGGCCTTTTGGCAGGAACCGCAGACAATGCAACGGTCCTTGCCCGTTTCCGGGTCGTACACCAGGTCGATGTGCCCCCGGTAACGCGGGGGGATGGGCGGCGTTTCGCGCGGGTAGCAGCTTGTGACCACGGGCATGAAAAAATAGCGCAGGGTGATGCCCATGCCCACCACCAGACTCCAGCCGCCGGCAAAAATATTTTTGAAGTATGTGGTCATGCTAAAACACCTTGAGCAGCGCGCTGGTGAGCAGAAGGTTAATGAGCGCCACGGGGATAAGCACCTTCCACGAAAGGTTCAGCAAGCCGTAAAATGTGGTGCGCGGAAAGGTCCAGCGTATCCATACCACGGTAAAGATGACGGCGTAGAGCTTGATAAGCAGCCAGTGCGGACCGGGCCAAAGACCCAAGGGGCAATCCCAGCCGCCCAGAAACAAAATGGTGAGCAAGGTGGAGCCCACCACCACATTGGCGTACTCGCCCATGAAATAGACGCCGAAGCCCATGCCCGAATATTCCGTAAAAGCCCCGGCCACCAGCTCACTTTCAGCTTCGGCCATGTCAAAGGGGGCGCGGTTGGTTTCAGCCAGCATACAGATAAAGAAAATAACGCAGGCCACGGGCATGAGGGGGCTCGCCCCCAGGCGAAAAGCGTTCCAGTGCCAGAAGCCGCCGGACTGTTCGGCCACCGTCGTGCCCAGATTGAGCGTGCCCGTGACCATGACCAGGCTGACCACCACCAACAGCATGGGAATTTCATAGGCTACGTTCTGAGAAACCACACGCGCCGCGGAAATGACCGCAAACTTGTTGCGTGAGCCCCAGGCCCCCAGCAAAAGGCCCATGACGTTGACCGAGGCAAAGGCGTAGATGGCCAGCAAGCCCAGGTTCAGGTCGCGGGCCACCAGCCCCGGCCCGTACGGCAGGGCCACAAAGCTGAGAAAGGCCGGGGTCATGACCAATACGGGCCCCAGGCAGAACAGCACGCCGTCGGCATCCTTGGGGATAAAGACCTGCTTGACCATGAGCTTGACGCCGTCGGCAATGGGCTGCAACAGACCGTAGGGCCCCACTTCCTTGGGGCCGATGCGGCGCTGGATGTGCCCGGCCACCTTGCGCTCCACCCAGACCAGATAGGCCGCGTTGAGGGCCACAAAGGCGAGGAAGCCCAAAAGGTAGAGCAACAGGCGCAGGGGTTCGGAGTTCCAGTTCATGACGTGCCTTCCTCAGCGGTCGATGTCGGGGATCACCAGGTCCAGGCTGCCCAGAAGCGCCAGAGCGTCGGGCAGCAGCATGCCTTTACAGGCCTCGCCGAAGACCAGCAGGTTGGAAAAACAGGGCGTGCGCAGCTTAAGCCGCCAAGGCGAACCCGTGCCGTCGCTGACGGCGTGGATACCCAGAAGGCCGCGCGCCGTTTCCACCGCGTGGTAGTAATCGCCCTTGGGCGGCTTGATGTTTTTGGGCACCTTGGCCGCCATAACCGGCCCGCCGGGCAGCTGCTCCAGAGCCTGTTCAATGATACGCAGGCTCTGTTCCATCTCATCCATGCGCACATTGTAGCGCGCCAGGGAGTCGGCCTCATGGTATACGGGCACGTCAAAGCGGAAGCGGTCATAGACGCTGTAGGGCTCGTGGCGGCGCACGTCAAAGGCAATGCCCGCGCCGCGCGCCACCGGTCCCGTGGCCCCGTACTTGCGGCACATTTCCGCAGAGACAATGCCCACACCTTCCAGGCGCTGGCGGAAAATAAGATTCTTGGTAACCAGGTTGTGGTACATGGGCAGACGGGAACGCATCCTTTTAATGAAGGCCCGCGTCCCGGCCACAAAATTTTCGTCCACGTCGTTGTAGACCCCGCCGAAGCGGAAATAGCAGTACGTCAGGCGGGATCCGGTCACGGACTCCAGCAGGTCCAGAATCTGTTCGCGGTCATCAAAGGCATACAGCAGGGGGGAGAAGCCGCCAAGGTCCAACACAAAGGCCCCCAGCCAGAGCAAATGGCTGGAAACGCGGTTGAGCTCCGTGGTGATGACCCGGATGTACTGGGCGCGCTCCGGCGCTTCAATGCCAGCGGCGCGCTCCACCACACAGGCGTAACCGAAATTGTAGGCCAGGGCGTGCAGGTAGTCCATACGGCCCGTATTGGCCATGAACTGCGCCCAGGTGCGGTTTTCAGCCATCTTTTCGTGCATACGGTGGATGTAGCCCAGCACGGGCTCGGCCTCCACAATATACTCCCCGTCCATGACGACCTTGACGCGCAGCACGCCGTGCGTGGCGGGATGCTGCGGCCCCAGGTTCAGGACGAAACGCTCGTCGGTGGGACTTTGGGCCAGGAAGTTCATGCGCCATAATCCTTGAGCAGGGGGTGATAATCCGCGTCCTCAGGCAACAACAGGGGCACAAGATAGGGATGCCCCGTAAACACAATGCCGAAAAATTCATGAATTTCGCGCTCGTGCCAATGCGCTATGGGGTAGATCTGCGCAATGCTCGGCAACTGCGGGGCGGAACGCGGCACGCGCACCCGCACGGACACCCGGTGCCGGGCCGCATAGCGGTTGCAGTCGTAAACCACTTCCAGCTCGTCCTCTTCGGGAATGCCGGGGGCCGCCTCTTGCGGGGCTGCCGCAGGGGCCGTTGCTGCGCCGTCCGCCGCAGCTTCCGCGTCTGCCGCGGCTTTGGCGGCGGCAGCCGCTTTGGCCTTGGCCTCCTTGAGCAGGGCTTCCCGCTCGCCCAGCCAGTCCACGCCGGTCATGCCCTCAAGAAAATACCCTGCCGCATCCAGCAGGCCCACAGCCTCCGGAACGGCCGTTGCAGGCACGCGCACCTCCAGGTCATAGCCCAGGGCGGCGTGATCCGTGTCCCGCACGCTCACGCCCGGCAAGGCCGCAAGACGCGCGCGCAGGGCTGCCGGATCCGCGTGCGCGGGGGTTGCGCTCATGCGGGGGGCCTCAGGCAACATGACCGTTCACCTCCATGGCAAGGGGCGCGTCCGTGTCGTTGTCGCTCTGGGGCGCGGCCTGGGCCGACGCCTCCCGCGCGGCGGCGGGTCCGGGCAGGGGGGGCGGCGTCACTACGGGCCAGCGCCGCTTGCCCGTGAGTTTTTCTTCCAGCTTGAGGATGCCCTCAATAAGAGCTTCGGGCCGCGGCGGACAGCCGGGAATGTAGACATCCACGGGGAAGAGCTTGTCCACCCCTTCCACAATGCCGTACTGCCCCTCGTAGACAAAGGGCCCGCCGGAAATGGCGCAGTTGCCCATGGCAATGACCCACTTGGGTTCGGGCATTTGGTCGTACAGGGTCTGCACGGCCGGGGCCATTTTTTTGTTGACCGTGCCGGAAACGATCATCACGTCGCTCTGGCGCGGCGACGGCCGAAAGACCTCCGCCCCGAAGCGGGCCAGATCAAAGCGTGACGCGCCGGCGGCCATCATCTCAATGGCACAGCAGGCCAGACCAAAGGTCATGGGCCAGAGCGAATTGGCCCGGCACAAATCCAGCAGCCGGTCCAGACTCGAAAACTGGACTACCGATCCGAAAACATTTTCCTCTGCCACTGGAACACTCCCTTTTTCCACGCGTACACGATAACCAGGGACAAAATGCCCACAAAGAGGAAGACTTCCACAAATGCCCGCAAGTCGCTGACTATTGTAGTTTTGGCATAGATAATGGCCACGGGAAAGAGAAACAGAATATCCACGGCAAAAGCCAGGAAAAGCAAGGCATACATATAGTACACAGCGCCGAACTTTATCCAGGCGTCGCCGATGGGGTCTATGCCGCATTCAACTATCTGCCGGGTTTTGCCGACAGTGTTGCGCGTCAGACGCGGCGCAAGAAAAAAGACCAGTACAAATGGCCCCAGCGCAAAGCTGATGCCCCCCAGGCAAAAAACCATAATGTAGACAAGGTCCATAACATCATTGGCGGCCATAGAGCATCTCACTCTGTGTAAAAGACAACAAAAATATTTTCAAAGGAGATATTGACTGCGCAAACAGTCTATTCCCTTTTTATATTGTATTGTGGAATACAAAAATTATATAGTTGTGTCAACGACTCTTTCAAAAAAATATTTACTCAGTGCGAAAATTCACAACAAATTCCTAAAGAAAATTATAATTGACTATCCCAATAGGACATTCACAGACACTGCACCTGTTTTCACGGTAATAATACATGGAATGTTCGTGCATTAGCAAAAAAAAGCAGCCCCCGCGAGGACCGGGCCTGACCGGCGCCAAAGGGCGGCAGCAGACCAAATTCCGGCAAGACCGCAAGCCGCGCCGGAGTGCAAAAATATCCCGTCACAAGCGCACAAGACCCGCCCTGATGTTCAAAACAGGGCGGGTCTTACGGCTTTATCCGAGAAAAACAGGAGCTACATCAAGGGGGGGCTACCTCAAAGGGAGGGGCACAGCGGTCCGTTGAAGGCGCTTGCCCCCGTCTTTGGTGTAGAGCCGCTCGTTTCATTCGCTAACTGCTCTAAAAACAAAGAACCCCGATATATACAGGATGATGTGTACAAAAAATTAAGGGGTCACGGTTTTCACCGTAACCCCTTGAAAAATGGTGGAGAAGAAGGGATTTGAACCCTCGACCCCCGCCTTGCGAAGGCGATGCTCTCCCAGCTGAGCTACTTCCCCACACAGCGCCAACTGCGCAGGACAACAGCAATAGGCAAAACGCCCTATTTTGTCAAGCGGCTATGCCCGCAGGGCAGGTATAGCCACGCCTGGTGGCGGCAAGCGCCCGCCTCTGCCAAGCGCCCGCCCGCGCAAAACTTCCGTACCGCATCCTGCGAGCCAAAGCCGAAAATGGACCAAAAGAGGACGGCTGGAAAAACAATGGCCGTGCTTGTCAGCGCAGCAACAAACACGACTCTGGTCAGAGGCGCGCAGGCCGAACCCGCCGCGCCCCAGAAAAAGTTTTTTGAAGGGAGGGGAGGCACGGGGGAGGGAGCGCTTTTGTGAACAAAAGTTCCCCCTTCCCCCGTAATAAACCTGGCTTTCGCCAATTTCGTCCAGTTGCGCCCTACTCCGCCTTGGCCGGGGCGGTCGGGGTTGCTGCCGGGGTTGCTGCCGGCGTGGCTGCCTGGTGGGCCTGCTGCCGCCGGGCCAGTTCCTGCGCGTCTGTGGTCAGCAAGCCGGGCCGTGCGCCGCTGTCCTGCCAGCCGCCGCCCAGGGCCATGCACACGCCCACCACGCTGTCCAGACGGTCGCGCAGGGCGCCGGCCAGTTGCAGTTCGGCGGCAAAGAGCTGGCGTTCGGCGTCCAGCACGGTCAGGTAGTCCGTATAGCCGTTGTCGTACTGCAGCCGGGCGATCTGGGTGGAGCGGCGCAGGCTTTCCACCTGGATCTGCATGCTGCGCACAATGGCGTCGGCCTCGCGCTGGGCCGTGAGGGACGTGCGAATGTCGGCAAAGGCGTTTTGCACAGCCTTGCGGTATTCGGCAATGGCGGCGCGCTTTTTGGCTTCCGCGTCCTTAAGGTTGTACCAGTTGTTACCGAAGTCCAGCAGGGGCACATTGCCCGAAACCCCGTAACTCCACACGCCGGCCGGCCCGCTGAACAGGCTGCCCACGGAGGAGCTGACCGTGCCCAGCATGCCCGTAAGGGAAATGGAGGGGAAAAACTGAGCGCGGGCCACGCCGATATTGGCGTTATTAGCCATAATCAGAAACTCGGCGGCGCGGATGTCCGGGCGGCGTTCCAGCAGGTCCGAAGGCAGACCGGCCGGCAAGGCAGGCGGCGCAGGCAGCATGCTGATGGCCTGACCACGGACCATGGCGCGCTCCATGATGTCGCGGGGCGAGCGGCCCAGCAGCACGGCCAGGGCGGCTTCGGCCTTGTCCACAGCCACGGTGCTGGTGTGCACCTGGGCGCGGGCGGTTTCCACTTCGGCGCGGGCGCGCTGCCAGTCCAGCTCGGTAATGTCGCCCTGCTTGTAACGGCTGGAGTAGATGCTGAAGGCATCTTCACGCGTTTTGAGGGTGCGCCGGGCCGTATCCAGTTGCATGTCCAGAGCCAGCAGAGAGAAGTAGGCCTGTGCGGTTTCTCCGGCCACGGCCAGGCGTTTGGCTTCGTGCCCGATAACCGTATTCATGAGCACGTCGCCCAACATGGTGCGCCGGTTGCGCAGCTTGCCCCAGAAGTCCAGTTCCCAGGCGGCGCTGAGCGAGCCCTGATACGTGGTGGATGAACGGGTAAGGCCCTTGTCTTCGTAGGAGCCGGTATTGGGCGCTTTTTCCGAAGCGCTGGAAGACAGCGCCTCGCCCGAGCCCGAAACCTGGGGCAGAAGCCCGGCGGTGGCCACCCCTACCTGGGCGGCGGCGGAGTCTATGTTGGCCAGGGATTGGGCCAGATCCTGATTATTCTTGAGGGCCTCCTCCACCAGTGCGCTGAGCACGGGATCGTTGAACCGGTTCCACCAGTCCGTGTGCAGCGGCGTCGCGCCCAGGTCCACACTGCGCCACTGGGCGGGAAGCTCCTGATCGGGCCGATCATAGTGAGGCGCCAGAGAACAGCCCGACAGCAGCGCAAGGCAGGCCAGCATCCACAGCAGAGGCGTGGCGCGGACGGAGCGGAGAACGCTCATATTTCCTCCTGTTCGTCCCCCACGGAGTTACGGCCTTCGTGGGGATCGGTCTTGCCCTGGATTTTCAGCGAGATCTGCATGATCAGCTTGAAGAAGAAGGGGATGAAAAGCGTGGCGATGCAGGTGGCCACCAGCATGCCGCCGATGACCGCCGTGCCGATGGAGTGGCGGCTGTTGGCCCCCGCGCCGGAACTGATGGCCAAAGGCACGCACCCCAGAATGAAGGCCAGGGAGGTCATGATGATAGGCCGGAAGCGCAGCTTGGAGGCGTGCAAGGCTGCGGCGTCCAGGCTGCGGCCGGCGCGCCAGGCCTCTACGGCGAACTCCACGATGAGGATGGCGTTTTTGGCGGCCAACCCGATGAGGGTGACCAGAGCCACCTGAAAGTAGACGTCGTTGGAAAGGCCCCGCGCCCAGGTGGCCAGCAGCGCGCCAAACACGCCGAAGGGCACGGCCGTGAGCACGGCCAGGGGCAGGGACCAGGATTCGTACTGGGCGGCCAGAATCAGGAAAACCATGACCAGGGCCAACACAAAGATGGTGGTGGTATCGGCGCTGGCCAGCTTTTCCTGCAGGGCCGAGCCCACCCAGCCCAGCTGATAGTCGGTGTCCAGCACAGCGGCCGCGGCTTCTTCCATGGCCGCGATGGCCTGACCGGAAGAATAGCCCGGCGCGGGAGAACCCATGACGTGGGCGGCGGGGAAAACGTTATAGCGCTCCACCACCTGAGGGGCCGTGCGGCGCTCAAGGGTCATAACCGCGGTGAGAGGCACCATTTCGCCTTTGTTGTTGGGCACGTAGACGTCGTTCAGGTCTTCCGGCAAGTCGCGATAGTTGTGTTCGGATTGCAGACGCACCTGGAAGGTGCGGCCCAGGTAGTTGAAGTCGTTGACGTAGGCCCCGCCAAAGGTGCCGCCCATGGCCGTGAACACGTCGGCAATGCTGATGCCCATGTCCTTGCAGCGGTCGCGGTCCAGGTTGGCGTAGAGCTGAGGGGAACCGGTGGAAAAGAGGTTGCGCACCATGCCGATAGCCGGGTATTTGGGCGTGCCGTCGGGCTTTTTGGCAGAGGCCTCGGCCACAAGTTTGTTGGCCATGGCCTCCATGTCCTTGAGGCTGCCGGTGCCGCGCATCTGCACATAGCCTTCAAAGCCGCCGGTGGTGCTCATGCCGCTGATGGGCGGCGGGGTAAAGCCCAACACCACGGCTTCGGGCTGCATCATGGTAACAGCCATGACCTTGCTCGTGACGTCGTCGGCGGACATGCCCGGCGCAGTGCGCTCTTCCCAGGGTTTGAGCTTGGCAAAAAAGGTGCCGTAGTTGCTCTTGACGGAAATGGAGGTGATGTCCAGGCCGTTGATGGTGGTAATGGCCTCCACGGCAGGCTGTTTGGTCAGAAAGCCGGTGATCACCTCGCCCACCTTGGCGGTACGGGGCTGGGACGCGCCGTCGTCCAGAATGTACATGCCCAGCATGTAACCCTGGTCTTCGTTGGGCACGAGGCCGCCGGGCACCACGCGGAAAAGCCAGGCCGTAAAGGCCACCATGATGGCGCAAAGCACAAGAGCGCGCACCGTGGATTTTTTGATAAAGCGAACAATATTGACGTAGCGGCGGGTCACCCGGCCAAAGGCGTAGTTGAACCAGACAAAACCCCGCAAGGGTTTGTAGTCGTGATCGTGGGGCTTGAGCAGCAGGGCGCAGAGGGCCGGGGTGAGGGTCAGGGCCACCACGCCGGAGAGCACCACCGAAACGGAAATGATGATGGCGAACTGCTTGTACATCTGCCCGGCCAGACCGCCCATAAAGGAAACCGGGATAAACACGGCGCAGAGCACCAGCACAATGGCCACCACCGGGGCGGTAACCTCGTTCATGGCTTTGGCCGTGGCCTCCTTGGGCGGCAAATGCTCCGTACTCATGATGCGTTCCACGTTTTCCAGCACCACGATGGCATCGTCCACCACAATGCCGATGGCCAGCACCATAGCGAAAAGCGTAAGTGTATTAATAGTGTAGCCGAAGGCGTAGAGGCCCGCAAAAGTACCGATGATGGACACGGGCACGGCGATGCAGGGGATGAGCGTGGCCCGCCAGTTCTGCAAAAAGACATAGACCACGATGATGACCAGGATCATGGCTTCCACCAGAGTGGAAAGCACCTCGTGGATGGACTCCAGCACAAAGTCGTTGGTGTCCACCACGATTTTGTATTCCATGCCGTCCGGCAGGCGTTGGCCGATTTCGGCCAGCTTGGCCTTAACGCGGTCGCCGGTAGCGATGGCGTTGGCCCCGGGCAGCAGGTAAACTGCGCCCATGCGGGCCACCATACCGTTGTAGGTGGAACTGACGCTGTAGTCCTTGCCGCCCATTTCAATGTGGGCCACGTCCCTAAGACGCAGCATGGCGCTGTCCGGCCCGGAACGGATAATGATTTCGCCGAATTCTTCAGGCGTCACCAGACGCCCCTGGGTGTCTATCTGCCAGGCCAGCTGGGTGTCGGCGCTGGTAGGCATATCGCCCAGGCGTCCGGGAGCGTACTGGGAGTTCTGCTCCTGGATGGCGGCCTTCACCTGGTTGACGGAAACCCCGTACTTGGCCAGCTTGTCCGGCTGGAGCCAGACGCGCATGGCGTAGTCCATGGAGCCGAAGACGGAACAGTCGCCCACGCCTTCCACGCGCTTGAGCTCGTCCACCACGTTGATCTGCATCCAGTTGTGGATGTAAATCTGGTCATAGCGGCCGTCTGGCGAAAAGAAGGCAAAGGCCTGGAGCATGGCCGGCGAACGTTTGACCACGCTCACACCCTGGCGGCGCACGTCTTCGGGCAGGGTGGTCTGGGCCAAGTTAACCTTGTTGTTGACGTTAACCAGGGCCATGTCCGGGTTGGAGCCCAGGGCAAAGTAGACGTTGATGCTGCCGGAGCCGGAGCCGGAGCCGGCGGTGGAAGTCATGTAGAGCATGTTTTCCACGCCGTTGATGCTCACTTCCAGCGGGGCCAGCACCGTAGAGGCGATGGTTTCCGCAGAAGCGCCCGGATACGCGGCCGACACATTGACCGTGGGCGGCACCAGATCGGGGTATTGGGCAATGGGCAGGGCCTTCATGGCCAGCGCGCCCACCAGAGTAATGACAATGGAGATGACTGATGAAAGAACCGGCCTGCGCAAAAAGAAATTGGGCTTGGTGGAAACAGCCATAAACTACCTACTTCTTGGGCGCGGCTTCCTGGGGCGCCTTCTGGCCGCCCACCTGCTGCACGCGCACCTTGGCCCCGGGGCGGGCCTTGATGATGCCTTCGCTGATGATGCGTTCGCCCCCTTTGAGGCCCTCCAGCACCAGATATTTGTCGCCCACAGCCACGCCCACCGTAACCGGGATGGGATAAACCGTGTCGTCCTTGTCCACGCCCATGACCATAGAGCCCTTCTGGGTCAGCAGAACGCACTTCTGGGGGATGAGCACGGCGTGGGTCAGCACGTCGCCTTCCACATACAGGCGCACGTACTGACCGGGCATGATGCTGCGGTCGGCATTGGCAAAGACCGCGCGCGCCTTGATGACGCCCGTGCCCGGCTGCACCTGGCTGTCAATAAAGGTCACTTCGCCCTCGCCCTGGTGCACGCTGCCGTCCAGAAGGCGCAGCCGCGCCTTGTAGCGGTTGCCCTCGGGAAAGCGCAGCCGTCCTTGCGCGGCCAGGGTCTGCCGGGCCATGCGCCGAGGTGCAGGGATGGAAAAGTCGATGTACATGGGGTCGGTCTGGTTCACATAGGTGAGCAGAGAATTGTTGCTCACCAGGTTGCCTGGGGTGACGTTTTCCTTGCTGCTGTAGCCGGAAACCGGAGCCGTCACCTGACAGTAGTCCAGATTGATTCTGGCCTGGCGCAGGGCCGCGCGGGCGCTGTCATAAGCGGCCAGGGCGTTGTCGCGGTCCTTTTGCGACACGGCGTTTTTTTCATACAAAGGACGGATGCGCCGCCACTCGCGCTCGGCATTGGTGAACTGGGCCTGAGCCTGCTGCATCTGGGCCTCATACTGGTCGCGCTCGATCTGGAAGAGCAGCTGCCCTTCTTTCACAAAGTCGCCTTCTTCGTAGAGGCGTTTCTCAACAATGCCCTGTACCCGCGCGCGCACTTCCACGGCACGCGAACCGGCCGCCTGGGCCTGGTATTCCGCCGGCCAGGGCGCGTCCGCCACGGTCACGTCCACCACCGAAACGGGCAGACGCATGTCCGCCCCGGCGGTCTTCTCGTCGCTCTTGCAGGCCGCCAGCAGGCAGCACAGGCTGAGGGAAAGGAAAAAAAGCGTTCGTCTGATCATGCAATCACTCCGTAATGGCAGGCGCTCCTGCGCCCAAAAACCGCGGTCCCAGCCCACTGTCGGGGGGAACGGAACTGTAATGAACACAGTTCATACGAAAAAGCAACAGAACGCCCCCGACCATAACTTTTTTAAAAAGCGCGCTATTTCAGGGGGTTAACTGACCGTATAAAAAAGCTATAACCTAGCGTATTTTTTGAATAAAAAAAATTACAAAGATTTTTCACCGGGTTCCAGCTGGGGGGCTTGCTCCGGCGGGACGGCATCATGCCGGGCCTGTGCGCCGGCACTCTCCAGAAAAGTGCGCCACCACACGGCGTCCTTAAATAATTCCATGCGCTTGAAGCGGTGGCGTTCATCGCCCATACGCAGCACGGTGATGTCCAGGGCCTTCTGCGCGCCGCCTTCGTCCCGAAAGACCAGACGCAGCCCGGCGCGTTGCACGGCCTGCAACTGGGCTGGCGAAAACAGGCTCATACAACGGCCGGCCACGTCCGTAGCCTTGAGAAAGCTCGTGGCCTGGCAGGAGTTCACTTGCAGCCGATAGGCCGTGCCGTTGACCAGCAGATCCACGCGATCGATGTTGCCCAGACTGATCTTGCTGCGGTTGATGACCTTGCCGTCGCGCAGGACGCGGTAGTAGCAAATCCCGGTGTCTTCAGAAGCACCCATGACCACCGTGGTGCGCACGTCGGGATAGAATACGCCAATGCTGGCCGTCATACCGGAGGCCACGGCAATGCCGCTCTTTTCTTCGGCGATAAGCCGGAGCTGTTGCGCGGTCCGTCTGCGGGCGTCAAAAATGATGAACGCCAGGAACAAAACCAGCGCGGCAATGATGGTCGCATCCATGAAACCCGCCTGTGCACGTTCACAGTGTCGTGACGGAAGGCAAATGTCAAGCGACGGTCAGGTTATGGCGCCCAGGAACGCAGGGGGAGAAACGTTTGTCGAAAGGGGAAAAAGCAATAACGGCCACTGCCGACCGGCACGCCCCCTACTCTTCCAGCCGCAGCCGCTGCAGCGTCCCGGCCTGCACAGCCAGAAGCTCCGCCACAATGGCCACGGCGATCTGCTGCGGGGTTTCCGCGGCCACGGGCAAGCCAATGGGGCAGCACACGGCAGCCAGCTCGGCGTCGGGCACGCCCTGGGCGCGCAGGGCCGCATAGACCTGGGCCTTCTTGGCCTTGCTGCCGATCAT
>ERZ836877.2065-NODE-2065-length-27689-cov-3.681443_pt1 | contig 27689 bp, 20 predicted proteins | sample MGYA00519469_ERZ836877 | MGnify/ENA primary metagenome ERZ836877 (study PRJEB31850, sample SAMEA3708809) | human gut metagenome | biome: human gut; feature: human-associated habitat; material: faeces | place: China | collected 2014 ... | reverse complement strand
GACGGACGAGCCGACCGCGACACCCGACCCCGAAAATCCGACGGATGAGCCGTCCGCGACTCCTGCTCCCGAAAATCCGACGGACGAGCCGACCGCGACACCTACTCCCGAAAATCCGACGGACGAGCCGACCGCGACACCCGGCCCCGAAAATCCGACGGATGCGCCGACTGCGACACCCGACCCCGAAAATCCGACGGACGAGCCGACCGCGACACCCGACCCCGAAAATCCGACGGATGAGCCGACTGCGACACCTGAAATTCCGACGTGCGACGTGGAAGGGTGCGCGCACATTTCGCAGGACGAAAACGGGCTGGATTACCCGTTGTGCCGTTACGGGCGGTACCTGCTGGACGAAGAGGACGCTTACAGCGTGGCGACGCTCTCCAACGATTTGCGCATTGTTGACCTCAACCGCGCCGACGTGACGTTCTACCGCAGCGGTCAGTACGCGCTGATTGGCGACCGCAAGGGCGCGACGGTGCGCGTGGTGAAGAACCGCGCGGCAATTCTGGAACTGCGCGGCGCGTCCATCGACACGCTGACGGTGGAAGCAAACGCCGTCGTTTACATCCGCGCGGCGGACAATTCGCTGGCATCTATCAAGAAACTGGAAGTTGCATCCGGCGCGGCGGTGATTTTCTCCGAGGGCGGCGCAATTTCGATAGGAACGGTCAACAGCAAGGGCGACATTTCCATCGAAGGCACGAACCTCTTTGCCGATTTGACGGAAATGAACGGACGCGCGCGCTATGCGTTCTCCGCGTCCGGCGTGCAGAGCGTCCTCGTTGAGGGCGAAAGGTACGCATGGTCTGTCACGCCCGATGCCGACGGCAAGCTGTATCTGTGGCTGAAGCGTCCGGGCGAGGGAATGCAGTGGACGGCGACCGTCACGGAAGGCACGATGACCCTCCGCCAGACCGCCAAAGCCCCCAGCGGCGAATCGGGCAGCATCACCCCCGGCGAGCGCAACACGCTCAAATCCGGCACGGTGTACACGCTGTCCGGCGACATTGCCGAGGGTACGGTGCTGGAAATTATGGAAAGCGGCGTGACGGTCATTCTCGACGGCACGACGAGCGCGGGTACGCTGATTGAGGCGGGCGCGCCGTATGAGCTGATTGTGCGCGGCGACACGATTCTGGACGGCCGCGGGCAGATGCCGCTGATGGGCAGCGCGCCGAAAATCACGGTAGATGGGCTGCTGAGCGTGCAGGGGCAGCTGCCGAACGGAACGAAGGTGCTCTCCGGCGTGGTGATTTGCTCCGACGCGCCCGACGGCTACACGGCGTGGGCCATTTCCGTCCCACTGGCGCGCCAGAAGGTGACGCTGGACGGCACGGCGATGCCCCTGCTGATGACCCCCGCGGGCGAGCTGCTCCTCCCTGCCCTTGCGGATGACGCAACCTACTCCATCAGCGCCGACGCGGACACCATCGTGATTGAAACCGTTCACGCGCAGGTGCTGACGTTCAACCTGTCCGAAAATGCGCCGAATGCCGACGCGGGCGACGCAAGCCGCTTCATCGTCAACGGGCAGAACGGGTATCTGGACGGCGCGATTCACTCCTCCGGCGCGGCGGCGAGCGCAACCCTGCGCAACGTGCAGCTGAACAGCGCTTCGAGCGTCCTCCGCGTCGAAAACGGGGCGCTCTCCGCGACGCTGACGGGCAGCTGCGCACTGCTCAGCGACGGCGCGCCGATTGCACTTGACAACGCGCAGGTGTCGCTGAATGTCGAAAGCGGGCGGCTCGTGCTGCGGAATCAGAACGACCTGACCGGCATCACCCTGCGCGGCAATGTGCGCGTGGAACCGGAAAGCGACGCGCCGCACACCGTCGTCACCATCCGCGACGCGCAGGGCAACCCCGTGCCGAACAAGGCGCTGACCGTCGTCATCGGCGGCAGCCAGTACCGCTACACAACGCACTTTGACGGAACGCTGCAGCTCTGGGGCTTCGGCGACCTGACCGGGCAGGACATTGCCGCCACCGACGGCGAAACGGTGTACTCCGCCGTCATCGCCGGAAAGTCGAGCAGCGCCGTGACCGGGTTGGAAATCAGCGACATTGCCGCCACCGACAACGAAGACGGCACGCTGACCATCACCTTTCAAACCACGGGCGCAAAGAGCGCTGGCGTGCAGATGTACGCGGGCGAAGCGCCTGCCTCCATGCCCGACACCTACCGCGCCGACGCCAAGCAGTACGCTGCGGACGGCAATACCGTCACCATCAGCGGGCTGAACACCGGCGACGTGGTCATCTACCGCGTGTACGCATCGGCGGAAGAGAACGTCACGCTGACGGAAAGCAACGCGGACGGCTTCTCCTTCAGCGAGGAGTGCTTCCACGTCCCCCGCGTCAAGTGGGTGCCGAGCCGTACCGCGAACACCACCTACAACGCCATGACCTACCGCCCGCGCATGACCTTGCCCGAAACGGCGAGCATCACCTACTCCGGCAACAACCTTGTCGGCGGGCTGCCCTTCTACGTCGGCAGCTACGTCATGCACGTCAAAATCCCCGAAGGCGACCCGATCTATCTGCCGGGAACGGTGGATGTTGCCTTCAGCATCCAGAAAATCCCGCTGACCATCTGCCCCGACGCGAATCAGCAGAAGAACGAGGGCGAGGCTGACCCGGCGCGGTTCACGTTCACGTCGATTGGGCTGCTGGATGGCGACGTGGTCAGCGGCATCCTGAAGCGCGAACCCGGCGAGGAAGCGGGCAACTACAACTTCGTGCTGACCGGGCTTTCCGCGGCGGATTACTACACGCTGCGCCTGATGGACGACGCGCCGCAGTTCACCATTCTGCCGACCGAGCCGTCTTGGTGGGGCGGCGGCGGCGAACGCCTGAACCCGGTGCAGCAGGTGATTGAGCGCTCCGACGGGCGGAAGATGTTCGTGACCATTACGACGCAGGAACAGCTGGTACTCTCTTACAGCGAGCTGGGCAGCGTCGTGCGCAACACGGCGGACGACCAGCCGCGCCCCTTCACGCCCTCGCTGACGTGGAACAAAAAGACGGACGAGGTGCTGCTGCGCATCAGCGCGGAAGCCGAGCTGAACAAGGACGCGGGCTACGTCACCGACTCCTACGGCAACCCGGTGTACGGCGCGCGCACGCTGCGCTTCGGCTACATGAGCCTGCGCTACATGAACAACGCCGGCATTGACGCCATCAGCTTCTCCAACAAGAACGCCGCGGTCATCCTGCGCCTGTCGGACTTCCTCTCCGAGGAGATGGAGAAGGCGATTAAGCAGGCGGGCGGCAACCTGACGACGACGCTCTTCCGCGTGACGATTGAGCCGGTGGATCTGCCGGACGGCGCGGTCACGGGTGGCTGGAACATCCGCACGGAAATGGTGATTGACCGCAAGCCCACGGATATCAGCGGTCTTTTGCCGAACGCGCAGGTCGCCGTGGACATGGAGGTTGTCGCAAAGCTGCTGACGAACCTTGACCGCTACGACGAAAAGACGTTTGACAAGCACTTCACCCTCCGCCGCGGCGCGCAGACGCAGGAAAGCGTATTCATCGCGCCGTATCAAGACGACGAGCTTGAGAAAGTCGCCTACCCGAGCGTGCTCTTCGCAAGCCGCTATCTGCTCATGCCGCTGGTGGAAAGCGGTGTGGTGGATGTGGTGATGGTACCGATTGAGGAAGACGCAGCGGACGGCTCTGTCGGGTAACGGATTCCAGACACATCAAAGCCCGCACGGGGGATGAACCTCGTGCGGGCGATTTTGTGGGGTTATTTGACTTGCTCCAGCCCAACATCCGCGCCGGTGTCGATTTCCGTTGGGTGATAATCGCCCTGATAGGCGGCGAAGAGGTCGTCGAGCGTTTGCGGACGGGGCGGCTTGTGGTCAATCGGCTGTTTATCGGTATTTTTCACGCGGATTTGCCCTCCTTTTTGGTGATTTGCGACGTGTGTGGAAACGACCTCATCCGTCGCTGCGGCGACACCTTCCCCAGAGGGGAAGGTAAGGAGGGTGCACGCTCCTGATGAAGTCGGGCGCTGCGGCTGATGGCGGCAAGAGGCGCTGCGCCTAATGCCAGCCCCGGAATGCGCAGTCAGCTGCGGCGGCACACCCCCAAGCCTTCCCTCTGGGGAAGGTGCCGCAGGCGGATGAGGTCGCCCCCCTTGCACACAGCACGCCCTCCCCCTTCACACACTGCGAAGAGGGAGGGCGCATTCATTTTCGGGAATCCCCTTACTCCTTCCCGCCGCCGACCGCGACGCCAGCAATGATGAACTTGCTGAGGAAGAGGTAGACGATGATGACGGGGAGAATCGAGAGGGCAATCATCATATAGACCTGCCCCATGTCGAACTTCAGGAAGTCGGCGCTGCGGAGCTGAGCAATCAAAATCGGCAGCGTCTTTTTGTTCGCGGAGTTCAAAATCAGGGCGGGGGTGAAGTAGTTGTTCCACGCGCCGACGAAGGTGAAAATCGCCTGAACCGCCAAAGCGGGCTTAATCATCGGCAGAACGATGCGGTTGAACGTGCCGAACTCGCTGCTGCCGTCAATGCGGGCGGCTTCAATGACCTCCAGCGGCAGGCTCGCCTGCATGTACTGGTGCATGAAGTAGAACACCGCGGGGCTGGCGATAGACGGCAGGAACAGCGGCAGGAGCGAGTCCTTCAGGTTCATCTTGCCCATCAGCTGCACGAAGCCCAGCGCGGAAACCTGCGTCGGCATCGTCATAATCAGCAGGATGAAGGTAAGGGCGAGCGTGCGCCCCTTGAAGCGGTACGCGTGAATGCCGAACGCCGTCAGCGCGGAGAAGTAGCACGCAAGAATCGCTGTCATGGCGGAAACGATGAGCGAATTGCGCATACCGGAGAGAATCGGGATGTTCGCGTTGTTTATCACCTGCGTGAAGTTGTTGCACAGCGACGTCCACGAACCCGGCAGGAACGAGAAGCCCTTCTGGATATCCGCGTGCGGGCGGGTTGCGTTGATGATGAGGACGTAGAAGAAGAACAGGCACAGCGCGCAGAGCAGAATCAGCACCGCATACGCCACAATGCGCCGCGCGGTCAGCACCGCATGGGCGCCGGTCTGCTGGTCTTTTGTCTTGGGCTGCACTTTCATCGTTGCCTGACTCATGCCGCTTTGCCTCCCTTCACAGCCTTCGCCGCTTTCACGGGCTTGGGCTTGCGTTCATCATCGCCGCGCGTCGTGCGCATGATGACCACGCACAGCACCGCGCAGATCACAAACATGATGGCGGACACCGCGCCCGCACGGCCGTAGTTCTTCGACGTGCCGATGAAGTTGTTCAGATACATGACGACGGTCATGGAGGAGCGAACCGGGTCGCCCTTGCCGTTGGTCAAAATCTGCGGAACGTCGAACATCTGCAGGCCGCCAATGAGGGACGTGACGAGCGTGTAGACGAGGATGGGGCGAATCAGCGGTAGGGTAATCTTCCAGAACGTCTGATTCGGGGTCGCGCCGTCAATCTGCGCCGCCTCGAACATGGCGGGGCTGATGCCCATCATCGCCGCCATCAGGATGATGGTGGTGTTGCCGAACCACATCAGGAAGTTCATCAGCGCGACGAGCGAACGCGTGCCCCAGATATTCGAGAGGAAGCGGACGGGTTCGCCGCCGAGTGCCTGAATCATGTTGTTGACCGGGCCCTGATCAGCGAAGAGGGCGAAGAACAGCATGGCGAACGCGGACGCCATAATCAGGTTGGGCATGTAGATGATGGTCTTGAAGAAGCCTTGGCACTTCAGCTTCAGGCGGTTATCGGTGAACCACGCCGCCAGCAGAAGCGAGAAGAAAATCTGCGGGATGAAGCCCATCAGCCACATGATGATGGTGTTGCCGAAGTATCTGGGCAAATCCTTGGAGAAAACGTACAAGTAGTTCGTCCAGCCGACGAATTTCGGGCCGACCTGAATCAGACCGCCCTGCTTGAAGAAATACTCAAAGAAGCTGTAATAAATCGTCGAGACGAGCGGATAGAGCTGGAACAGCGCAAACACGATGAAGAACGGCGCGATGAACACATAGCCCCATTTGGCATAGCTGACGGAGCGGACTTTCTTTTTTGCTCCCTGCATCCGGAATCACCAATCCTTCCTACGTTCGTTTGCCCCAATGATGACCTCTGGCATCCGGCGGGCGTGGGGATTTCGCTGCCAGAGGTCACCATTGGAACAGAATGCAATTTTCTTCGTAAAGCAAGCAGGGACGGGCGCAATGCCCGCCCCTGCCGCTGGTTTGTGATGCGAATTACTCCGCGTCCGGCCACTGGAAGTTCACCAGTTCCGAATACTTTTCGGAAATGATGCTCTCGAACTGCGCCTTGGCTTCGTCGATGGTGGCGTTGCCGTCGAAGTAGTTCTTGAACGCGCCCTGGAAGGATTCGTTCAGACCCTGGTCATAAGCAGAGATGTTGCTCATGTCGATCTTCGGAGCCGCTTCCGCGAACAGCGCGATGTGGTTCTGGCCGCCGAGGAAGGCAGAGGAGTAGTTCTGCGCCAGCTCGTTCATAGCCGCCACGTTGTTGGTGTAGTCCTGCGTGTCCTCGGTAATCTTCTTGGCGATCGCCGCGTCGCAGGTCAGCTTCTGCATAACGTCCTTGATGGTCGCCACGTTGTCGGTGCCGGCAGCCGCGCAAATCCAGGTGCCGCCCCAGTAGTAAGCCTGCGGGCCCTGGCAGACCGCGTAGTCGCCATAAGCGCCGTTGCCGACTTCTTCCTTGCCGCCGTTGGCGACGGAAGTTTCCAGAGAGTTGCCCAGCAGGGTGAAGTTGATGCCCCAAGTGGAGTAGAAGAAGCCGAAGACCTTGCCGGTCGGGCCCTGATCAGCCGCCCAAGTCGCGTCCCACAGGGAGGACTTGTGGTTGTAGCCCTTGTCGGTGTACAGCTTGGTCTGGTCAACCCACTTCATCAGGTTCGCGTCAACGACCACGGTTTCGCCGTCGTCAGCAACCCACGGAGCGGACACGTTGTTGGAGAAGGTGCGGTACGCATCGTCATAGCCGGAGAGCATGTAGTAGCCCTTCGCAGCCGCCTGCTCAGCGACAGCGTTGAACTTGTCCCAGTCAGCCAGCGCTTCCTGCACTGCATCGGGATCTTCGGTGCCCAGCACGTCCTTGGCGATGGAGCGGCGATACGCGAACAGGCCGGGGGTCGCCTGCCAGGTGACAGCCTTCAGCTTGTCATCAGCGGAGGTGGCGATTTCCTGCGTGTACTTGTACTGACCGGCCAGATCCTCGTCGGTCAGACCGATGTCCGCCTTCACGTCCAGCGTGTAGGGGGAATCGACGTACTTCAGCGCGTAGTCAGCCTCGATCAGGAAGATGTCGATCTTGTCGTCAGCCGCGGCGGATTCCTGCGCGCGCAGGGCTTCGTCCAGCTTGTTCTGGTAGTTGTTGCCCTCGTTCGGGTTGATCGTCCACTTAACGATGGTGCCATCGTTCAGGGTGGTGGTGGACTTATCCTCAGCAATTTCCTTCACTTCGGGATAGTAGGCGTTGAAGCGGCTCTGGAATTCATCGTTCCAGCACCAGACGTTCAGCACCTTGCCCTCGGCGGTTTCCGCCGATGCCAGCGTGGCCGGAACGACCATCATCAGGCACAGAAGCAGAGCGACGAGCTTTTTCATGGGATTTTCCTCCTCTTTAATGGGCGGGTTGTGCCCGCTATATTTCCAGCGGCTTCCCTGCCGCGGGAATACGATGTGGGGTGATTTTTTCCGCCTCCTCTTGCGGAAAAAATCAGCTGTTGGCGGCGTCTGCCTTCACCGGGCAGATGCCCATGGATTCGCCCTCCAGCAGTTTAACCGGAATTGTTGCGGTTTCGCTGCCAGCGGTGCGCGGGTTCTCGATGCGGTCAATCAGGAATTCCGCCGCCTGTGCGCCGATGCGCTTGGTATCCTGCTCGATGGTGGTCAGCCGCGGCTGAAGCATCTGCGTCAGGCGGATGCCGTCGTATCCAGCCAGGGACAAATCCTCCGGCACGCGCAAGTTCAGCTGTTTTGCTGCCTGCAGCGCGCCCAGGGTCGAGTGGTCGTCCGGCAGCAGGATACACGTCGGCGGGTCAGGGCGGTTCATCAGGTTCAGCACCGCCTGCATACTCGTGGCGGGGTTGTCGTAGAGCGCCTCGACGACGAAGTCTGGGTTCACATTCAGCCCGTGCTCCTGCATCGCGCGGTAAAAGCCGATGATGCGGTTCTCCGTGACGGAGGATTTTTCGCCGTGGACATACGCGATTTTGCGGTGTCCCTTCTGATAAGCGGCATCCACCAGCAGCTTGAGTCCGCCGATGTTGTCCGACAGCACGCATGAGCGGTTGTTGAAGCTGTGGTCGATGGTGACGACGGGCAAATTGCTGTCCACCAGCTCAATGACCTCCGGCGCGTAAAAATCGGCGCAGACGACGCACACGCCGTCCACATTGCGGTATCGGCAGTGCTCCAGATAGGTCATGCCCGTCCACCCGATGTGGTGGTTGATGAAGGTGATGTCGTACCCGCGCTTCTCCCCCGCCGACTTGAACGCATCCAGCACGGAGGCGAAGAAGCTGTGCGTCAGACCCGTGCCGCGCTTTTCCTGGAACAGAACGCCCAAGTTGTAGGAGCGGTTGGTTTTGAGCGTGCGAGCGATGGCGTTGGGGTAATAGCCGATTTCACGCGCCGTGCGCTGCACGAGTTCGCGGGTTTCGAGGCTGATGTCCGCGTAGTTGTTGAACGCCTTGCTGACAGTGGAGATGGACAGGCCGCACTTTGCGGAAACATCCTTGATGGTCACGGCCATGGGCGCCCCTCCTTTCGTCTTTGCTGGAAGCGCCGAGGCGGGTTAGCGTTCTGCTTCCGGGACATGTGATGCTCACGAACCCGTTCGGCTTTTTGCTAAACCGGTTTCGTGATGGTTAGAGTATACACCACCCGCGCGAAAAAATCAAGTGTTTTCCTGTGTTTTTTTATAAAAAATTTTTCCGGATTCTCCATTCCTCGCGTTGTAAACGTTTTCATTCCTGTGTTTTCAAGGGTTTGCGGGATTTTTTACGAAAACGTTTCTCATGCTTGCGAAATCGTTTCAGCAGGAAATTTCGGTCAAAAAACGACCATCCAGTCGGATTTGCTGGATGGTCGCAGGGAGGATTTTCGGTTTTTCGGATTTTGCCTGACGGTGCGCGGGCATTCGGCGAAAACGCGCCGACCGAATGCTCAGCGTCCTGATTTCACCGCGCGCCGTCCGCCAGCTGCTCATTCCACTTCTTCCAGCTTCCGCAGTGCCCGCTTCGTGTTCTCTCCCGCCCGAAGCTGCGCCCCGACCCGCCGCGCGTTCGACGCGTAGCGCTGGTAGTCCTCCTCCGGCATCGTGTGAATCAGCTCCGGCAGCTCGCGCAGGCTGTTCAGCGCCACGCCAACCTGCTCCCGCGCCACAAAATCCGCCGCCGCGGCGTTTTTCGCAACAATCACCGGCAGTCCGCCCGCGAGGTATGTTGACAGCTTGTGCGGGCTGTTCAGCAGGGCATACGCGCCGTACAAGCCGGTCAGCCCGTCAAGGCTGTCGCCGTCCCACACGATGCCGAACGCGCCCGAAATCGTTTCCGGCAGCTTCTCCGGCGCAATTTCGCCGTGGTATTCGATGCGCGTTGAATCGCTTCCTGCCCAGTTTGTTCCATACAATTGCCATTCCAGCGGAACTTTGCCAATATCTTTCAGGTATCCGCTCTTGTCCGCAGCAAGGTTGCCCGCAATCGCGACCATGCGGCTCTTCTCCCGCACGGGGATTTTCCCTTCTGACAGGCAGTCAAACGCTTCCATCAGAATCATCGGGCACGTCACACCCTGCGTGCGCAGGTAGCTTTCCATCCGCTGACTGTGCACGATGAGCGCCTCGAACCCCGGCAGCAGCAGCTGGTCGCTCCCGCGCGCGGCGCTTCCCCCAATCCACCGAAGCGAGTCGAGGTCGTGCACGAGCGCGGCGGTTTTCACGCCCTTCCAGCGCAGCAGGTGCAGCGCCAGCCGCGCCACGCCGTAGCCCTTGACCGGGAAATACGGGTACTGCACGAGCAGCAGGTCGCCCTGCCGCATCCGGCAGAACGCGCGAACCCAGTCGCCAAGCGTCTTCGCGCCGACTTGGATAGCTTGCCAGACGCTGCCATTTGCGCTGTCCGGCGCGTGGAGCACGAACGGCGCGTACCCCATTTCAGCGGCGATCTGCTCGATGTCCGCGCGTGCCTTGTTCAGCGCCGGCACGCCCGATGCGCTCGTTTTCGGGGACATCAGGAAGCGCCGCTGAAACCGTTTTCTCTCCGTCAGGGCGATGAGCTTGTCCTCCAGCCGCTGCGCCGCGGTGCCTATGTCGTAGCCCGCGTCGGCGATGGTCTGCGCCTCGTCGCGGCGGATTTCGTGACGTTCCAGCATGTTCAGCATATGTTCCGCCCAAATCGCCGGATCTTCCGCCGGAATAAACTCCACGTTTCGCGTCAGCTTCGTTTCCTTCGGCACGCTGGCGGATAACAGACACGGCAGCCCTGCCGCCTGCGCCTCCAAAGCCGCCATCCCGAAGCCCTCAAAGTGCGACGGCATGACGAACAGGTCGAACGCCTGCAACAAGCGGTTGACGTCATCTCGATTGCCGAGGAAGAGGACTTCCCGTTCGATGCCGAGGGTGACGGCTTTCGCCTCCAGCTCCGTCAAATCCGGGCCATCGCCGACGAGCACGAGCCGCGCTTTCTCCTCGCGCTCATGCAGATGGCGGAAAGCGTCCAGCAAGAAGGTTTGGTTTTTCTGGTACTGCAAGCGGCCAACATGACCAACTACGAGGCAATCTTCCAGCCCATACTGCTCGCGAACCTCGCGCCGAACCTGCTCCGAAAAGCGGAACATCTGCGCGTCGATGGCATTCGGGATGACCTCACAGGGCAAATCCATGGCAGGGCACGCCCACTTCGCGCTCTCCATCGAGCACGCCCAAAGGACGTTGGCGTAGCGGCTGAGCGAATGGTGATTGACCCGATGGAGGAAGCCCTGCACATGTCCGATGGCTGATTTATCCATATTCTGCGGATTATGGCAGTGCGCGATTCGCACCGGAATGCCCACCTCCGCGGCCTTTTTCAGCGGCGTCATGTCGTTGAACATGCACTCATTGTCCCAGATAATATCGTATTCGTGCCCATGTTCGCGGAAAAAGTCGTTGATTTCCCGATAATAGCGCATTATATCGCTGCTCCGCCGGGTAATTGTGTATATTTTCCCGATTTTTTCCGCTTCTTTTTGGCACGCAATTGGGCTAAAACGGCACAAAAAGTCGAATTGAACGCGTTCGCGGTTCATTTTCCCACAATACGCCATTAAAAAGTGCTCAATTCCGCCCGTCGTCGCCGTCCAGCCCACGACAAGCACCCGCAGTGGTTTCATCGTCATACTTCCTTTCATAAGCGAAGGAGACGCGAGGGGACGCTGTCCCCTTCGATCCCCTGCAAGGGCTTTGACCCTTGATGCATTCGCGCGATTTCGTTGACTACGTTTGCATACAGCTTCCGCGTGCTGATTTTGCGCTGATTTACAATCTGCTGATGTCGATTGGCGAATACGCTGTCTACCATTTTCGCCATCATCGGCGTGCAAGCGCGGATGTGCCATGACTTTCCAACTGATGAAAGCGTCGCCGCAGCGACGGATAAGGTCGTCCTGCCCGCGATAACCCGCAAGTTACTGCTGATTTGCCCCTCGCCGGTCGCAGCGCACTACGGCGTGAAAAATCTCTTCCTATTATATTGCACTTTCCGCCAAAGCACACGCCTGCTGATTCTGCCTGCGCCGAATCAGAATCGCCCGCCTTGCCAGCGGATACAGCCCGCACCGCAGCATCAGCAGCACCGCCTGCGCCTTTGACCGCGGCAGCCACCTCACACGGCGCAAATCCGCGCGGAAGGCTTCCCGGCACAAGCGGCGAATCGCCCCGCACTGGCGCAGCCCGTCGCGAAAGCCGCCCTCCTGCACCACCCCGTGCGTCAACATCAGCAGCAGGTGCATCAAGCGGTACTGTGCTGCCGCATCCGGCATGTCCAAATAGTTTAATGTTGGCTGTGCCACCGTGAGCGTTCGCAGATATTCGCGCACCACGTCTGCCGCGCTGTGCACCGCCGAATCCGCCCGCAAATGGTAGCAATAGGTGTTCACCTGCGCAAGCGAAACGGTTTTCGTGCCGCGCAGCACCCGCATCATCCACTCGCCATCCTCCCCCAGCCGTAGCGATTCGTTGAACCTTTCGTTACATATTTCCCGCCGCAGCAGCCAGCCATGCGTGTGCAAATGCACGGTTGGATTTCGCAGCGCCAAGTCCAGCATATCACGCGAAGAGAGGGTTTGAACGGTGCATTCCGGCACATTTGACGCTTCCGAACGGGTCACAAGACCCTGAATCGCTTGCGAATCCCCCGCAAGGGCAAGGAGATGGCCGATTGCGTCGGGCAGCAGCACATCATCCGCATCAAGAAAAGTCAGCCATTCCGACGCTGCCGCTTGTAACCCTGCGTTTCGGGCGGCGGACACACCGCGGTTCCGCTGATGAATCACCTCAATGCGCGGATGGTGCGCCAGCTCGTCGCACAAACGCGCTGTGCCGTCGGTGGAGCCGTCGTCCACAAGCAGGATTCGCACGTCTCCCTGCATGAGTGCCGACGTAACCGCAAGTTCAAGCGTATCAAGTGCATTGTACACAGGGATGATGATATCGACCATCGGATGGCTTCACCTCCCAAAGCGCAGATTTGTAACCATTCGTTATTTCGGCAGCGCTTGTGGCTTCAGCCGCCGCGCCTGTGCATCCACCGCGCCCATCAGTAGACAGAGCCAATAGAGCATTGGCGAACCCGTCGAAAGCATCGTGAAGCAGTCCACCAACTCGCAAACCAGCAGGTAAATTACCGGGAGGAGCAGCATCAGCACCCAAAGCGGCTGATCGCGCTTGGAAATCCGCGCCGTCTGCACAAAGAACATGACGATTACCGCCAGCAGAATCAACAAACCGGGAATCCCCCAGCTGACAAGCGTCTGTAAGTACAGATTGTGCGCATGCTGGAAGTATTTTGTGCCGGGATTTGTGTACAGGTTCATCATTCCAGCCGCCAGCGGCGCGCTTGTGCCCGTCAGCAGCAGCTCCGGCTGTGCTTTGAGTAGCCGAAGCTCCCCCTTCCAAATCCCCCAGCGTCCGTTGAATGCGTCCGTAGTGTCAATGCTGCGGTGGACGGGTGTGCTGTCCAATATAACTTCCTGTTCAGCGGATGCTTCCGTCATCAGGTGCGCCGGGAACTCCATCAGGTTCACGTTGTCCAGCGGGCCGGGCGCGACGGACGGGGCAAGCAGCGTCAACACCCCCGTCAACAGTCCATAGCAGAGGATAATCCCCGCTGCCATCAGCACAGGAAGCATAAGCCTATGGTTTAATTTCGACGGCATATGCACCTTCGCACCGAGGAGCGTCCACATGCAGAAGCCCGCCGCGACGCCGAGCGCCACGAACGCCGTCCGGCAATCCGTCAGCGCGAGCGCGCCACATTGTACCAGAATTGCCATCACACAGGCGATTTTTGCCCGTTTCGTGCGGCTCAGCGCGAACAAAATCGCGGTCAAAAGCACGGTCATGCCCATTTTTGCGGCGGCCGTCGTAACGTAAGCATTCAAATACAGGCGGTGGTCGCCGAGGTTCATGCCGATGTACCACGTCCCCTTCATGCTGAAAACGGCGTGACCGCTGATTGCCGCCCACAAGCCGATGGCTGCTTGACAAGTAATTGCGGTCGTCCAGACGGCTATCGTTCCCTTCAAAAACTGCCGAAAACGATTTTCGGTAAGACAGCCCGGCAGCGGCGCAAGCACAAGGAACGCAATGATGCCCTCCTTGAGGTACTGCCACTCAGCCGCGAGAACATTTTCGCCGCGGATAGCGCTCATCAGCAGCATCCATCCAAGCCCCGCTGTCATCGTCCAGACAAGCGGGGATCGCTTTTTCCAGCCCAAAATCAGCGAAAAAATGGCGGCAATGATACCAAAGTCGCCCAGATACGGCATAATGGTGAACGTCCATGAAAATTCTGTCATTCGCGCGAGGTTCCACCAGAGGTAGCCCGCCGCGACGGCCATATAACTCCAGCGGGCAATCCGCCGCCCCGTTTCCTGCTTCATGCGCCACCTCCGCGTTCATTTCAACCTATATTATAGCATTTTTTTGCTGCTTGCGCAAGTGGACGCGTTCTTGCTGAATTTATCACGAAAATAGTTATGATTTACGTTCTAATTGGTGATTTATTTCGTAACCATATGTTTCGTAGAACTCGCGTTTCAGCAGCAGAAAATCCTCCATGCGCCGCAATAGCACATACAGCAGCGCCCTATCCTCAAACTCGCCACGCGTCACAGGAAGCGGCTGACGCTGCATCTCTGCCAGCAGGTCATGCAGTGCGAATAACAACGATGTGCAGTCGTTTTCACGGTCATACTCGGCAAAAATGCGGCCAATCAGCGCCCGAACCTCGGCTTCCTGCGGCGGATGTTCCTGTACTTTTTGTGCGTCTTTCGTGACTTGCAGCAGGATTCTCCGCTGCTGCCGGCGCATGTTGATATAATAAATCTCGCGCGTCGGCGCGTCTGTCAGGCTATTTTCGGCGTTTTTCGCTGCGCAATCATCCGCCTGCCGGAGCGTCTCTTCCAGTAAAATCAAGGGTTTGCGCGCATCCGCCCCTTCCGCAAGCGCACGCAGCGCCGTCCGCATCTGCTCATCCGCCTGACGAAGCAATGCGTCCAGGCGCCTTTCGTCCGGGTGCAGGTGCAGGTTCGTCAGGATGCCGCAGGTTGTGCCGATGAGGAACAACAAACTTTCGTTGCCAATCTGCGTCCACGTCATGCCGCCCGTGCCCATAAAGTGGGAAATCAGCACGGAAATCATCGCCGTCGCGTAACCCCACGAGCAGGCATAGCACAGCGACGCGAAAACAAACAGGTAAATCCCGAAAGCAAGCAGACCATCGCCGAAGAGCAAGAAGCACACGAAGGCGATCAGCAGCGCCGCACCGTACGCCATCAGCCGCCCCAGCGCCACTTTCATTGTCTCGCGCTTCGTACCCATCAGGCTCAAAATCGCGATAATCCCCGCCGTCGCGCTAAACTGCAGGTGTATTGTGCTGGCAACGGCTATCGCGACCGCCGCACTTCCAGCCGCCTTCAATCCGGTCAGCAGAAGTCCGCGCGTTCGGTCACTGTGCGTTCTTTTCCACATAAACACTCCTCGACGGGAAGGCGAAAGACAGCCCTTCTTCCGCCATCAGGTGCATAACCGCAAGGTTAATTCTGCCTTTGAGTGCGCGGTAATCGCCGTAACCGAGGGTGTTGACCATCATGCGGACGTTGACGTTGATGGACGAATCCGCGAATTCCTCCAGCACCGCCTGCACGCTCTGCCCATCAACGTCCGGATCTGAAACCAGAAGTTTCGTCAGGTCGCGGATGAACTGCTCCACCTGCTGCGCACTCGTGCGGTACTCCAAGCCAATCGTGAACGCCCACAGGCGCTGGGTGCGCGCGTTCGCATTTTGGATGTATTCGGCGCAAACCTTGCTGTTTTCGACGGTAATGAGCACTTGGTCGGGCGTGCGAATGCGGGTTGAACGCAGCGAAATGTCCTCGACGGTGCCCTCAACATCGCCCAGCACGATGTAATCGCCGAGCGAAAACGGGTGCTCCGCAACGAGCGTAATCCCGGCAATCAGGCCGGAGAGCGTGGACTGCGCCGCGAGGGTGATGGCAAGCCCAACGACGCCCGCGCCGGCAATCAGGCTCGTGACCGGTACGCCAAGGCCGTCCAAACCGACCAGAACCGCCATCACGACGACGACTGTTCGGCATCCGTTCTCGAAAAAGCGTGACAACGTTTCGTAGTTTTCCGGCTGATCAGGGTGCGGATGACGATGCAGCATTTGCCAAATAACCGGGATGGCTTCCCATACGCCCCACGCCACCATCGCCAGCACAAACGCCTGGTAGTACGGCATTGCGCGGGTGAGCACCACACGGATTTCGGCGCTCCACGGGATGGTTAGCACCGCCCAACCCGCGAGCGTGACGCGGACGAGCCATGCGGCAGGGCGCAGGAAGCAGCGGAGAAGATGCCCCACAAGCGCTGGAATGCGGTCGCTAATCCGCTTTTTTACAGGCGTCAGGACGCGCTTCAAGAGCGTAACGGCGAAAACGGCTGCCAGCAGAAGAAAACCTGCGAGTAAATAATGCTGGACTTCGGGTGTCATGGCGCGCGTCTCCTTTTAATAGGTAGAAATTACGCAGGAAAGGGGAAGCCATTGCGCTCCCCCTCGTGCTTATTTGCTTTTTTTCTTGCCGATGGACATGATTTTCTCTTTCCACTGGCGCAGCAGCGACATCCGGTGTCCGCTCTCACGCGGGTCATCGGGAATCTCGTCGCCCGCAGCGGATGCGGATACAGATTCTTCTACGTCCGTATACCCCTTCTGACGCAGGCCGTGGCGCGCTGCCGACCGCAGAATGCCGTAAATTGTGGCGAAAATGGGAACGCCGACGACCATACCGACCAAGCCGAAGAGATCACCGCCGACGACAATTGCGAAGAGAACCCAGAGCGCCGAGATGCCAATCGAATCGCCGAGAATCATCGGGCCGATGAAATTGCCATCCAGCTGCTGGATAATCAGGATCAAAATCAGGAAAATCAACGCCTGCCACGGATCAAGGAAGAGCAGAATCACCGCGCCGGGTATCGCGCCGATGAACGGGCCGAACACGGGGATGATGTTCGTGATGCCGACAATGATGCTGATGAGCGTCGCGTACGACAAGCCGAGGATGTTCATGCTGACAAACGTCAGCACACCAATAATCGCGGAATCGAGGATCTTTCCGGCGAAAAAGCCGCCGAAATTGCGGTTTGCGTCGTGGCAAATCCGCAGGGTCGTCTCCGCGGCGCTCTTCGGCAGGAACGCGCGCGTCAGCACCCGCGCGTGGCGGAGCAGCTTATCCTTCTGCAGGAGGAGGTAGACGCTGCTGGCAATCGCTGTAAAAATGGTCACGACACCCGAAGCGACGCCGCCGACGTAGCTGATAATTTGCGGCACGCGGTTCGTAATCGCCTTGACAATCGTGCCAAGCAGGTCGCTCATGCTGGCATTCAGGTTCTCCACCGCCCTAACCGCAAGGCTCAAATCCACGCCCGGCGTTTCCGCGTCAAGTTCCTTGAGCATATTCAGCAAATTTTGCGCATAGCCGTCGAAATTCTGGTAGAACATGACAACGCTGGCAACCATTTGCGGAATAATCAGTACCATTAGCAGTACAACAATTGCCAAGCCGACAATGTACGCCAACAAAATGGCGAGTCCGCGGCACTTTTCGCGTCCGCGGAAGAGGTACTTCATCGCTGCTTTAACAATTGGATTAAGGCAGTAGGCAATCACCACGCCGCCCGCGAACGGCGCAAGGATGCCCAGAATGCGGTTCACACCGTTCAGGAAGGACTGCGCGTTGAGCAGCGCCATGTAAAACGCAACCGCAATCAGCGTAATCCCAAGGTAATCGAGGTTGCTCTGCGGCTTTCGGCGCAGCCACTTGTTCTGGTCCATCAAAAATCCCCTCGCTCTCTACCTATTATAATAGTGCAGAAACGCCCGGCTGTCAATCGCTTCGATTCATTTTTAACGGTTTTTTCATTTTTCGGACGTGAAAAAGGGCGCATTCCCGCGAATACACCCCTTTCTGACAACTATTGATTTTGTGGATGATGCCGTCGCTGCAATTTAACTTTTCAGCAGAATTTGCTCCACTTCCGCCAGATTCTTTGCCGTATATGTTGCTTGTTGGCAGCCCGTGTTCTTCCAATCAACAAAGATACTGTCGATTCCAGCGTTGACCGCCGCGGGGATGTCCGCCGTCGCGCTATCGCCGACCATGACAGCTTCCGCCTTGTCCGTGCAGCCGCATTCGGCAAGGGCAATTTCAATCAGGCGCGGATCGGGCTTGCTGACGCCTTTTTCGCTGCTGATGACAATGTTATCCAGCAGTGGCGTGAACACGCACCGGAAAAGTCGGTTGCGCTGGATGACGCTGTCACCATTACTGACCAGCACGATTTTCATCTGCCCATGCAGGCGGCGCAAAAATGCCTCCGCACCGGGCATGAGGTCAGCGTGCGTGCCGAGATAGTGGCTGTAGCGCAGGGCGAGGCGGGGCGCGCAGACGTTTTCGGCGGGGTATTCTGCCAGAAGTTGGGCGAAACGGGCGATTTTGAGCGCCGCGTGGGTGGTTTCGCCGCGTTCGAGCGCCTTCCAGAGTGCGTCATTGATGGCGCTGTACCGTGCGCAGACGGCGTCGGTCGGTTCAATCCCGGCCTCGGTGAGCGCCTCGCGGAGGGCGGCGTGTTCGGCGGCGTGGAAGTCCATGAGGGTGTTGTCGTTGTCGATGAGCAGATAGCGATACTTCATAGCATTTTCTTCCTAAACTTTTGGGTATTTTCGTGCGTTACTCGTCCCGCTCCGGCGTGTAGGGCAAGTCGCGGTCGGCATTCTTTTCCTTCAGATAGTCAATGACCCAAATGTTGCCGTCCGTGCGCATCCGGGTCAGCCCTTTATAACCCAAAAGGTACGAAATGTGCTTCTTGTCGCAGTAGTTAACGCTGCCTTTGATGACGTTCGCCGCGCCGTTGATGAAAATCAGCTGCGGGTTGATGGCTTCCAGGAAGTCATCGCGCAGGCGCACCTGCCCGTGGTGCGGGTACTTGAAGATATCCGCGTTCAGCCCGATTTCCGGCGGATTCGCCGCAAAATACTGCTGCGAACGGTTCTCGTTGTCGCCCGCGAAGAGCATCCGGCGGTCGCCGTACTGCACCATCAGCATGGCGGACTGGTCGTTTACGCCCCAGGAGGACTTGCGGTACTGAATGACGGTCATCTTGACGCCGCCGTCCTCCCCCAGCGTGAAGGTGTCGCCGTTGCCAATCTGCTCGATGGGGATGTTGTTCGCCTTCATGAATTTAACCGCGCTCTTCATCCGCGCGTTAAAATCTTCTGGAAAGGTAATCAAGAACTTGGAAATCGGCGCGTATTCGTTGACGAACTGAAATCCGTCGATATGGTCATCGTGCGGATGGCTATTGTAGGCAATGTCGATGTGGTCGATGCCGAGGGGGTCGCAGGCGGTGTAGATGCGGTTGCGCATGGTCGCGTTTTTGGTCGATGCGTCTATCATCATGACCATGCCGTCATAGCGCAGGAGGATGCAGTCGGAGGAGTAAACGCGCGGAAAAACGATTTCGAGAATCTTCGCGCCGTCCTCAAAGTGGTATTCAGCATCCGGATTTTCAACCAGATTGACAATGACGGGCGTTTCTGCCATCGCGAACGTCGGCAGGAGCATTGCCATCATCAGGAGTAGTAAAAGTAATTTCTGGATTTTCCTCATCGGAGAAGCCTTCCTTTCCTGTACTTCCCTTCCATTGTAGGCAATCGGGCGGGGTTTGTCAAGCCGCCGCGACGATTATTACAAATCAACCGCCGGTTATTCTTCCATCGTGAGATTCTGCAAAATCCACACCTGCCCGTCGGTTTTCAGCAGCAAGCCGCATTCATCCGTGTGCGCGGCGGGAATCGCCATGGCATCCAGCTGGGCAAGGGCGTACGGCGCGCGGGTCGGTTTGGCGGTGATGATGGTGAGTTTGGGCGAAATAGCAGTCAGAAGCGCCTGATTCATGGCAGCGTGACCGTGGTGCGGGTACTTGAGGATATCCGCGTGCACATCGTCGCCGGAATCAAGCAGTGCCTGCTGACCCATGCTTTCGAGGTCGGCGAGCATCAGCATCCGGGCATCCCCCAGCGTCACGAGGGCAAGCAAGGAGCGATTATTAACGGTCTTGCCGGTATTTTCCGGAAGAAACAGCGTGATTTGCGCGTGTCCGAGCGTCAGCATTTGCCCATCCGATGCATTTTCAATCGGCACGCCGCATTCCGCCATTACCGCGAGAGTATGCTGCATCTGCGCGTTTTCGTTCGCGGGGAACGACGTGAGGAAGCGCCCAATCGGCATCCGGCGGGCGATGGCCTCGAAGCCGGGCTGATGGTCGTGGTGCGGATGGGTGGCGACGACCCAATCCAGCCGCGTCACGCCGAGGGCTTCCAGCGCGGTCTGGACGGCGGATTCCTCCGCGTATCCGCCCGCGTCAATCATCCCGGCGTGGCCGTCGCAGACGAGAATGGCGGCGTCGGCGAAGGTCATCTGGGGAAAAGCGACGGTGAGGACGGAGGCGTCGGACGGAAAGCGGGCGTCGGCGTCGTGGGCGCGGAGGTCAAGGACAGGGACATCCGCGTGCGCATCGGACGAGAAAATCAGGAGGATCAGGAGAATAGAAATTAACTTGCGGGTCACTTTTTGCCCTTCTTGAGCGCCTTGCGCTTCTCTTCGAGACGGTCAAGCTCCTGCTGGAGCTTCTCGCGTTTTTCGCGCATATTCGCCTGCAATTCGTCGTGCTTCGCCTTCAGGCGGGCAAGGTGCGCCTTATTGTAGAATTGCACCTCCGGGAAAGCGTGCAGCGGGTGGCGGAGCAGGAAGCCCTGCGCCATGAGCGCCTCGCGAACCGCCTTGGTGATGGCTTCGGTGTTATCCGCGCGGACGGATTCTGCCGCGCCGCGAATCTTTGTCAGCACGCCCGCGGAAATCGCGACGTCCGCAATCAGCAGCACCGTCAGTGTGATGGTGATTGCATCCAGCCAGACAGGCGGGATTTTGGCGAACAGCCCAAACGCAAAGGGCTTCAGCACCTTGACGACGAACACGCCCATCACCCCGAACGCCAGCAGGTTGCTCGCGCACACGCGCCCGTTGATGTTGAAGCGCTTCTGGGAGTAGTCCCACCAGCGCGCGTGGAACAGTTTTTCCATCAGCCAGCTGGTGATATATTCCAGCGTGCCGCAGAGGACGAGGGCCAGCAGGAATGTGGACTCGACCTGCGTTGTCCACAGGGGCAGAAAATATGCCATCAGCACAGCGCCCGTGCCATAAATTGGACACAGCGGGCCGAGCAGGAAGCCGCGGTTGATGAAGCGCCCGAACTGCACGAGCTTACAGGTGACCTCCATGCACCAGCCTAAGAAGCTGCACGCGAAGAAGAGGAGGACATACTTTTCAATCTCTATCCACAAGGCGGTGATTCCCCTTTCGATATGGGTTCATAAGTGAATCATAGCACAAGACGAGGGATTACGCAAGGGGGGAGACGAGGGGCTTTGCCCCTAACCCCGGCAGGGCGCTGCCCTGCACCTGCCAAAGGGTCTTCGACCCTCTGGACTCCCTTTTCGCGATTCAGTTGGTGACGTTTTCATACTACTTGCGCGTGTTGATGCAAGATTTCGCTCCTGCGGGAGCGACCAGAGGCTTTGCCTCTGGACTCCACAAGGGACTTCGTCCCTTGACCCTTTCGCGCGATTCAGTTGGTCACATTTTCATGCTGTGCCCGCGTGTTGATTGGGGGAGACCGAGGGGCGCTGCCCCTAACCCCCGCCAGAGGCGTTGCCTCTGGACTCCACAAGGGACTTCGTCCCTTGACCCTCTCGCGCGATTCAGTTGGTTACATCTTCATGCTTTGCCCGCGTGTTGATTCGGGGACGGCATGCCTAATTTCGCATTAACGAAGGGAGTTTCCCATGCTTCGTCTCGATTTGCTCTCCCTCCCCCTCGATTTCACCCCTGAAACGCTGAATGCGCTGATTCTCCGCAAGCTGAAATGCGCGCCGGAGCAGCTCAAAAGCGTCGTGCTGCTCAAAAAGGCGGTCGATGCGCGCGACAAGGCGGATGTGCACTTCGTCCTGAGCGTCGCGGTGACGCTGAAGGATGAAGCGAAGGTGCTCGCGCGGCTCAAGCCGGGTGTTGCGGCGCCGTTCACCTTCCCCAAGGCGCCGACGCTGCCGAAAGCGCGGTTCGAGCATCCGCCCGTTGTCGTCGGGGCTGGCCCGGCGGGGCTGTTTGCTGCGCTGACATTGGCACGCGCGGGTGCGCAGCCGATTCTCATCGAGCGCGGCAAGCCCGTCGAGGAGCGCACAAAATCCGTGCAGATGATGCAGGAGCAGGGCATCCTCGACCCGGAAAGCAACGTGCAGTTCGGCGAGGGCGGCGCGGGCGCGTTTTCCGACGGCAAGCTGACCACCGGCACGAAATCACCGTTGATTCGCACGGTGCTGCAAACCTTCGTCGATCACGGCGCGCCGGAGGACATCCTGTACATCGCAAAACCGCATGTCGGCACGGATTTGCTCAAGGGCGTTGTGCGCTCGATGCGGCAGGAAATCATCCAATTAGGCGGTCAAGTGCGGTTTGACACGCGCCTGACCGGGCTGATGATGCGCGGCGAAAGCATGGAGGGCATCACGGTGCTCTGCGGCGGCGAAACACAGGAAATCCGCACCGACACGGTGATTCTCGCCATCGGTCACAGCGCGCGCGACACCATGCAGACGCTGTTCCGGCAAGGCGTGCGCATGGAGCAGAAGCCATTCGCCATGGGTGTGCGCATTGAGCATCCGCAAGCGCTCATCAGCCAGAGCCAGTACGGCAAATGCTGGACGCACCCCGCGCTGAAGGCGGCGGACTACAAGCTCGCCGTCCATACGCCCGACGGCCGCGGAACATACACCTTCTGCATGTGTCCGGGCGGCGAGGTGATTGCGGCGGCAAGTCAGCCGGATGGTCTGTGCGTCAACGGCATGAGCTACCACGCGCGCGCGGGCGAAAACGCGAACAGTGCGCTGCTGGTGGGCGTGCGTCCGGAGGACTTTGGCGACGACCACCCGCTGGCGGGCTTCGTGTGGCAGCGGAGCATTGAGCAGGCGGCGTTCCGGCTTGGCGGCGGCGGGTACAAAGCGCCGGTGCAGCGTGTGGAGGATTTGCTGCACGACCGCGCCACGACGCGCCTTGGCGACGTGCAGCCGACCTACCGTCCGGGCGTTGTGCCGGCGGATTTGCGCGCATGTCTGCCTGATTTCATCATCGAGGACTTGAAGTTCGGCATTCGGCGGATGGATGGGCAGCTGCATGGCTTTGCGCATCCGGATGCGCTGCTGACAGGCGTGGAGACGCGCTCGTCGTCGCCGGTGCGTTTGCCCCGAAATCGGGAGACGCTGATGGCGGAGCGGGTGGATGGGCTGTACCCGGCGGGCGAAGGCGCGGGGTTCGCGGGCGGCATCGTATCCGCGGCGGTGGATGGGATTCAAACGGCGCTCGCGGCGCTGCATCATCACGCGGAATAAAGCGCTTTCGCCGTTGTGAAACGCCAAGCCCGGTCAGCGACGGCAAAAATCCACATCATCCACAAAATCTACATTATATAAGGAGGGTTTCCCATGTCCAACGTCAAAGAAAATTTCCTGCGGTATGTCCAGATTGAAACGACCTCCAGCGAGACGAGCGGCACCTGCCCGTCCACGCCGAACCAGTGGGTGCTGGCAAAAATGCTGGTGGACGAGCTGCACGCAATGGGCATCGAAAACGCCCGCGTTGACGACCACTGCTATGTGTACGCGACGATTCCCGCCAATGGCAATCATCCGGCGAAAGTCGGGCTGATTTCGCATATGGATACATCCGACGGCGTGAAGGGCCCGACGCACCCCGTCATCATCGAGCACTACGACGGCAGCGCCATCACGCTCAAAAACGGCGTGGTCATCGACGGCTTCCCGTTCTTGAAGGACTTGCAGGGGCAGGAGCTGATTGTCACCAGCGGCGACAGCGTGCTGGGCGCGGATGATAAGGCGGGCGTGGCGGAAATTATGGCGCTGTGCAAGCGGCTGACCGCCCCCGATGCGCCGGAGCACTGCACGGTGTGCATCGGCTTTACGCCGGACGAGGAAATCGGCAGCGGCGCGGATCACTTCGATGTAGCAGGCTTCGGCGCGGATTACGCCTACACGGTGGATGGCGGCGCGCTGGGCGAATTGGAATACGAGAATTTCAACGCCGCGTCGTGCGCCATCAAGGTGCACGGCGTGAACATCCACCCCGGCAGCGCGAAGAACCAGATGCGCAACGCCCTGCTGATGGCCATTGAGTGGAACAGCATGCTGCCCCCGGCGGAAACGCCCGCGCACACCTGCGGCTACGAGGGTTTCTACCACCTGATGCACATGGAGGGCGACGAGGAACTGGCGACGCTGCAGTACATCATCCGCGACCACGACGCGCAGAAGTTCGACGCGCGCAAGGCGACCGTGCAGCAGATTACCGACTACCTGAACCAGAAGTGGGGCGCGGGGACGTTCGAGTGCGTCATCCGCGACAGCTATCGCAACATGCGCGAAATCATGGAGCAGCACATGGACGTGGTGGAGAAGGCGAAAGCGGCGTTTGAGGCAAACGGCGTGCCCCCCATCATCTCCCCCATCCGTGGCGGCACGGACGGCGCGCGCCTGTCCTACATGGGGCTGCCCTGCCCGAATCTCTCCACCGGCGGTTATAATTTCCATGGCAGAAAGGAAATGATTACCGTCGAGGCGATGGAAGCAATGGTCAATGTGCTGGAAAGCATCGTCCGCAACGCGTAAATCCGCAATTTTCAGGAGATTTTTTTCGGAAATTTGCAATTAGGCATTGACGTGCGCATCATCTTTTGCTATAATAGCTATACGGTTCGCCATCCGTCTGTCTATGTGGCTGATGTCAAGGCGAGATGAGCGAAAGGAGGGATAACAGTGTCCGAGGTACGCGTCCGTGAGAATGAATCCCTGGAGAGTGCTCTGAAGCGCTTCAAGCGTCAGTGCGCCCGCAGTGGTGTGATTCAGGAAGTTCGTAAGCGTGAGCATTACGAAAAGCCCAGCGTCAAGCGCAAGAAGAAGGCCGAAGCTGCCCGCAAGCGCAAGTATTGATGACTTTTGTCATCATTGCCCCGCGGCATTTCTCAATGGTCCGGCTGTAAGGGTTCTTTGCCCTTCGCCACGAATGTGCTGATTGTGCGCAATGGCATTCCCCTTTCGAGGTTTTTCCTCGGAAGGGGTTTTCTTTTTTAATTCCGAATTCCGCAATAAGAAAAATCTTTCCTACCGCCCCTTGCATAATCGCGTGTATTTTGCTATACTATTGGCAACAGCAGGTTTCTCATGCCTTTCTATATGGTGATTTTGCACTTTACGTCCCTGCTGGCTGATTTTTTTTACATCATTATTCTTTTTTTGTGTGCCTTTTTTGATACCCTGATTTTACTGCGCTAAGGAGTATGTTTCTTCTATGCAATTTTGCTTGCAGTTAGCCCCACACGCGAATATCCGCTACCGTGACGCGCAGGTCAAACTTGGTCAAGCCGAGTTGACCTGTTTGCTGTGCGCGCTTTCCCTGCCCGCTGAAACGCAGGTGACGACCATCGGCGGCGTACCATGCCTGACTTTCTCTGCGAAGGCGCTGACTCCTGAAGCCCTTGCGCTGCTGGGCACGCACAGCACACGCCTGATGCTCTTCGAGTGCGTGGATGGCGGTCTGCTGCGCCCGCTGGATTGGGGACGCACTGCCTATCTGCCCGACGACCTCTCGGAGATTTTGAAGTACAAGGGCAAAACGAGCGCCGCGTTCACCCACATGATGATGAACTGCGCCCGTGCCGCGAGTGATTTCGCCCTTGCAGGCCAGCCGCTGACCGTGCTTGACCCCATGTGCGGCAAGTGCACAACCGGCTTCGTCGCGCTGCAAAACGGCATGAACGCCGTCTGCCTCGACATAGACCGCAAGGATTTGAAGGAAGCGGCGGATTATTTCAGCAATTATCTGCAATTTCATCGCCTGAAGCACCGCCTCGCACAGAGCAGCCGCACGCTGCAAAAGACCCCCGTGCCGATTGCCGAATACACCTTCAGTGACACGAAGGAGCATTTCGCGGCGGATGATGTGCGCACGCTGATGCTGGCGGAGGGGGACAGCGGGCTTGTCGGCGACCTGCTGAAAAAGCGTCCGGCGGATTTGCTCGTCTGCGACCTTCCCTATGGCGTGCAGCACGCGCCGCAGAACGGGAAAAAGGCGGAGAGCTTTCCCAAGCTGCTGGAGCGCATCCTCCCCGCGTGGCGTCGGGCGCTCAAACCCGGCGGCGCGGCGGCGATTTCCTTCAACACGCTGACGCTGCGCAAGGATACGCTGCTGACGCTGCTGCAAAACGCAGGCTTCACGCCGCTGACCGAGCCGCCGTATGACGATTTTTCGCATTTCGTCGAGCAGGCAGTGCACCGCGACTTCATCGTCGCCCGCAATGAACAGCCGTAATGGATAATATAGATTACAGAGATTTGGGAGAGCAAGGAGGCTTTTTCAAGCTATGTCCGAATGGAAGAATCAAGATTTTAGTCAGCTGACGGTGCTGGAGCTGCGCAAGGTTGCCAAGGCCATGGGCGTGCAGCTCGGCGCGGGCATTTCCAAGGCAGGTATCGTCGAGAAACTCGACCGCGCGCGCAACGCGAAATACAGCGACATCCCCGCTGTGCCGATGGATTTCACCCCCATTCCAAAGTCTGACGACAAACAGGAATCCCCCGTGGAAAAAGCCGAGGTTCCCGCTGCCGTGAAGGATGAGAAGCCGTCGGAATCCCCCGCGCCTGCCAACAAGCAGCCCGTACCAGCCGCCGGCAAACCGGAAACTGCCGCACCCGCAGTCGCCGCACCTGCGGTCGCCGCACCCGCGGTCGCCGCGCCCAAGCCGGAAGCGGAAAAACCCGCTGCGCCCGCACAGCCCGCATCGGATACGCGCCCTGCCATAAGCGGCTTCCGCCCGGCGTATCAAGCGCCCGCGACGCCGCCGCGCTTCGGCAGCAAGCCTGCATATCAGGCATCCAGCAATTCGTTTGGCAATCGCCCGGCACGTCCGCAGGGGAACGACTTTGCCCGCCCGGCGCGTCCGGTAAACTACACGCGCTTTGGCCCGGCGGCACAGGCGGATTCTACGAATGACCGCTCGTATGACGCGCCCCGCACGACCAGCAGCTGGGCTGACCGTCGCCCCGCCTATGGCACGGATGTGCCCGACCGCCGCCCCGCCTATGGCACGGATGCGCCTGATCGCCGTCCCGCGTACGGCAGTGACCTGCCTGACCGCCGCCCTGCCTATGGCACGGATGCGCCGCGTTCCGCCTTCGGCACGGACGCTCCCCGCTATTCCCGTTCCTACGATGCGCCGAGCGCCTTTGACAGCGGCCGCGCCCGTCAGCCCAGCTTCAACAGTCCCCAGCGCGACGTACCGTCAGACTTGCAGAGCATGTGGGCGGGTTCGCCGAGCGACATGCTCTCCCCGGCGGAATGTCAGGATGGTTCGGGCATTCTGGAGCTGCACCCGGACGGCTACGGATTCCTGCGCGGCGCGTCGCTCACCCCCAGCAATCGCGATATTTACGTCTCGATGGCGCAGGTTCGCCGCTTCTATCTCCGCACGGGCGACTTCGTAACCGGCAAGGTACGTCCCCAGCGCGACGGCGACAAGTACTCCGCCATGCTCTACATCACCGAGGTCAACGGCTGCCCCGCTGATTCGCTGGCGAGCCGCCCCGCGTTTGACGCCCTGACGCCCTGCTATCCGCACGAGCACATCACCCTCGAAGTGGAAGGCGGCAGCAATGAGTTCCTTGACATGCGCCTGATTGACCTCGTTGCGCCGATTGGCTTTGGTCAG
>ERZ836877.2064-NODE-2064-length-27716-cov-7.381042_pt1 | contig 27716 bp, 23 predicted proteins | sample MGYA00519469_ERZ836877 | MGnify/ENA primary metagenome ERZ836877 (study PRJEB31850, sample SAMEA3708809) | human gut metagenome | biome: human gut; feature: human-associated habitat; material: faeces | place: China | collected 2014 ... | reverse complement strand
ATGGACCGAATACAACCGGCATACCCATATCGACACCATGCAACGGTCCAGTTTCAGTCTCGAGCAAGCCTACGGCGACACCGTGACCACACGCCGCACCGCCACAATCAACACCTACGTGAGCAACATACGCGACATCCTCGGCCTTGCCCCCGACGACTCCATCACCGAAGAGCACCGTATGAAGATAGTGGATATGGAAATCGAGAAAATAACATCTCCGGTCAGCGCGAGAATTTTCGACGCAAGCAGCGCCCCCGACGAAAACGCCGCATGGATCGCAGCAAAGAACGTGCAGTTAGAGAGCCGGGTACCCTTCGCTGTCGAAGGCATCGACTCGGTATTACGACACAGCGACATCGAAGGCACCGTCAGCCTTGTCGGCACCGACTCGATGATATGGGCCAACAGCGCCGCTCTGGCCCGCTCTTTTTTCAATCCGCGACTGACCATGACAGTCCCCTATTCGCAGCTCGAATGCAAATCGGTCGAGATAGTCTGCCCGTTCAGCCCGTCCGACGTGCTCCCCGGAATGGCGCCGACTCTGATATGCATCGGCGCGCTGTCGCTGCTGCTCATTCTGTGTCTGGTATGGCAGTCTTCGGTCATACTGCGGCTGAACCGGCTCGACAAGACGCGCAACGACTTCGTGTCCACGATGATCCACGAGCTCAAACGCCCCATATCAACCCTCAAGATGTGTGTCTCGGGCATGCAGAACGACAATATGATGGCCCGGCCCGGTGTCAAAGACGAAATACTGGCTGAGACACGATCGGCGCTCGATGTTCTGTCGGCATACTTCTCGCGCATGCGCGACATCACTTTCAACAATTCGGCCCAGATACCCCTGAGCATCACCCGATTTCCGCTCGGCGCACTTATAGCCGAAAGGGGCGCCCGCATCTCAACCGATGCCCGCAAGACGGTGCGTTTCAACAACCTATGCCCCACTGATATCGGACTGTCTGCCGACCGTACACATTTCGCCAATATTCTCGACAACCTCCTGGAGAATGCCGTGAAATATTCAGGCGACAGCGTAGAGATTACGGTAAGCGCCATCGCCAGCGACTGCAATACCGTCATTACAGTCGAGGACAACGGCCCGGGCATGTCGGACACAGACTGCCGCAAGGCTTTCGACCGCTTCTACCGCAGTCCGGATGCAGCCTCGAAGCCCGGTATGGGGCTGGGCCTGACTTACGTCAGACTTCTCGTAGAGGCTCACAATGGAACCGTAGCCGTCGAGAGCCGCCAAGGCCACGGCACACGTTTCACCATCACTATTCCACAATGAACACACCGATAAAAATACTGCTTGTCGACGACGATGTGCGCAACGCCGGCCTCCTGCGCCGCTTTCTCGAGGCAGAGGGATACGAGGTAGCTTTTGCCGCCAACGGTCGCGAAGGCTACGACATCTATAAAACCTTCTCCCCCGATCTTATACTCCTCGACATAAACATGCCGGAAATGAACGGCTTCGAACTGGCTGCCGTCATACGGCGCACCGACACGCAGACCATCATCTTCTTCCTCACCGACCGCACCGAGAAGGCCGACCGCCTCCATGGCTTCCGGCTCAAAGGCAACGACTATATCCCAAAACCTTTTTACCCCGAAGAACTCATAGCCAGAATAAAGGAGCGGTTTGAAAGCGACGAAAAGGACTACCGCTGGGGTGAGACGCTGTTCAGTCCGGGCAACAATACCATTGAGTGGAGAGGCGATATACGTCAGCTGTCCGTGCGTCAGACCGAGATCCTGCAACTGCTCGCCGATGCCTGCGGACGCCCCGTGGCACGCGAAACGATCCTGAAACGCGTATGGGGCGACGCCAGCTACGCCAATTCTCTCGCCCTCAACGTACAGATCACCTATCTGCGCCGCCTCATAGCCGACCCGGCAATCTCAATAGTATCAATAAAAAAGAAAGGCTATTTCCTCGCCACCTGACCGCCGGCCAAACGAAATTATGAATTATGAATTATGGATTATGAGGGCTGCCGCGGAAAAAGCGCAAAGCGCTTTAATATTCACACAGCCTGGGGTGAGAGCGCCTTATGGTAACCATACCAATTTGAAATTATGAATTATGAGGGCTGCCGCGGAAAAAGCACAAAACGCTTTAATATTCACACAGCCTGGGGTGAGAGCGCCTTATGGCAACCATACCAATTTGAAATTATGAATTATGAGGCCTGCCGCGGAAAAAGCGCAAAGCGCTTTAATATTCACACAGCCTGGGGTTTGGACGACCGAAGGGCGACCATACCCCAGGTAAACGCGCCCCCTCCCGACCCCCAACCGCGGCCAGCGGTTGAATAACTTCCGGACCGTCAGCCTGTCAGCTTGTCAGCCTATCAGCCCGTCAGCCCGAATCACAGCCAGCCCTTGGAACTGATAATACTGTCGACAGCGGCAAGCACGGCACGCTGATTCCAGTCATTACGACATGTAAAGATAAGATAATCGACATCACGCTCCGGCCACCAGCATTCCGCCGATGCGAAACCGCCGTTCATGTTCATATGGTACGCTTTTGCAGGCATTCCCGGCTCACGACGCACAGCCGTACCCATGGCAAACTCCACAAAAGGCACGTCGGTAGCGATAAAAGTGGTCAGCATCGTGTCGAGCGATGCCACAGAGATGATACGCCCCTCACGGAGGGCCTTCTTGAAGCGCATGAAATCGCGCGCCGAGCTGCACACACCACGGTCGGCTTTCGTCAGGAAATAGTCGGCCTCGTCATAGTCATATTCCTCCCAGCGTCCGTCATCGCTGCGGAAAGTACTTGTTGCCGCGCTGCTTTCAGCCCTCTTGTAACCATGTGCAAGACAGTCGGAATTCAGATCCGTATGATAGTAGAATGTCTCCGTGAGACCTGCCGGATCGAAAATATTACGCTTCATCCACGCATCGAAATTCTCGCCCGTGGCAGCCTCGATCATCGGTGCCACAAGCACATACGATATGTCGCGGCGGTCATAATGCGTACCCGGCTCAAAAGCTATGGTGTCGAGATTCTCGAAACTTTTCATATACTCGGCCTCGGTGCCGTAGCGGCGGTAGTCGAGGTCATATCCGAATATCGATTTATGAGTCTCTATATAGCGATCCCAGGCATCCTCGCCTATAGGCCGCAGATCAGGGAGACCCGACGAATGGGTAAGCACATGGCGCACACTTATCTTATCGAAATAATGCGCCGGAAACGAAGGGAAAAAGCGGCTGAGGCTGTCGTCAAGACTTATTATACCCTGCTCCGCCATCTTGACCAGCGCCACACCCGTGAAAAGCTTCGACACCGACGAGAGATTGAACACTGTGCTGTCTGTGACACGCGCCATGGAGTCGAGCCGCGAGCGTCCGAACGCGTGATTATAGACTATTCGGCCTCCGCGCATCACTGTGACCATCGCTCCCGGTTCTCCTTCGGCAAACATACCGCCGAACAGACTGTCGAGGGGCGCCGTAATCTCGCATGGGGCCACACCGTGATCGGCGCGATAGCCGTCTGACGACGCACACGACGAAACGCCGTAGCAAAAAGTTCCGAGTATCAGTATAAACGCGCAGAAATCGAGCGTATGCCTGATCCCGAGCCAATCGTATAGCGTTTCTTTTATTTTCATGATACAAATGTAAGGCTCGCTCCCGGCTCCTACAATAGCTTAACACCCTTTCATCACCATTGTAAAAACATTGTAATCTCAACCATACGCCCCCCGCGCATGTTTGAATATCAAAACCAACACAAAACGATTACAATGAAAAATAAAGGCACAGGCGCCGTGGCACAGGCTCTCAGGGGCAACCTCTTCATGCTGCTGGCAACAATTTTTTTCGGTGTCAACATTCCGCTGGTAAAATACCTCATTCCCGGGTGGATGAGCGCTTTCGACGTGACGGTATTCCGTCTCTGCGGCGGCTGCATACTTTTCTGGATAGCCTCGGCCTTCGTCCGTCCCGACAGAATAGCCCGCTCCGACTATCCGCGAATACTGCTCGGCGGCGGAATCGGCCTCTTCGCCTTCATATTTCTCTTCAACCTGTCACTGCGCTACGCCGACCCCATCGACGTTTCCATCATCATGACACTGCCGCCTGTCTTCGTAATACTTATCAACGTACTGTTCCGCCATGCGCGGCCGTCGAAAGGCGAGATAATAGGCGTATTGCTCGCTTTCGCGGGTGCAGCCGCCGTAATCCTTGCCAAACATACCGGGCAGAAAGCCTCCGATGCCCTCCTCGGCAACCTCCTCGCCTTAGCAAGCGCCCTGTGCTATGCAATCTACCTCGTGGTGCTCGAAGGCCCGACCCACAAATACCGACCGATATCGCTGTTGCGCTGGATATTCCTCGCCGCTGCAATCCCCGCGCTGCTGCTCACAGGATCACTCCACCACGCCGCAATATTCCACGATGCCCCGGCCGGCCCGTGGCTCATGATTACATTTATAGTACTCTGCCCTACATTTCTGGCATATCTGCTCGTAAACCCGGCCATAAAACTCATCGGCAGCGAACTCGTATCCATATACCAGTATCTCGTGCCGGTCGTCGCCACAATCGCCTCGGTCTGCATGCACCTCGCCACGCTGCACGCCGTCCAGATCATCGCCATGGCAGTAATAATCGGAGGCATGATCCTCACCAACCTCGCCAAGAAACGAAGAGTGAAAAGTGAAGGGGAGGTTAAGGGTTAATGGTTATGGGTTAGAGGTTAAGGGTTAAAGGTTATGGGAGATAGTACTTCAGCAGCAGAAAGCGCCCAGAAAGCGCCCATAACCATTAACCTTTAACCCATAACCTTTAACCCATACCCCCCCAAAAAAAACACCCGAAAAATTTGGTTTATAAAATAAACCGATTTATCTTTGCAGTGTCAAAGCGACAAAAAGGGCTACATCGCGCGAGTCGGCTCTTTTCTTTTTCCAATTATGGTTTATAATATAAACCGCTTAAACCAATACAAAGAATGGAAGACAAACAACTCACTCCCCAGGAAAGCATGGCACTCATCAGCGCCATGATCCAGCAATCAAAACACCGTGTGGGCATGGCCGATATCCGCATATCGGTGATGTGGGGCATCCTCACAATCATAACCGCCATTATGGTAACTGTCCTTCTGGTGACCATGCGCGATCCCGTGTACAACTACGGCTGGTTCGCCATTCCCGCCATCGGCATACCACTCAACATCCTCATGCTTCGCGGCAAAGCGAAGCCGAAAGCCCGCACATTTATCGACACCGTCAACGACACCATATGGAAAACCGTAGGCTATGTTGGCCTGGTGCTGTGCGCGGCATGCATCATATTCAACATCTGCGGTTATCCGCAGGCATGGCTGGCCATGTACTATTCCGCCTTTATCATCGTAGGCTTCGGCGCCGTGGCAACGGGTGCGGTGATAAAAGAGAAATCGTATATCGCAGGTGGCGCCATATCTATCGTTGCCGGTTTCGGCATAATCATCCTGCAACTCTGCGGTTTCCCGCTGCTCGTCACATGGGTGATGCCGGTCTACATTGCCTGCTTCTTTCTCATGTTCATAGTCCCCGCCTTCATAATACACCATAAACTCAAAAATTCGGCAGAATGAAAGAACTCGATCCTCTGCTCCACTCGCAGCTCCGCCTGGCAGTGATGTCTATACTCATGAATGTAGAGGAAGCCGACTTCGTATACCTCCGCGAGAAGACCGAATCGACAGCCGGTAATCTCAGCGTGCAGCTCGACAAACTGTCGTCGGCAGGCTATATCATAGTAGAAAAAGGCTTTGCCGGCAAAAAAACGCGCACCGTCTGTCGCGTTACACCCTCAGGCCGCGCCGCATTCGAAAACTACGTCGAAGCCCTCCGCTCCTATCTTCATTATTAGGGTGAAAAGTGAAGGGTGAAGATAATAGAACCGCGAAAGAACTATTATCTTCACCTTTCACTTTTCACCCTTCTCCCTTCACCCTCCACCTTTTACCTATAAAAGCATCAACGACACAGCCATCACCGCCATGCCCGCTATCACTCCGATAAGAGCCATATGGTGGTGGCCGTGACGCTCGGCTCCGGGCAGAAGTTCATCGAAAGATATATACACCATGATTCCCGCCACAGCCGCAAGACACACTGCGTTTACCTCCGGCGACCAGAACGGCAGCAAAAACAGCATGCCGGCAAGCGCCCCGACCGGCTCGGCAAGACCCGACAGCATTGTATATCGCAGTGCCTTGCGCCGGCTTCCCGTGCTGTGGAAGATAGGCACATACACCGCTATGCCTTCCGGAATATTATGTATAGCTATCGCCACAACAATAGGCAATGCCACATCGAGACCGTCGAGCGCCGACACGAACGTGGCCATGCCTTCGGGAAAATTATGGATACCGATGGCCAGAGCAAGCATCATGCCTGTGCGCCGCAGATGGTGATTGTCGGGACGCGATAGTTCGTCGAGAGTATGTGCCTCATGCGGATTCTCGTCCTCAGGCACAAGCCAGTCGATAAGAGCGATCAGAGCGATACCACCGAAAAAAGCGAGCAGCATGCGCACCGAAGCGCCCCTCTCGCCGAATTCCGGCACGAAAGCCTCGTGTGCCTCCGGCAACAGCTCCATAAAAGATATGTAGGTCATCACACCCGCCGACAGCCCCATGGCGAAAGCCAGTAGCCGCGTGGACGGACGGCGCACGAATATCGTCACAAGGCCGCCGACACCGGTGGCCAGACCGGCCAGCACGGTCAGTCCCACCGCAATCCATATGTCGTTCAATCCAGGCATACCATTATAACACCCGTAAAGCCGTTTTTATGGCCTCATGCCATCATTTGTCGCCGCAATGTCCTTTCATCGACACCACCGTGACAACGACCCTGTCATCTTCAATACTGTATACAAGCCTGGAACCCTTGTCTATTCGTCGGCTCCATAAACCCGACAGATCGCCTTTCAGCTGTTCTATCTGGCCTGTACCTGTTGTCGGATGCTCCCTCAACTCTTCTAAAAGATTAGCAATTCTTACAAGAGTTTTCTTCTGACCAGACTTCTGCCATTCTTTTAGGTGTTGTTTTGCCTCTTTCGACAAAATAAGCTCGTAACTCATATGCCTAAAAGTTCCCTTATTTCATCCATAGAATAGGCACGGCATCGGCCGGCTTTGGCATCCTCGATACCGCGTCTGACAGAAGCCAGATTCTCGGGATCATCAAACCACGGATCGCCCGACGGCGAGGGATTCTCGCTAACCTCGACGGAGACGGAATTGGCCTTCGTGATGAGGATTGTCTCTATATATTTCTTTAAACTTTTGCCCTGTGCGGCCGCCATAATCGAGAGTTTCTGCAGGGCATCGACAGGAAGATCGATATTCTTACGTTTGATATTCAGTGCTGTTGCCATAGTCCTTATTTTTTACGCCGTAAAGATATAAAATATATATTATATACACAATCACCACACCCACAAAGTTCACCCCGAAAATTGCTGAAGTGCCCCCAAAAAAGTCCGTTTCGCCCAAAATAAGAGTATGTTTACTTTTAAACCGGGTATCATTAACAAGAGGATTCCAATTGAAATTAATCTTGTCGAGTACCGGACGGGCTATTTCAGGAGCCTCTTTAGTACACGCTATACAAAAATAATGGCTGAAAATCAGGTGATTTTCAGCCATTATCTGTACCCGGACCCGGGATCGAACCGGGATGGGTCGCCCCACCGGTGTTTGAGACCGGCGCGTCTACCGATTCCGCCATCCGGGCGATAGCTTCGGCAAAGTTACATATTTATTTTCTGTCACGCAAATATTTTTTGCGGGCGGCAAGGCGCCGGAGATTCGGGAAAAGCTTGCGGAAACGCACAAGATTACCCGTTATCGACCCGGCGCCTACAACCAGCGTCACCGCGGCGATAATGAGAACAAGACCGATCCAGTCGCGACCGGTGAGATGTTCCGAAAACACCGTCACGCCTATCACGACAGCCGTCACCGGCTCGAGCGCCCCCAGAATAGCCGTCGGTGTCGGCCCGATATACTGTATCGCCGACGTCGTGCACAGAAACGACACCACCGTCGGCAAAAGCGCCAGAGCGACCACACAGCCCCACATATACCAGTGCGTCGGTGTAGTGAAACGGGCGCCCGGCGTCAGCGCTATCTTCAGCCCGAAAAGAAGCGCCCCGGTCAGCAGTACATAGAAAATAAGCTTCACCGTCGGCACCTGCCGCAGTCCCGGTCGGTTCACCCCGACGATATATATGGCATAGCTCAGCGACGACAGCATGACCAGCACCGTGCCCGTAACACTTAGCGTGGCACCGTCGCCCCCCTTGAATAGCAACGCTATGCCTCCCAGAGCGGCAAGCATGCACACGCCCGTGAGCACCGTCATGCGCTCGCGGTAGACCGCCGCCATGATACCGGCGACCATCAGAGGGTATACAAACAGCAGCGTCGACGCTATCGACGCGTCCATATAGTTGTAGCTCTCGAAGAGCAGCAGCGACGACAGAGCCATCATTATACCCATCAGCACTATCGGAAGCCACAGATGGCCCTCCGTGCGGAAACTCCGCCCGCGCCCCACTATCATCACCGCCATCAGAGGCATTGCGAGCAGATAGCGGAAAAACAGCACACTGTCGGCGTCCATGCCCTCGGCATAGAGCGGAAGGGCGAAAAGCGGGTTGAGGCCGTATGTGGCCGCGGCGACAGCCCCGAGAATATATCCTTTTATCTTCGGATTCATATCTTAAGTTCAAAATCCTGTCGCGGCAGGTGGGCGAGGGCGGCTATGACTCCGCAGTCGCGTCCGTCGGAGAATGTCATGCCGTGCGCGAGAACCGCGCGGGCGGTTCCGAGCACTTCGGCCGTGCGCGGCCCTACAATCATGGCATTGCACGGCATGAAGCGCGACACGTCCTTGTCGGAAATAACGAAATCGGGCTCCCCGCGGTTTACAGCCGCGCGCGGGCATACCTCGCGCACCAGCGCCTCCGCCCGGTCAGCCTCGCGCCCGAGGTCTATCAGCACCGAATCAGGGTTGAAAAAGGCCAGCAGCCGCACAAGCATACGGCGCCGGCGGTCGCGCCCCGCGGCGGCATAGGCATAGTAGCCGTACTCGCCCGGCAGACACAGCACCTCGGTTATGAATCGGTATGCGAAGGGCGAATGTATGCCGAACCCGCGGCTATGACGCCGCCGCGCAAGACTTTTCAGTAGAGCTTGCATCGGCGCCCCTCCCGGAAGGCTGCCGCGGCCAGAAGAAGGTAGATCATGGTCACGCAGGCATAAGCCACGGTCGAAGTAGTGCGAATCGAGTCCGGCTCGAAACGCATGGTCACCTCATGGCTTCCGGCGGGGAGAGCCATCGCGCGCAGCACGTAGTTCACCCGGGCCAGTTCGGCAGGCTGCCCGTCGACAGTCGCCTTCCACCCCCACGGGAAATAGATCTCCGAGAATACCCCGACGCCTCCGCGGGCGGTCGACACGTGATATTTAAGCTCGTTGGGGCTGTAGGAAGTCATATAGATCGTGTCGCCCGGCACGAGCGAGGGCTCTTCGGGGAGCACTCCGGCAAAACGACGGTCGGCCACAGCCTGATGCGCGAAATCGAGCGTCGAGGCATCGAGTGCGGCCATCTCGGCGTCAGCCCCGTCCACCCACACTATGTCGTCAACCAGCCATGCGTTGCCGAGGGCATTCTGATTTTTCACCACAGGCGTGTTTTCATCGCCGGTGATCACATAGCGGGCATTGAGCATATCGGCCACGCGGTAGCCAGTGCGCAGATCGCCTGCGATCTCAGCCACGCGCGGATCGTCGAGCACAGGGTCGTCCGGCATATAGCCGTAGCGGAGCACGGGCGACAGTTTGCGCTGTATCAGATCCTCATAGCGTCGCAGCTTGGCGGCATGGTAGCCTCCGAGAGTATGATGGAAATAGGAACGGTCGGCGCCGTAGAAACCCGGAATGTCGAACACACGGTATTCGCCCGCGGTATCGGCCATAATGGCCTTGTCGACGGCGTCGGGAGTGAAGACGATCTCGCCGCCCTCGTCCGCCGGACCGAAGGAGCTGTGCGACACATAGCGCTTGTCGGCCGAATAGAGATCGACGAGCACAAGCGCTCCGATACCGGCCACGGCAACACCGCGACGCGCCTTGCCGCTGTAGAACAGCGCCAGGAAACCGGCCCCGAGAACAAGGAACAGGAGCGAACGCCAGCCGTCGGAGCGCACAAGCCCGAAGCGAAGCTCGCTCACAGCCTCTATATTAGCCGGATTGGCCAGCGAGAAATCATATACAGCCTGCGCCGTCTGCGAGTCCGTAGCGCCAGACTGACGGTAGTAATCGGCTATCTGTTTCTGCAACTGTTCGGAGTACATGCGGTCGGCATCATTGATGGCTGCTCCGAAAGCCGACGGCATAACAACGGCCACAAGCGCAACAAGCGCCGGAAAACCGAACGACACGCACAGTGCCGTCTTATATTTCTTCCACGCCCCGGCTCCGTCGCGCACAAGCTGCGCCAAAGCCAGAACAGCTAAAAGGGGCATGCAGAACTCCGCCACGACAAGAATGCTCTCGACAGCGCGGAATTTGCTGTACATCGGAAAGTGGTAGATCATCAGGTCGGTCAACCACTCGAGATTGGCACCCAGCGACAGCAGGATCGACATCACGGTAGCGGCGACAAGCGCCCATTTGAGCGGCCCTCGCACGATAAAGCACCCGAGTATAAAGAATACCGCGATAAGAACCCCGACATAGACAGGGCCGTTGGTGCCCTCCGAGTTGTTGAAATACTGTGTGAGATACTGCAGCAGCATTGATGTCGGCGCATTGTCGGCATATTTGGCGGCCTCGTCGAGCTGCGCGAGGCTCATATGCTGCATCGAGCCCTGTTCGGGACGCGCAGACGCACCGCCGCGCACATTGGGCACAATCAGCGAGAACATCTCGGCGCGGCCATAGCTCCACCCTACGATATCCGATTTAGGCAGTCCTCCGGTAGGACGCTCCGACGGAGTAGCCGTGGCGCCACCGAGGGGAGTAAGTTCGCTCGTGGCGCGCTTGGTCTCCTTGGAGTATTCATATGTGTTGTACAGCGAGGGGGCATTGGCGCCAAGAGCAAGCGCGCCGACACCTATGGCTATGCCCGTGGCGGCCAGCCAGCGGCGCATGCGCTTCATGCGGACAGCCTCGACCAGATAGGACACAGCCATTATCGCCATCGTCAGACCGAAATAATAGGTCATCTGCGGGTGGTTGGCGTTGAGCTGCAGCATGGCGAAGAGACCAAGCATGGCGGCGCCCGTCAGACGGCGTCCGCGGTACAGGAGTATGAAGCCCGCTATTGTCGGCGGAACATAGCTTAGCGCGAGAAACTTCCATATGTGTCCCGCACCGATGATAATGACGAAATACGACGAGAAGCCCCACGCCACAGCCCCTATTAGAGCATAATACCATCTCATTTTCAAGGCGAAGAGCAGAAGCAGGAAGCCCATCATCATCATGAAGAGCAGATTCGACGGCGCGGGCAGCCACAGACCGTAGACCGTGTTGATCCACGTGAACAGGCTGTTCGACGGATAGCTCGGCGAGATCTGGAACGTAGGCATACCGCCGAAGAGCGAGTTGGTCCACAGCGCCTTCTCGCCCGTTTCGGCCTCATAGACGGCAGCCTCGTGGCCGTTGGCCGCGCCCTGCTGCATATCGGGCTGCCTGAGACTGTTGCCCTCGAAATTGTCGGGATAGAAAAAAGCCAGCGAGATAATGGCCATCACTGCCACCGACACGAAAAAGCCCCATACCTGCGGCCGCTTGAAAAATGCCTTAATCATTATCAATTAAGAATTATGGATTATGAATTATGAATCGATAGTTTTATGTATGAATGAATTACGTCTATGAACATTTAATTCATAATTCATAATTCATCATTCATAATTTATGTGGGAAGCCAGCGGTACAGCCTGTCGGCCGGCCGGATCTTGGCCGGTACGGCTATCGAGAAACTGTCGCCTTTCACGGCCTTCGCCACACTCTTGCCGTCGACACGTATATCCTCCACCTTGACTATCAGCGCCCCTGTGGTCGGGCCGGTGATGATCACCTCGTCGCCTACGCACAGTTCGGCCCCTTCCATGAAGAACTCGCCGACACCGAGTTTCGAGAACCATTTCACACCCTTGGCGGCATACTGCTTCACACGCGTGGCGCTCGAGCCATACTTGCCCGACCACTCGCCAAGACGCTGTCCGAGATAGTAGCCGTCCCAGAAGCCGCGGTTGAAGATCGTGGCGAGACGCTCGTCCCAGCGCTCCACCTTGTCGGCACCGTAGCTGCCGTCGCAGATTGCCTCGATAGCCTCGGAATAGCACTCCACAGCCGTCTTGACATACTCCGGCCCGCGGGCGCGCCCCTCGATCTTGAACACCCGCACGCCGGCATCTATCATGCGGTCGAGGAAATGGATGGTCTTCAGATCCTTGGGCGACATTATATATTTGTTCTCTACCGTCAGCTCGTCGCCTGTCTCGAGGTCGGTCACCCCGTAGCCGCGGCGGCATATCTGCGTGCATGCCCCGCGGTTGGCGCTCGAATTCATCTGGTGCAGACTGAGATAGCACTTGCCCGACACGGCCATGCACAGCGCGCCGTGGCAGAACATCTCGATCCGCACACGCTTCCCCGACGGACCGCAGATATTTTCCGCCTCGATCGTATCGGAGATGGCCTTTACCTGTTCGAGGCTGAGCTCGCGGGCAAGCACCATCACATCGGCGAAGACCGAGTAGAAGCGCACGGCCTCTATGTTCGAGATATTGCACTGGGTGGAGATATGCACGTCGACGCCGTGACGGCGGCACGCCGCGAAGACTGCCACGTCCGACGCTATAACAGCCGATATACCGGCCTCGGCGGCCGCGGCCACTATACCTTCGAGTTTCTCCATCTCGCCGTCGTAAACTATCGTATTGACCGTAAGATAGGTCTTTACACCGTGCTCGCGGCAGCGGCTCACGATCTCGCGCAGGTCGTCGAGAGTGAAATTGGCGCTCGATCGCGAGCGCATGTTCAGACCCTCGACACCGAAATATACCGCATCGGCGCCGGCGGCAAGAGCGGCGCTGAGCGATTCGTAGCTCCCCACAGGAGCCATTACTTCAAAATCACTTCTCTTCATAAGTCATGAGAGTTATAATCAAAGCGGCCTCACATAAGCCCGTCAGCCTATCAGCCTAAACAACACAACCCACGAGGGAAAAGCCCCGTGGGAAATGTATGTCTTTGGGCAGAATGTACTTGTTATTCGGCAGCGGGAGTTTCTGCTGCGGCAGGCACTTCCACGATTTCAGCTGCGCTTTCCTCAACGGCCACGGGAGTATCGAACTGGCCTGCGGGTGCGGCAGGTGCGGCGGGTGCCACGGGGCGGGTGCGGAGTTCAGTGCCGACAGAAGCCTTGGGCATGGTGAAGGCAGAGATGATCGAGAGCACGACAAGAGCGCTGACGAGAGTCCATGTGGCTTTTTCGAGGAAGGTGTTGGTCTGGCGTACGCCCATCACTGCGTTGGCTCCGCCGAACTGCGACGACAGGCCGCCGCCTTTCGACTTCTGAATGAGTACAATGCCAATCAACAGGATGGCTACGATGACTGTCAAGATAATTATGACAACGTGCATAGTTTTATATTAATTTTTAGCTTTGCCGTCGCCCTCACGGGCATCGAGACGGCGCTGGTTTATAATCAGTTTTTGCAGAAAACGCAATTGGTCTGCAAAGTAAGCACTTTTTTTTGGAAATTTCAAGCTAAGCCCCGAGATAATTTCATATGCGCGCTCATAACGGTGCTGTTTTATGAAAATACGGGCCAGACTTTCGCTGAGGAGTGAGTCGTCGCTGTGTTCGGGGCGCGCCACAGGCCGGCTGTCCTCTTCGTCCTCCCCGACGCCCGTATCGGGTGCCTCTTCGTGACGCGCAGCAGGATGCTGGCTCAGTATGAATGCCGCTATTTTCGCGTCCTGACTGTCGGTATCGGCCGGTGCTTCCGGCAGATTTTCCTGTTCCTCACGCGCAAGAATCTCGCCGTAGTCAGGCGTAGGGTTGAAGATCATTCGCTCGAGCAGAGCGTTTTCCTCGGGTGTGCAGGATCCGTATGTGTTCAGGAATATATCTATCACATCGTCGGTGCGCTTGGCCTCGGGAGCCTCGCGGGGCGGATAGAAATCGCGCCAGTCCGCCCCGTGGGCCGCGAATGCGAGCGTACGGCCCGACGGCGACGTCACCGCCAGATAACGCCGCAGCGCGTCCGCCCCGGCGCTCTCGCTGCCGGCTCCGCGATGGCGCAGTTCGGCAAGCGCCGGCGCCACAAAATAGGGATATTGCCTGTGCAGACGGCCAAGAGCCTCGAGTTCGTCGGCATCGAGGCTGCCTTCCGGCGCCTCATAGGCTTTTTTGAGCAAATCGGCGGTGTCTGCCATCGTTTACCAGTTGCCGAGGGTGGCGTTGAAAATGAGTTCTACAAGTTCTTTCGAAATCTCGTCGATGAGCTGATCCTGCACATCGGTGAGCATTTCCGTGCTCGGGAAGTCGCGGTAGGCGCTGAATGTCTGGTCGACGTCCTTGCCCTCCTCCTTGTTGTCGGTATATTTCACGCGCACACTGATGGTGAGGCGGGTCATGGAGGCATAGCCACTCTCGGCCACAGCCTGCGGCGTCAGGTTATATCCTGTGATCTCGCCCTCGATCTGGAGGTCCGAGCCGCTCTCCACAACCTGCAGGCGCGTATTGCGGTCTATATAGTTCAGAAGCTCGTTCTCGAACACCGACTGCAGGGGCGGATACACAAGCGCGGCACGGATAGGGAACTCCGACACGCTCACCGTCTTGTAGACCGTATAGTCGAGCGCCGAGCCGTTGAATTTATAGCTTATCCGGCAGCCGGCCAACACCGTAAGCGCCACAGCGCACAGCCCGGCGAGAAATATTTTCAGCTTATTCAAGGCCATATTCTTTTATTTTGCGGTAAAGTGTACGCTCCGATATGTCAAGCTCGGCCGCAGCGGCCTTGCGACGCCCTTCGTTGCGCTCGAGAGCGGCGCGGATAGCCTCGCGCTCCTTGTCCTGCAGGGTTTCGGGTTCGGCGGCTACCACCTCCGAATATCCCACCTCTTCCTCGCGCCGCGGCGACACCACGAGCGAAGCCGGGAAATGAGACGTCTCCGCAGTCTCGGGACGGAGACCGGCGTCGTGCAGTATGTGGGCGGTGCCGTCGGAGCCGTGCGAAGGACGGCTGTCGAGCTGTTCCTGAAGAGCGTCGATACGTTTCTGGAGATTGAATATCATGCCGAGAAGCATTTCGCGCTCGCGTTCGTAGCTGTGCTCGCCGCGCGACGTCGCGGGCATGTATGCCTCTCCGGCAGCAGGCAGATACTGGCGCAGGATCTCGGGCGTTATCTCGGTCCCCGCCTCGAAAAGCCCCATCTGCTCCACAACGTTCTTGAGCTGGCGCACATTGCCCGGCCAGCGGTAGTGACGCATCATGGCCTCCGTTTCCTCGTCGAACGAAATCTGAGGCATTCCGTAGCGCTCGGCGAACGATGATGCGAAACGGCGCGAAAGCAGACGGATATCCGATCCGCGGTCGCGCAGCGGCGGCACATGGATCTGTATCGTCGACAGACGGTAATAAAGGTCTTCGCGGAAGCGGCCTTCCGACACCGCACGCAGCAGGTCGACATTGGTCGCGGCGACCACACGGATATTGGTCTTCTGCACGGTGCTCGACCCGACTTTCAGGAACTCGCCGGTCTCAAGCACACGCAGCAGGCGCGCCTGGGTCGTCAGCGGCAGCTCGGCGACCTCGTCGAGAAAGATCGTGCCGCCGCTGGCCTCCTCGAAGTAACCCTTGCGGGAATCGACAGCCCCCGTAAACGCGCCTTTCTCATGCCCGAAGAGTTCGGAGTCTATAGTGCCCTCGGGTATGGCGCCGCAGTTGACGGCTATATATTTGGAATGTTTGCGCGAACCCGCGCCGTGGATAATCTGCGGAAAGAACTCCTTGCCCGTGCCGCTTTCGCCCGTCACGAGCACTGACAGATCGATAGGAGCCACGCGCAGAGCGCGTTCGACAGCCTCGACCAGCGCCAGAGCGTTCCCGACTATGCCATACCGCAGTTTGGCCTGCTGCACCGCAGGAGATATATTATACACTCGTTCGTTTTCCATTTCAAATTGCAAATATACGCAATTTTCATTAATTTTACCGCTTCTAACTCAATAACGCCAACGATGGAAGAGAAGGACTACGACAAGATTATCGACGAACGGGCCGGTCAGGTCTTCGCCGCCATGGAAAGCCAGGCCTCGCCTGAAGACATGAAGCGTATACGCGACGCTTTCGAGCTCGCACGAGCCGCCCACGCACCGCAGAAACGCAAGACCGGCGAGCCCTATATCCTCCATCCCATCGCGGTGGCCCTTATCGCCGCCGAAGAGTTATGCCTCGGCACAAATCCCGTAATCGCCGCTTTCCTCCACGATGTGGTCGAGGATACCGACTATACCATCGACGATATCCGCGAACGGTTCGGCGACGACGTGGCATTTCTCGTCAGCGTCGTCACGAAGCAGAAAAAAGAGAAATACGAGATGTCGCGTCAGCTCGACAATTTCAAGCAGATGCTCAACTCCATCCAGTACGACATCCGCGCCATACTCGTAAAGCTCGCCGACCGGCTTCACAACATGCGCACTCTCTCCTCCATGCGCCCCGACAAACAGATGAAAATCGCCGGCGAGACCGACTATTTCTATGCTCCGCTCGCAAACCGCCTCGGTCTCTACCACGTCAAGACCGAACTCGAGAATCTCAGTTTCCGCTTCCGCTGCCCGCATGAATACGAGGAGCTGACACGCCTCATCGAAGGCGACCGCCGGGCGCAGGCCGAACGGCTCGAAGTGTTCTGCGGCGAAATACGCGAAATCCTCAAGGATCGCGGCATAAAAGCCAGGATATATATCGAATACCGCTACCCATATAGCATCTGGCGCAAGATGCATAAGTTCGGCGACGATTTCAACCATCTGAAATACCGCCATTTCACCGAAATAGTGTTCGAATGCCCCGCAGGAGTAACCGAAAAGAACATGGCGCTCCGCATATATTCAATCCTCACCGACCGTTTCAAGGAAAAACCCGGCGGCATAACAAACTACATCGATTCGCCAAAGGAAAACGGCTACCAGAGCTTCCACGTAAAGCTTCTGGCCGACTTCGGCCGATGGCAGGAGGTGCACATCAGCAGCGAGCGAATGATACGCGACTCTCGCCTGGGCTGTATCGCCGACCGCTGCGACGACAACATACGCCGGTGGATCGAGAAGTTCCGCTCCATTCTGCGCGACATCGCATATCACGGCCTCGACGGAAGCACGTTCCTCGAAAACGTGGCCACATCGTTCTACAACGACGACATCATGACATTCACCCCGAAGGGCCGTCCCGTAGTGCTTCCGCAGAAAGCGACGGTGCTCGACTTCGCCTTCGAGGTAAACCCCGAACTGGGACTGCACGCCAAGTACGCCCGGCTCAACAACTTCCTCGCTTCGGTCAAATCAAGGCTCCACCGCGGCGACGTCGTCGAGATTTTCACCGCACGCGACGTCCATCCCCAGCCCGACTGGCTCGACGCCGTAATCACCTATAAGGCCAAAAACGCCATCGAGGCATACCTCGCCTCGCTGCCAAAAAGCGAGTTCCGCCGCTGTCCCCACTGCCTGCCAATACCCGGCGACGAGGTCATCGGCTTCGTCGAGGACGACGGCGAAATCACTATACACAAACGCGACTGCGAGATCGCCATACGCCTGGCCACACAGCAGGGCGACAATATAGTGTCGGTCGACTACAAGCCCGACGGCACACTCTACCCCGTCCGCATCAAAGTGACCGCCGTCGACCGCTACCACCTCTTCATCGACCTCGTAGACTGCATTACCAACGATCTCAATCTGAGCATGGACAGCTTCAACACCGAGACCGTCGACTCAATCGTCACCTGCAACATCGCCTTCCGTGTCCACTCCGAGTCCGAACTACAGACCGTCATACACCACATCCGCGCAATCCCCGGCGTCGACACAGTAGCGAGAGTGTAATACAAGTTACAAATTACAAGTTACAAGTGAGTAGTTAGTAGTTGGTGTCTCCCGACTTGCAACTTCTATCTCCTAACCTCCTAACTACCTAATCTCCTACCCTCCTACAATGAGACTGGTAATTCAACGAGTCAGCCGCGCGAGCGTCAGCATAGGCGGCGAAATACATTCGGCCATCGGCCCGGGCCTGATGGTACTCGTCGGTATTGCCGACGGAGACACTGAAGAAGATGTGCGCTGGCTCGCCGCCAAGACCGCCGCAATGCGCATATTCCCCGACGACAACGGCGTCATGAACCGTTCCGTCCTCGACACCGGCGGCGACATTCTCGCCGTCAGCCAGTTCACCCTCAACGCATCCACCCGCAAAGGCAACCGGCCCAGCTATATCCGCGCCGCCGGACACGACCTCGCCATACCCCTCTACGAACTATACTGCAAGCTTACTTCGGAGGCCATCGGCAAAAACGTAGCAACCGGTGTCTTCGGCGCTGACATGCAGGTAGAGCTAATCAACGACGGCCCCGTCACCATAATCATAGATTCCGTACTCCGCGAATGAAAATCTTTGCGGCACCGCTCCAAGGCTATACCGACAGCGCCTGGCGGAAGGCCCACACCGCCGCATTCGGCCCCGACGGTCTACCCGACGCCTACTTCGCGCCATTTCTGAGAATCGAGAAAGGTGATGTGCGCACGCGCGACCTACGCGACCTCGACGCAGGCCCGGACACCACCATTCCTCAGATCATTTTCAGGGATATCAGCGAATTCGACCGTCTCACCTCCGTCATCATTGCCGGAGGACACCGCGCTATCGACCTCAACCTCGGATGTCCCTTCCCGCCGCAGTGCCACAAAGGCCGCGGAGCCGCCATGATTGCCCGAACCGACAGCCTGCGCGCCGTCGCCGACCGCATGGAGGCCCTCCCGGACATCAGTTTCTCGGTAAAAATGCGACTCGGACTCGACAGTCCCGACGAATGGCGCCGCTCGGTAGACGTAATCGACGCCATGCCCCTTTCCCACATAACCGTACACCCGCGCACCGCCCGGCAGCAATACAAAGGCGAGCTGCACATGGACGAATTCGGCGAACTGCTCGGCAGACTCTCCACACCGGTGATTTTCAACGGCGACATCGCCGCTCCGGCCGACATCGACGTCCTCGTCGACCGCTATCCGACCCTCGCAGGCGTCATGACAGGCCGCGGACTCCTCACCTCCCCCTGGCTAATAGCCGAATACCGAAGCGGCGAAATCTGGCCCCGGGAACGCCGCATCTCAGCCCTCCTCGCCATGCACACCGCCATCTTCGACACCTATTCACATACTCTCTGCGGCGACACCCAGATCCTCGCAAAGCTCCTCCCCTTCTGGGAATACCCTGCCGCCCATCTCCCCGCGAAATTACACAAAACACTCCGCAAATCCCGCACCCTCGCCGCCTACATTCAGGAAATCAAGAAATTGGAACCAAAACAGTAGGGACGCGCGTTCGGCGCACCCGCACATCAACAACCGGTTATCAGGTAATCTGGCTACGCGCACTTTACGGCATACTTGCCATAGGCTATTACCCTAAGCGCCGTTCGGCACCTATTTGCCGCTACGCGGAGCTTCTCTAAAAAACTGTCAGTCTGAAAAGCCGCGGAGCGGCAGATAAGCTGCAGGGCAGCATTGACAATAATAGGCCCGCGCAAGCGCGCCATTGGTGCGCGCAGCACGATATCTTTTGTGTATGGGGGGGACCAAAGGCTATTATTCTGAAGCTGCTATCGCAGCGCTCTCTAAAGTCAGCACTTCCGGATAGCTTGTAGCACACCGGAGAATATCAATTTTCCGAGCTGTGAATTCCAAAACAATAAAAGACTGTAACTTTCTCGTCTTCCTTATTCGGATTAAGGACTCGAACACCATATTCCCCTTCCGGAGCTTGAAATGTCAAGATATATGATGATTTACCATATCTCTTCCCGGTAAAGGGAAGAAAATCCATATTTCCTTCTGAGACATTTCCAAGCCAATTGACATTGGCAAGCTCCGTCTTGCGTTCTTTTTTCTTCTCTTCAAATTTCACAACCTGAATGAAGGAAGTTGGATCGGATTCATTATCCTTACATCGCACTACCAAAGTTATTTCATCATCTGGTTGTATTTGAGTTGTAGATCTGCCATTTTTTATAACGGCTTTTCTACGGACATTTCCGATACCAACAAGAAGTCGTCCTGCGGAGGCCGAAGTCTTTACTTGAGGTATGGATTTTTCAGTCGGAATGGAGAGAGTATCACCATCAATTTTAAGGACGCTGACTTCTCCAACCCATTCAGGTTCGAACATTTGTGCGAACGCACTTAGGGTGAACGTGATTAGGATAGCAAAAATCAATAGTTTTTTCATGTGTATCTGACCGAATGTAGTTAATTTCACAAATGTACGAATTATTTACGCACTTATGCAAATTTTTGAGACTTTTAAAGCATATGGTCAAATTCGGAAAAATCATAAATTAGATCCGCGACACAGCAGGCTATAGGCAGTCTGTCAAACAGCCGTGCGAACAAGTCCCGCCCACACAGCAAAATCCCGGATCCATCCACCATCTGGAGTCTGAATCCGGGATTTTATATCAAAGCCTGTCAGCTTGTCAGCCTAATAGCCTGAACTATCGGCCTCCGCCGAGAGCCTGATAGAGATTGATGACGGCGTTGGCGCGGGCAAGTTCCGTGTTGATCTGGCTGATCTGGGCCTGCAAAAGACCCTGCTGTGCCGTCAGCACCTCCAGATAATTGGTCGAACCCGTCGAATAGATCAGAAGATCGCGGGTATATTCCACCGACTTCTCGAGATTATCGACCTGTTCGGTAAGATAAGAACTTTTCTCCATGCTCTTCTCATATACCGTCAGAGCGTCGCTCACCTCGGCGGCAGCCGACATAAGGGTATACTCGAAATTATTCATCGCCTGCTTCTGCTGAGCCTTGGCGCCCTGCAGACGGGCTATATTCTGGCCGCGGGAGAACAGTGGAGCCACCAGCGAACCTGCGAGCTGATAGAACCAGTCGCCCGGATTCTGCACGAAGCCACCCAGAAGATTGGTAAAGCCGCCGTTGGCGGTAATGGTCAGCCCCGGATAGAAAGCCGCGCGGGCCGAGTTTGTGGCATAGTAAGCCGAAGCGAGACTCTGTTCGGCAGCCTGCACGTCAGGACGACATGCCAGCTCTACCATAGGCACACCCTCGCGGATGATGGCGGGCACCTTGAGATCCACACGGTCGGTCACGGCCCATTCCTGAGGCAGCGTGTCGAGCAGAAGGCTCATCGTGTTGTTGAGCTTGTCGAGAGAAGTCTCAAGATCGGTGATGGAACCGAGAATACTATAGTAGTTTGCGGCCGACTGCACCACGGCCGCCTCGGTCACGCCGCGGCCGGCCTCCTTGAGGTCGCGCATGGTGCTCACGGTCTCCTTCCACAGCTCCGACGTGGTGCGCGACAGTTCAAGCTGATTGCGGACGGCGGCTATCGAATAATATGTCGAGGCCACGCCCGAGATGATCTGGCTGCGGACAGCCTGCGCATAAGCCTCGCTCTGGAGCAGAGCGGCCTTTGCGCCGCGGTTGCTGTTTAGAAGCTTGCCGAAAATATCCACCTCCCAGCTCAGCTGTGCCGGAAGTGTGTATGTCCAGTTGATATCGCTGCCGGCATAGGAAGCGCCTGCACCGTTGGGTGCCAGGGCAAGCGACGGCAGATAGCTCAGACGGGCACCGCGGAGATTGGCGCGGGCTATGTCTACGTTGAGGCGTGCATTCTCAAGATTGGTGTTGTTCTCCAGTGCGCGCTCGATGAGCTGCACCAGCAACGGGTCGGTAAACACATCCTCCCAGAGCAGATTGCCGAACGCGGCCGAATCCACGGGAGTCTGACGGGCCTCGGCATAAGCCTTGGTGAGCGCCGTAGATGTCGGCGTCTCATATTTCTTGTATATGTGGCAGCTGCTCATCGTGGCAGTCATCACCGTCATAACCACAGCCGCACGCACAATATTTCCGATTTTCATAATTTATCGCTGAATCGAACTGCCGGCGGGGAAAGCGGGCCCCTCCCCGCCGACAATCCATATTAAGAGGTTGTTTAATAGTCAGTGTTTAGTGCTTATGGATACTGAAGAGTTTCATTAACCGATAACCCCTAACCTCTAACCTGATTAAGTCAGTGTTTAGTGCTTATGGATACCGAAGAGTTTCATTAACCAATAACCCCTAACCTCTAACCTAATTAAGTCAGTGTTTAGTGCTTATGGATACTGAAAAGTTTCATTAACCAATAACCCCTAACCTCTAACCTGATTAATTTACTTGGCGTACTGCTCGATTTCGTTCTCGATGGTGCCGCCCTTCTCCTCGTTCTGCCACTGCATAGGCTTGATCTTCTCCTGAAGGATCTGGAAGACGATGAAGAGTGCGGGCACGATGAAGATCTGGCAGACCATACCCAGAAGCATGCCGCCCACAGAGCCTGCGCCGAGGGCACGGTTGCCGTTGGCGCCTACACCGCTGGCGAACATCATCGGCAGAAGGCCGATCACCATCGCGAGCGAGGTCATGAGGATAGGACGCAGACGGGCGCATGCGCCGGCCACTGCCGCGTTGAAGATACTCATGCCCGTCTGACGGCGCTCGAGAGCGAACTCTACGATCAGGATGGCGTTCTTGGCCAGAAGACCGATAAGCATGATGAGCGCGATCTGGAGATATATGTTATTGGATATGCCGAACATCTGCGCGAATATGAAAGTGCCTGCCAGACCGAAAGGTACCGAAAGAATTACCGAGAAGGGCAGCAGATAGCTCTCGTACTGGGCCGACAGAAGCAGATATACGAAGAGGAGACACAGACCGAAAATCATGGCGGTGGCATTGGAGCTGCCCGAACCGGCCTCCTCGCGGGTCATACCGGCATACTCGTAGGCGTAGCCCTGCGGCAGTGTCTGAGCGGCCACACGCTCGATGGCGGCGATAGCCTCGCCCGACGAAAAGCCGGGGTTAGGAGTACCCGTCACCGAGATCGAGGTAAACATGTTGAATCGGTTCATAAGGTCGGGACCGTAGACGCGGGTCAGTTTCACGAAGTTAGAGATGGAAGCCATCTCGTTGCCGTTGCGTATCTTGACGCTGTTGAGGGTCTCGGGATTGATACGGGCCTCGGGGGCGGCCTGCATCATCACACGGTAGATCTTGCCGAAACGGTTGAAGTTCGACACATACATACCGCCGTAGTAGCCCTGGAGCGTCTGGAGGATAGTCGCGGGGCTGATTCCGGCCTGCTTGGCCTTGGCAGCGTCGATATCGATCATATACTGAGGGAACGACGGGTTGAAGGTCGTATATGCGGCCTGGATCTCAGGCTGCTGGTTGAGCTGTGCGAGGAAGCCCTGTACGACGGAGTAGAACTGGTTGATATCGCCGCCGGTGCGGTCCTGCATCTTCATTTCGAAGCCATTGGTGGCGGAGTAACCGGTAATCATAGGCGGCGCGAAAATCATCACGCGTCCGTCGCGCACATGCTGCGACGTCAGATAGTACAGCTGCTTGATGATGTTCTCGGCGCTCTGGCTTTTGTCGCGTTCGCTCCAGTCCTTGAGCTTCATGATGAACGCTCCGTATGTCGGACCCTGACCGGCGATAAAGCTGTAGCCGTTGATGGCCTGGCGGATACGAATGCCGGGGATCTGGGCGGCCAGCGAGTCGATCTGCTCCATTACCTTACCGGTACGCTCCTGCGAAGTACCGGCAGGCATGTCGACCATACAGAAGATAACGCCGGTATCCTCGTTGGGCACAAGGGCCGACGGGGTTGTGGACATGAGCCATACAAGAATGCCGATGGCTGCCACGACAGTGCCGAACGACACTACCTTATGCTTGGCGAACCACGACGCGCCCTTCTTATAACCGTTGAGAAGTTTGCCGAAGTTCTTCTCGAACGAGCGGTGGAAACGCTTGCCGAAAAGACCGAGCACGGCCACGATGGCGACAGCCCAGGCAATGCAGCTCAGCAGAACATTGTGGAAGCTGTACCAGCCCAGCACCATAAAGGTGATGGTGGCGATAAGAAGCACGAAAGTGATCAGAGGATGTATGTCGAGAGCGAATGTTCGTTTGTATTTCTTCGCCATGGCCTCGCCTGTTGCCTTATAGGCCTCGCCCATGCGCTCCTTGAGCGACATCTCGCTGCCGTCGGCCTTATGGGGCTTGAGGAAGATGGCGCAGAGGGCCGGAGAGAGGGTAAGCGCGTTCACGGCCGAGAAACCGATCGCTATGGCCATGGTCAGACCGAACTGACGGTAGAACACACCGGCCGTACCGGGCATGAACGACACGGGGATGAACACCAGCATCATGACCAGGGTAATGGACACGAGAGCGCCGGCGATTTCGCCCATGGCGTCGATAGAGGCGCGGCGAGCGCTCGTATAGCCCTGGTCGAGCTTGGCATGCACCGCCTCGACCACAACGATCGCATCGTCCACCACAATCGCGATGGCAAGCACGAGAGCCGACAGGGTGATGAGGTTGACCGAGAAGCCGATTAGCTTCATCACGAAGAAGGTACCGATAAGTGCCACAGGGATGGCGATGGCCGGGATAAGGGTGGAGCGGATATCCTGAAGGAACACATATACCACGAAGAACACAAGGATGAAAGCCTCGATGAGGGTATGCACCACAGTGTTGATCGATGCGTAGAGGAAGTCGTTGTTGTTCATAGGAATCTGGATCTCGCAGCCTTCGGGGACGTCTGCCTTGATTTTCTCGCACAGCGCGAGACAGTCCTCGATAATCTTGGTAGCGTTGGAACCCGGAGTCTGGAACACTATGGACATGGCGGCGAGGTGGCCGTTGGCCTTGTTGGAGAAGCCGTAGGTAACACGGCCGAGTTCTATTTCGGCCACATCCTTGAGGTAGAGTACTTCGCCGTTGGCACCGGTGCGCACCACGATGTCGCCGAACTGCTCGGGGGTGGTGAGACGGCCGCGATAACGCATGATGTACTGGAACGACTGGTTGCCCTGTTCGCCGAAAGCGCCCGGAGCGGCCTCGACGTTCTGCTCGGCAAGAGCCGCCGAGATATCAGACGGCATGAGGTGATACTGAGCCATAACCTCGGGCTTAAGCCAGATTCGCATCGAATAGTCGGCGCCGAACGACATGACGTCGCCCACGCCCTGCACACGCTGGAGCTCGGGGATGATGTTGATCTTCATGTAGTTGTCGAGGAACTCGGGCGAGTACTTGGCAACTGCGGTGGTATCCACAAGGGCCACACCGAGAAGCATGGATGTCTGACGTTTGCGGGTCTGTACACCCACCTGGTTCACTTCCGAAGGCAGAAGATTGGCGGCGGCCGACACACGGTTCTGCACGTCGACGGCGGCCATGTTCGGGTCGAAACCCTGTTCAAAGTACACGTTGATGGTAGCCGAGCCTGTGTTGGTGGCCGTCGACTCCATATATGTCATGCCCTCGGCACCGTTGATACTCTCTTCCAGAGGAGCGATCACCGAATTGAGCACGGCGGCGGCGTTGGCGCCGTTATATGTGGTTGTGACCGATATTGTAGGGGGCGCGATATCGGGATACTGCGTCACAGGCAGCGACGACAGGCCGATAAGACCCAGCAGGACGATAAAAATCGAGATTACCGTCGACAACACCGGGCGGTTGATAAATCTGTCGAGTTTCATTATTTAGGACATTAAGCTGTTAAGCCATTAAGCAGTCAGGCGCTCAGGCGCTCACTAACCTCTAACCCCTAACCACTAACCTCTAATTAGTTTTTAGGCGAAATTACAAGACCGGGGCGCACTACGGTGCCGACTCCTTCGATCACCACACGGTCGCCGGGATTCAGACCCGAGGTAACCACGAAATTCTTGCCGTCGTTATACGGATCGACAGTGATCTGACGGCTTACGGCCATATTGGAGTCATTGAGTGTATACACATAGCGCAGATCCTGGATTTCGTAGGTAGCCTTCTGCGGGATCACCAGCACACCCTCGTTGTTGCGGGGAATGATGATCTGACCCGTATTGCCGCTGCGCAGCATGCCCGAAGGATTGTCGAAAAGTGCGCGGGCCGATGCGGCGCCCGTGCTGTTGTCGATCACACCCGACACCGTGGCCACCTTGCCCTCGAGAGGATATATCGAACCGTCGGCAAGCTCGAGCTTCACGGCGGGAAGAGCGTTGATCTGGGCACCGATGCTCTCCTTGCCTCCGTCGGTAAGACCGAGGAGGTCTTTTTCCGTAAGAGAAAAATAGGCGTAAACCTTGCTGTTGTCGCTGATGGTGGTCAGAGGCTGCACGCTCGACGGTGACGCCAGAGAGCCTTCACGGTTGGGAATAGTTCCGACAACGCCGTCGCTCGGAGCAGTCACGGTAGTATAGGCAAGATTCTTCTTGGCGTTCACAAGAGCCGCGTTGGCCTGGGCGAGTGCGGCCTTGGCCTGGGCGAGCTGGTTGGCGGCAAGCTGCCATTCCGTTTCGGAGATGATATTCTTGTCGAGAAGCATCTTCTTGTTCTTCTCGGTGATTTCTGCGGTCGATACCGCGCTGGCGGCGGAGTTGACATTGGCCTTGGCCTGATCGACGGCGGCCTGGAACTGAACCTGGTCGATGGTGAAGAGCACCTGGCCCTTGTGCACCTTCTGACCCTCGTCTACATGCACCTTGGTGATAAATCCCGTCACCTGCGGGCGGATGTCTATGTCTGTTTTACCCTTGATAGTCGCCGGATAGCTGCTCTGGAACTCGGCGTTGCCGGGTTCTACTGTGATGACGGCGATTTCGGGAGGCGCACCCGCGCCCTGCGCGTTCTGATTGTTGCCTCCGCACGAAGCGAGCATCATGGCGGCGCCGGCCATTGCCAGAACCGTGATACTGATTGTGTTCGTTTTCATATTGTGTCTATTGGAGTTATAATGTGCATAATAACTGAAAATCGGTGCAAAATTACTAAATATATAATGTATGCGAGTTGCCTTAACGCCAATAAAATTTGCCAAAACCGGAAATCTTACGTTAAATTTTGCAAACTTCCTATATTAATTGGCCAAACGCACCAACCAGACCGACAAAGCGCAAAGCGCTTGGATAATCACACAGCCCGGGGTTTGGACGCAGCAAGGCGCCTACATTTGAAACTATGGATGATGAATTATGAGGGCTGCCGCGGAAAAGCGCAAAGCGCTTTAATATTCACACAGCCTGGGGTTTGGACGCCGCATGGCGACCTACATTTGAAACTATAGATTATGAATTATGAGGGGACCGCGGAAAAAGCGCGAAGCGCTTTAATATTCACACAGCCTGGGGTTTGGGCGCCGCATGGCGACCTACATTTGAAACTATAGATTATGAATTATGAGGGGACCGCGGAAAAAGCGCGAAGCGCTTTAATATTCACACAGCCTGGGGTTTGGGCGCCGCATGGCGACCTACATTTGAAACTATAGATTATGAATTATGAGGGGACCGC
>ERZ836877.2054-NODE-2054-length-27794-cov-3.730524_pt1 | contig 27794 bp, 26 predicted proteins | sample MGYA00519469_ERZ836877 | MGnify/ENA primary metagenome ERZ836877 (study PRJEB31850, sample SAMEA3708809) | human gut metagenome | biome: human gut; feature: human-associated habitat; material: faeces | place: China | collected 2014 ... | reverse complement strand
CGCGTTTGGCGTTCTGTATCTGTGACCATACCGCGGGGATTGCGATAAGAGCGGCGACCACGAGTGGAAGTAAGCGTCTCATTGATATTTTCGAGTATAAGGATTTTTTGAAATTTTTGCAAATCTACTCATTTATAAAATGCAAAACAAACAAAACCTGCAAAAGTGCCCGTCTATAAAACGCAAAATGTGCGATTCTGCGGAAAATGCCAGTCTATAAACGCAAAATCAAAAAAAGCGCCGGGCGGTATCGCCGGCACGTAGGCCGCGTCTCACTGTAAAATACGTCAGCGCTTCAATCCGCGCTGTCGCTATAGTTTTTTGCTGAGGCAGGCGCGGAGGGGTTCGTCGTAGTATTTGAGGAACAGACGCGCGAGGATTATGGCGCCGAGGCAGATTGCCACGGCGACGGGCCAGGTCTGCGCAAATGTGAGGCCTTCGCTCCACACGTAAGCATAGAAGAGATACATCATCGGATAGTGGATGATGTAGACGGGATAGGAAATGCTGCCGAGAAAGCGGCACACGCGGTCTGAGACTCCGCTGCCGTTGGGAGTCGAGGCTCCGATATAGACGACGGCGGGGAAGACGAGGAGGGTGCAGATGAGGTCGTAGCAGGCGTTGGCTATCGATTTGCTGCCGTCAGTGGTGATGTAGGGCATGGCGAGCATGGCGACAATCAGTGCCGAGCAGACGGCGAAGCCGCAGGCTCCGACACGCATGGGTTTGAACCCGCGAGCCATAAGGAGTCCGGCCGAGAATGAGAACGACAGCCTGAGCAGTCCGCCGACAAAGCCGTAGTCGGCCATAGACCAGCCGAAGCCTGTATGATAGCTGCCGCTCATGTCCGAAAGGGTCCAGACAGCCAGTGCGACGCCCGACAGGACTGTGAAAAGCCGCAGACCGCGGCGGCTGAGACGATGCAGCCACAGGGCGTAGCCGATACTGCCTATGTATTCGAAGAATAGCGACCAGCTCGGGCCGTTGAGGGGGAACATCTCGCCGTTGCCTCTGACCTCGGGCATTGTGCCCGGGAGCGCCGGCAGCATGAACAGGCCGAACAGAAACGAGGCGATGACGGCCGAGGTGCTGACAGCCGTGCCGTCCCATCGCTCGCAGCCCTGGATAATGAAAGAGACGACGCCGAGCAGGACGCCGATGATGACCATAGGCTGCAGACGTATGATGCGCCTGACGATAAAGCGTCCGGCGGTCATGCCGCGCTGCCAGCGGCTGTCGTATGCGTGGCCGATGACAAAGCCCGAGAGAACAAAGAAAAAGTCGACGGCGAGGTAGCCGTGGTTGAAACTCTGGTCGACGGGCGATGTGGCGAAAGCCTCGAAGACGTGATACCAGATGACAAGCAGTGCGGCGACGCCGCGCAGGCCGTCGAGTATCTCGTAGCGCTGTCGGGGTGCTGCCGCCGGCGGGGTCATAGGAACATGTAAATTAGGGCCGCGAAGCCGATGAAGACGGTCGTCGCCATTGCGGCGGCCACGATGACGTCACGCACTCTGATGGTGATGGTCATGTCGGGTATCAGTGACGAGAAGGTCTCTGGCATCGCGAGCGAGCGTCCGATGAGCTTCTGGTCGCTGTTGTCGATGTCGCGGCGCTTGATAAGGCGCATGGCTGTGAGCTGCGCCAGACGGTGGCAGATGAATCCGTAGGCCGAACCGATGGTCGCGCCGACGATTATGTCGCCCGGATAATGTACGCCGAGATACATGCGCGAATAACTGTTGAGCATGGCCCAGCCGAAGATGACGAGCGTGAAGCCGCGGCGCCGGACGACGAGCGACAGGAATATCGCCAGGGCAAACGAGTTGGCGGCGTGACACGAAGGAAAGCCGTAGCGGCCGCCCCGGTAGCCGTCGACGACGGTGACAAACTCGCTGAGCGGATTGTTGAGGTTGGACGGACGCAGGCGCTCGAATATCGGGCGGAGCACCGTGGCGCAAGTCTGGTCGGTCAGGGCGATGGCGGCCACAAGCATCACGGCGAAGACGCCGGCGCGCAGCGGATTGTATTTTTTGAAGAAGAGTAAGAGAATCAGCGCATACATCGGCGCCCAGATGAAACGGCCGGTGAAGAGCATCATGAACCGGTCGAGAAAGGGAGTATGGAAGCTGTTGAAAAACAGCAGCAATTGTGAGTCGAGATCTATCAGTGTGTCAAGCATGGTCAGAGGTCTGAGAGGTTATCATAAATTTTCTGAAGGCAGACGCGGGCGCGTCGTAGGGTTTCGCCGGCTGTCGGACCGGCAAGAACGTCGGGACGGTCGGCGTCGAGGTTATAGACGACGGTGTCTGTCGCTGTCACCATGCCGACGGCGTCGGTGTCGGTGAAGAAGGCGAAGTGAGGCGCGTCGCTGTCAAGCAGGTCTTTGCTGTAGATGAATTCGTCGTGAGGCAGACCGCAGAGCGCCAGAACGGTGGCGGCGAGGTCTGTCTGTGAGCCGACGACGTCGACGCGCTCGCCGCGGCGACGGAGTGCGCCGCCGGTGAAGACGAGGGGGACGGTGTGGCGCAGGCGGCGGTCGGTGAGGTTGCGGGGCCAGACACCGTAGTGGTCGGGAACGATGATGACGAGGCTGCGGTCGTAGCGCGGCGATGCCGCGAGGCTGTCGACAAAGGCGCCGATGCAGCTGTCGCTGTAGGCGAAGGCGTTGAGGCGTTCGTCGTCAAACCGGCTTCTGAAGGGCACCTCGAACGGCTCGTGGCTGCTCGAGGTCTGTATGACGCGCAGGCGCGGCGACGACGTGGTGTCGGCACGCAGCTCATCGAGAGCGCGGGCGAACACGGCGTGGTCGTGAGCGCCCCATTTGCCGGTACGCTCGGCGAGCGGGAAATCTTTGTCGCAGACAATATGGCCGAAGCCCGAGCTGACGACATAGGCGAGCATGTTGGTGAAGTTGATGTCGCCGCCGTAGTAGTAGGCCGTGTTATAGCCGGCGTCGCGCAGACGACGCGGCATCGAGGGCAGCTTCTCGGCCTTGCGGACATATTTCATCACGCTTGTGTTGGGCTGGCCGGGGAAACCGCTGAGGATTGCCGGCAGAGCGCGGTCGGTGCGGAAGCTCGAGGCATAGAAGCCGGTGAAGAGCATGCCGTCGTCGGCAATCGAGTCGAGGCGCATGGCTACCGGCTCGCCTCCGAGCGAAGGCATCAGGTGGGACGAAAAGCTCTCGGCGATGATAATCCAGATGTCGGGGCGGTCGGTCGTCAGTGTGACGGTGTCGGGCCGGGCGGCAGCTGTGTATGTCATCGAGCTGAAGACGCTGTCGGCCTCGGCGTCGTCGGTATATCGGTATTGCGAGGCGAAATCGCTCTGATGTGTCGCCGAATAAAGCAGACTGAACGCCGGATTGACGGCGGCATGGTTAAGGCGCTGGTTATCGCTGAAATAGGCGCGGCTTAGATTCATCGTCGAGACGGTGACACCGCCGCGGATGGGGATGAACAGAAGCCCAGTCAGCACAGCCATCACGGCGATGGCGCTGTTGCGGCTGCGTCCGCGGGGCAGAGGCTCGACATCGACGCGCATCGATGTATAAGCGAACAGGAAATAGAACGCGGCTGTCAGGGCAATCAGGGCGACGATACCACCGAGAGCCTCGCCCGCTGTGGCGCTTGCCATGGCCGACGCCGGCGACGACATGAAGTAGAATATCGGCGTCACGTCGAGTTTGAAGCCCCAGTAGCCGTAGAGCACCGTGTCGGCGATGAAGACGGCAGCGAGGATAAATGCTATGATGCCGAAGTAGATGCGGGATATTATGGCGTTTACCTTCGATTTCACCACTAACATGGAGATTATGACGAGGCACGGGATGACCGTGAGGTATGCCGCGATAGAGCGGTCGATGGCCATGCCGTTGGCGATGACGTCGATATAGTCAGAAAAGGACGCGTCGCCGTAGAGCCCGCTGTAGACGGCCATAAACACAGGCTTTTCGATGATGAAAATCACCAAAAACACAAAGTATGTGACAACGGCTCTGAGAAGCGCTTTTTTCATGTATCCGACTTGATTGGTCTATATCGCCGCAAAATTAGTCAAAATTCATGAAAGTGGCTGTATAATAATAGATAAAAAACGTCAACGGCGATTTGGGCGCCGGAATGATTTCATCTTTTAACTTTGGCGGAGAGGAGACGGTGGCCGATGCGGCAGTAGAGGCATTTGCGCTGTTCGCAGTAGCTGCGGCAGAGTTCGATAAGGGCCTGTGACGTGAAAGCGTCGTTGCAGGGGATGCCGGCGTCGGTAAACTGACGGACTATCGTGTTGCGTTCGGGCGGCAGACCCTGGAGGAGTTCGAGCGCGGTCTGACAGCGGCCGGTGTCGTTATAGGCCAGACCATAGGCGTATAGCATCGGCGCGACGACGTTGATAATCAGAATCGAAACCGAGGCGTCGCTGAGCGCCTTGACAGTCGGCGAAGCTTCGGCCATGAAGGTGTAACGCCGCGACCAGAAACCCGTCAGGCTGATGTCGAAGAGGCTGCGGGCGTCGGCCTCGTTTCTGACCTCGAAGATGCGGCTGCCGATGACGAAGCCGGCGTTTATCATGTGGGCGAGCGTCGAGATGCGGCGGTGGGGGAAGTTGGCGGGACGTCCGCTCATGCGCCAGTTGAGTGCCAGAGGACGTGCGAGCCCGAATTTCGATGCCATGAACGAATATTCCTGTATCATGCGTTCGACATAGCCCGCGCGCTCGGGCGCATTGTCGAGAAATCCGGCCTGACCGAAGAGTGTGCCCTCGATAGTCTCGAGCGAGTCGCGGTGTTTGAGCAGCATCTTCAGCGGCGTCGACAGCGCCAGACGCTCGAACGCATCGCTGTTGGTGCCGAAACCGAGGGCACGGGCGAGAGTGATGTAGACGGCGTCGATCCAGTTGCCGTCGTGGCCGGCGACGAGGCGGCTGATGCGCTCGACCTTGGCATTGATGCGCTCGTATGCAAGATTGTCGATCCAGTCATGAATATAAATCGACGGCAGGGCGGGAATCTCTTTGCGGCAGGGCGGGAAATCGCGGCAACCTTCGACCATCTCGCGGTAGCGGCAGCTGAAGTCGGGGGTGCAGTCCATAATCATCTGCGGGATGAGCTGCCCGTCGGGACGGTGTATCTCGGCGTCGCTGTTGGCGACGACATGAAGCACGACCGAGTCATAGGCGCTGTCTTTGTCGTGGCCGTGGCGGAACCAGTCTGATGCCCTGACATGGATTTCGACATTGCCGCTCCACAGCTGGCGGTCGATCATCACCTTGGCGTTGAAGAAGTCGGGTCCGGCGCCGGTGTTGAGCAGCCCCTGGTCGATGACACGCACCTGACGGCCGTCGACGGTCTTCATCTCTTCGGCGGGCCAGAGCTTGTGCTGCCAGACATATTGCATCAGCCTTTCCATGGCTATCTGATTCTCAGTTGCCAGAATGCGACCGCCGCGGCTGCGGCGACGTTGAGCGAGTCGACACCGTGAGACATCGGTATCCTGACGGTGTAGTCGGCGCCGGCGATGACGCTGCGGGCAAGGCCGTCACCCTCGGTGCCCATGATGACGGCGAGGCGCTCTTCGGCGGCGAGGGCGGGGTCGTCGAGACTGACCGAGTCGTCGGTCAGGGCCATGGCGGCAGTCGTGATGCCGAGGCGGCGGAGGTCGGCGACAGGGTCGTCAATCCATGTCCAGGGAATGAGAAAGACCGAACCCATCGAGACGCGCACCGAGCGGCGGTTGAGCGGGTCGCAGGATGTGCGGGTCAGCAGGACGCCGTCGATGCCGAGTGCCGCGGCCGAGCGGAAGATGGCGCCGATGTTGGTGGTGTCGGTGACGCTGTCGATGACGACCAGACGCCGTGCGTCGCGGCAGACATCTTCGGCCGAGGGCGGTTCGGGGCGGCGCATGGCGCAGAGGACGCCGCGGGTCAGGCGGTAGCCCGTGAGCGACTCGAGGAGTTCGCGCGGACCGGTGTAGACTGTGATGTCGCCGGCCATGGCGATGACTTCTGCGGCGTCGCCTGTGATATGGCGCGCCTCGCAGAGCATGCTGAGGGGCTGATAGCCTGCCTCAAGCGCTACTTTGATGACTTTGGGACTCTCGGCGATGAAAACAGCCTGCGACGGATCGAGACGACTGCGCAGCTGCGCTTCGGTGAGCGATGCGTAGACCTCGACGCCGGGATGGCCGAGTGATGTGATTTCGATTGTTTTCATGGCCGTTTCCTTTGAATCTGTGATGCTTATCGGAAGCGGTATGTAATGTATGCTGTCGACTCTTCGGGAGCGTTGTCGTCAGAGCGGGTGAAGACTCTCGAGCGCACTTCGCGCTCGCATGCGGCACGTACTTCGGGACTCGTCGCCGCCGGGGCGTCTCCTCCCTGGAATGTGACCGATTTGACGCGGCCGCTGCGGTCGATTTTGACCATCATGACAACCGAGCCGGTGACCGTACTGGGGACGCTGTTGTATGAGGGCATAGCCCATCCGCCGCCGACGCGGCCTGTGCCGCGGCCGTTGACTGATGAGTTCTTGCCGCCGGGACGGCCTGAGTCGCCAGGTTTCTTGCCCTTGTTGTCGGTGTTGTCCTTGCCGGCGTTGCGGAATGCCGAGCCGAGTTCGTTTTTGGCCTGACGGGCGGCTTTTTCCTGTTTTGCCTTGGTGTCGTCGACCGGGCCGGGCTTGACTTTTTTGTCTTTCTTGTCTTTTTTAACCGGCGAGGGCTTCTCGGAGGTGACGACAGTCGGGGCGTCGCCCTTGGGACCGTTGTCGGTGACGTCCATGCCGCCTTCGGGGGCAGCCGACGAATTGTTGTCGAGCGGCTCCTCGCTGTAGGCCGGCGAGGGATTGTCGGATGCCTGCACGGGCGACATCGGCAGGGCGAGCAGCTCGGCATATTCCTCGACGGTGATGTCGGCCTTGTGGCGCGGAGGCCACTCCTTGACCGTCGGGTCGAGGGTGACACTGCTGAAGACCATCATGAGGATGACGGCGGCGCAGATTATGGCGGTGGCCACGGCCGAGTATATGCGGGTCTTATTCATTTGCGATTGTTTGTGCGTCGGGACGCTTGCTGTCGAGGGGCTTTGTGGCGAGCACCATCTTCATAGAATTCTGTGCGCCGATGTTGAGCACTTCGACGACTTTGCCGTAGGCGACCTCGGTGTCGGCGTAGACGGCGATGCCGCCGACCGAGTCCTGTGAGGTGACCACTCTGAGGTAATCGACGAGATTTTCGTTGTCGACGGGCTGAAGCTCAGAGTCGGCATAGCTGACGAAGTAGTTGCCGCCGGCGTCGATGAAGACGCGTGTGGTCGGTTTTGACGGTGTCTGTGCGGCACTCTCGGGCAGGTTGATGTCGAGAGCTGTCGGGAAGATGAATGTCGATGTGACGAGGAAGAAGACAAGCAGCAGGAAGATGACGTCGGTCATCGACGCCATCGAGAAGGTCGCGAGCATGTCCTGTTGACGTTTGAGAGCCATAGCGCGCTTATTCTGCCGGTTCGTTGAGAAGGTCCATGAATTCCATCGTGCGGGCTTCCATGAGGTTCATGACCTTGTTGATGCGGGCCACGAGGTAGTTGTAGGCGAAGAGGGCGATGATGCCTACGACAAGACCGGCGACGGTGGTGACGAGGGCTGTGTAGATGCCTCCGGCGAAGTCACCGATCGAAGCGGCGTTACCCGAGTTGGCGATGGCGAAGAAGGCCTGCACCATGCCGATGACAGTGCCGAGGAAGCCGAGCATCGGAGCGCCGGCGGCTGTCGTGGCCAGCCAGGGAAGGCCTTTGCTGAGGGCTGCGACCTCGAGGTTGCCGGTGTTCTCGATGGCGACGAGGACGTCGTTCATCGGGCGGCCGATGCGGCTGATGCCCTTCGAGATGAGGCGGCCGTAGGGCGAGTTGTTGGAGCGGCAGAGATTGAGGGCGCTCTCGATTTCGCCGTCGTGGATATAGTCTTTGATGCGTTTCATGAAGGTGTCGTCGAGCTTCGACGCCTTGTAGGTGACGATGGCGCGCTCGATGAAGATATAGATGCTGATGACTGCGAGCAGGGCCAGGGGTATCATGATCCAGCCGCCTTCGACGCAGAGCTGCCAGATTGAGAGCGAGGGGGCGGGCTCGGTTGCTGCAGCCACGGCTGCGGCCGACGTGACGGTGTCAACGGTTGCGACTGTCGCAGCGCTGTCGGTCAGACCGGTCAGGCTGTCGGCGATGACGGGGATTTGTGCTAAGATAGACATTATTGATTGGTTTTTAAGAGATTGCTGCTTTATATTGACGGATTGTCTCTTCGAGGCCGAGGTATAGGGCGTCGCAGATGAGGGCATGTCCGATTGACACCTCGTTGAGATATGGGATGTTGTGCTTGAAGTAAGCGAGGTTGTCGAGATTGAGGTCATGGCCGGCGTTGACACCTAAGCCGACGTTGTGGGCGGCGCGACTGGCTTCGGCATAAGGAGCCACGGCTGCCGCGGGGTCGGTGGGATATTGGTCGGCGTATGGCTTGGTGTAGAGCTCGACACGGTCGGCGCCTGTTCTGGCTGCGGCGGCAATCTGGGACGGGTCGGGGTCGACAAAGATCGATGTCCTGATGCCGGCGTCCTTGAAGCGTTCGACCACTGAAGTCAGGAAGCCGAGGTTTGAGACAACGTCCCATCCGTGGTTTGAGGTGAGGGTGTCGGGAGCGTCGGGGACGAGGGTAACCTGTTCGGGACGCACCTTGAGTACCAGATCGATGAACTCGGGCGAGGGATAGCCTTCGATATTGAATTCTGTCCTGACGAGGGGGCGCAGTGTGAAGACGTCGTCGCGGCGTATGTGGCGCTCGTCTGGGCGCGGGTGGACGGTGATGCCCTGGGCGCCGAAGCGTTCGCAGTCGACGGCCACGTCTTCGACGCAGGGACGGTTTTCGCCGCGGGCGTTGCGCAGAGTGGCGATTTTGTTGATATTGACGCTAAGATTGGTCATTGCTGTTTTTTAATCTGTCGTCTGTCGATGCCGCCGAAACATAGATTGTTAGTTAAAATTTCGGCGGATATGCGATTTTTTTGTAAATTTGTAATTGTAATGCGTCTACAAAATTAGTCACAATTACCAAAAACAAAAAGGATTTGACTCCAAAAGTTCTAAAAACATATAAAATCGACTCACCTTACCCCGCCGTCTATGGCAGCTGCCGTCTGCTTGTCGGCTGCCGGGCCGACGAATATTCGGCATCGGCGATAGCGCGCGCCGTCGAGGACTGCGACGCCCATCTGCTCAACCTCAACGTCATGCCCGGAGCCGACTACGGCTTCGACATGGTCGTCGACCTCAGAGTGGATCTCGCCGCGCCGTATGCTGCCGCCCGGTCGCTCGAGCGCTATGGCTATGCCGTCATCGACGCCCGTGCCGACGGTGATGACCCCGCCGGCGGCGATGACACGTTGCGCCGCCGTGTCGACGAACTTATGAGGTATCTCAATATATGATGATCTTATGAAAATTGCAATCTACGGCAGCCGCCGACAGCACGACCATCTCACCCGCATCGAGGCTTTTATGAAGGCTCTCGCAGCCGCCGGCGACGAGGTGGTGATGCACTCGAAGCTATATAAATATCTTGTGTCGCTGATGCCGCTGGCTCTCGGCGCGGTCACCCGTGTCACCGACCGCGGCAACTTCGACGCCGACATCGTCATCAGCATCGGCGGTGACGGCACATTTCTGCGCACGGCCATGTGGGTAGGTGACAAGGAGATACCTATTCTCGGCATCAACACAGGACGTCTGGGCTACCTCACTTCGCTGCCCGTGACATGCCTGCCGACACTCCGCGGACTCATAGACAGCGGCAGATTCACAGTCTCGCGGCGGCGGCTCATCGAGGTCGTATCGCCCGAGTTGAATATATGGCCTTTCGCCCTCAATGAAGTTACCATATCAAAAGACGATAGCGCTTCGATGATAGACGCCAACACGACCCTCAACGGCGTCGATCTCGCCGACTACCGCGCCGACGGACTCATCGTGTCGACACCGACGGGCAGCACGGCCTATAATCTCTCGGTCGGCGGCCCGCTCATCGAGCCGGAGACACCCGTGTGGGTCATCTCACCCATTGCCGCACATACGCTGTCAATGCGTCCGCTTGTCGTCAGCGACACCTCGCGTCTGACGATCTGTCCCGACGGCCGCGCCTCACACTTCCGACTGACTCTCGACGGCCGCTGGACGGCTCTCGACATCGGCACGACGGTCGAACTGCGCCGCGCCGGCTTCGACACGCTCGTCATGCGCCCCGACAACATCGATTTCGCAAGCACTCTGCGTGAAAAACTTCACTGGGGACTCGACTGAAATGGCGCCAGTGAAGACTATAACCGGTTCGGGAACATTCGATTACGCTCCAGTCGGGCGAATACACTACACCGTGCGCCCCACGGCCCGGCGCATCACGGCCCGCTGGCGCGCAGGCGCCGTCTACATGTCGCTGCCTCCGCGCCTCGAAACCTCGATGCTACTCAACGCCCTCAGCGAGATGACTCCGGCGATTCTGCGTCACCGCCCGACCGAAGCGTTCTATCACATCGGCGACACCGTCGACACGGGCGACCTTAAAATCACAATCACTACGCGCACAGAGCATACCGGCCGCGTCGTCGCACGTCAGCTCAAGGCACGCGAATTTGCCGTCGAGGTCGACCCCGACGTCGATTTCACTGACCGCAATGCTGTCATTGCGGTCAGCGACGCGATGAAACATATCGCCCGCTTCGTGGCGCCCGACATACTGCTGCCGCGTGCCCGCGCCATCGCCGAAGCGGTCGACCGCCGGCCTTTGGCATGGGAAATTTCGCGCGGACTGCATACGCTCGGCCGCTGCAACTCGCGGGGCGTCATCGCCCTGAGCTGCGTCTGCGTCTTTCTGCCTGCCGACCTGCGCGACTATATCATCTGCCACGAACTCGCCCATCTCTCGGAGATGAATCATTCGGCTGCTTTCCATCAGATCTGCGACAGATACTGCGGCGGCCTTGAGCGCCAGCTTCAGGCACGCCTCCGCCGCTTCAAATTCCCGGTGGTAAAGTAAAGGCGGATACCTAATATTCAAATCTATCAATCATTAATCTACTCGTTTGTAGGTTGGTATAATTTTTAATATCGCAAATTTTTATTTTTTGTGATATTTTACGATATTTGCAAAAATTTGAACTACAATGATAGAATCGCCACCTATTATTACTGCTGAAACAGAACAACGAATCAAAGAAATTATGTCATCCGACAAATATGCTTCGGTGACAGATGCCGTTAACTCGATAAATTCAGACTATTTATATTGGAGTGACGTCAAATACAGAACAGGAAATTTAGGCATATCATCCGAAGAACTTTGGTTTATCGTTAAAACTGCTCGCGAAAAGGCCGATATGCCGATTCAAGAGTTTGGCAACCTACATTTTGCATTATCGAATCATATGCAAAAACAATGTCATGAATTTGACATGAACTTTGGTGGCTCATGGGGAGCCTCAAAGATATTCCCTGACGACAAGTCGATGCGGGAGTTCTATCTCATCAGTTCCATTATGGAAGAAGCTATAGCATCAAGTCAGATGGAGGGAGCCGCCACGACCCGTGAGGCGGCCAAAGATATGCTTCGCATGAAAATGAGCCCCAAAGACAAAAGCCAGCGGATGATATTGAACAATTATACCACCATCAATTTCATCAGAGAGCATTCAAAAGAGAACCTCACGCCGGAACTTATAATGCAAGTACACTCCATGATGACTGACGGAGCCTTAGACATCACGGATGCAGCGGGGCGTTTGAGGCGCGAGGATGAAAACATAGTAGTCGGCGATGGCATCACCGGCGAGACCGTCCATATGCCGCCTCCCGCTAAATGTTTACCCCGCTTTATCGAAGATTTATGCCGTTTCTTTAACGACAGTAATCCGGTGTATTTTATTCACCCCATAATAAAGGCTATTATAGTCCATTATTTAGTAGGCTATTATCATCCTTTTGCCGACGGGAACGGCAGAACAGCCCGTGCTCTGTTCTATTGGTATATGATGAAGTCTAATTATTGGCTTGTTCAATATCTGTCGATTTCAAGAATTATAAAAGGGTCAAAAAAAGCATATGAGAGAGCTTACCTTTACTCGGAACACGATTCTAACGACCTGTCTTACTTCATCCAGTATAATTTAAATGTATTGCACAAGTCGTTTGAAGAATTACGAAAATATCTCCTGCGCAAGAACAAAGAAAAAAGAAAAGCCGAACGTTTGTTGCATCTGGGCAATATCTCTTTAAGACAGGCGGAAATTCTCAACCGCTATATCGAAAACCCTGACGACGTGATAACCTCGACCAAACTCGTCAACCGTCTCGGCATCAGTCACGGCACAGCCAAATCTGACCTTAAAGATTTGACACAAAAAGGCTATTTAACCGAAATCGCGCTTAATGGCAAGACAAAAGGATATATCAGGAGCGATGATTTCAACGAAATTACAAAAATAATCAAACGCTAAATAACGCCGCTGCAATATCACAAAATATCGCAATTTATTGTAAATTGCGATATTTTATAGCATAAATTATTACTTGTCAGCGGGTCGACGAGCGGCTGATCAGACCGACGAGCCAAAGAAGTACTATGGCGCCGACGACCGAACAGATAAGGCTGCCGATGATGCTCGTCGTATGTATGCCGAGGAGGCCGAAAAGCCAGCCGCCGAGCACACCTCCGATGATGCCGACCACAAGATTGACAACAACGCCGAAACCTCCGCCGCGCATAAGCTTGCCGGCAACAAACCCGGCCACAAGACCTATAAGTATAAACCAGATAAATGACATAATGAATAGTATTTTATAATGTAAGACATTACAAAGAATACAATTCAAAAAATCGTTTTGTTCAAAGATAGATTACTGCAAATAAAAGTCGTCAAACTTCACATAGATTTCGTAATCTTTGTATTCATTTTTAGCGATACTTTCATTACCTGCAAAAATTCAACGAATTTTTTGACTAAAAAGTTTGTTACTCAACAGAAAAAGGCTTTAATTGTCGTCCTCGGGTCGGGGATGGTCTTTGACCCATTGTTTCCATTGTTTTTTGTCGGCCCAGATCCATTTTTCATATTTTATGGGGTTGACCGGCACCTCAATCGAGCACGGCACAAAATAATAAACGTTGTCGCAATCTCCAACGATTTTCTGACGTCCGTAGTAAAACCGTTTAGCCCATCTTAACACACTACCGTTGTCAAATATCTCAAATTCATTATACTCCGGAGCCCAATGCCAAAAAATATTGTCGGGATACATTATAAATGTCTTTAGCGTGTCATTGTCGACTAAGTATATACCATAGTTGAACGTACCTAAATATTTATGCTTTATTATAAACGTACCGTCTTTGCCAAGTATAAGACAGGTGTCGGGATTTGTAGTGTCTAAAGAATTGCTGTAGAAGCCGTCGGTGCGGATTCGTGATGTAGAATCGGGCTTATATGTTTCGTCAAATTTATATCGGGTATACCTTCCTAAAAAACAATTGCGGCAGCAACTCTGCAAAATAATTATTGCCAGCACTACGGTAATCAGATATATTATGCGTTTCATAACTAAAATCACTTTTTAGAGATTATTCCATTCTGATCATCGATTGAGTGTCGAGCAAACGGTTTACGCAATATTTGACGTCATCTGTACGGACAAGCCGATAATGATTCGAACATTCTTTAGTCAAATCGACGATTGTATCAGGCATACGTACACCTCCGTACATCCAATTATTCCATTTAAAATTTCGACGATTTAATTCTACAACTTCTTTTATCTCCTTGGGATTCTTAATGCTTATACAATTTATGTGAGCCGAATCTTCAATTTCGAACTCAACAATTCCGATATATGTAAACCATGGAGTTATTTCAAAATATTTATTATCTGAATAAAAAAATATGTCAGCTATGACCTTATCGTCTTTTACTTCATAAAGGCCCCAGTTGTCAAAGAATCTCAGATAGCCGTCAGGATAGAATATTATGTCTGTGTCAGGGTAAATATCGAGTTGCGAACGTGTATAAAAACCTCTGATATCAAGTCGTCCCAAAGAATCGGGTTTATATCCATCGTGCCATTTTATAGGCGCATCATTATAAAACTCTTTGACGTCTTCGACATAATACCGTCGTGGAACGTAGTTTGTCTGTGGCCCTGGCTTATACGTCAGTGTCTCATAATGCAGACAACTGTTCAACAATACCGATGCCGTCACACTCCCGACTACAAAAATCATCGTTTTTCTCAATATGTCCATGAGATTGTAAGAATTTAAGGTAGGTTTTTCGCAAAGTTAATCATATATTTGCGGCGAGCAAGTATGATGACCGTAAATTATGCGGTTTCGATGAACAATCAGGCGTTTGCGGCTGTCATATATTAACTGGAAAAATCATCACATTATGATAAAGTTTGATTATAAGGCTATGGTGACTAAGGTCAAGGGCTATTTTGACCTCACCGACTTCCTGTTGCCTCAGGCCGAGGCTGAGGCAGCTATCCGCGAGGGTGTTTCGTTCCGCGGGGTCAATATCCTGATACTCATTGTGGCTATATTTATCGCGTCGTTGGGACTGAATGTCAACTCGACAGCGGTCATCATCGGCGCCATGCTCATCTCGCCGCTTATGGGCCCGATTATCGGCATAGGTCTGGCGGTCGGCGTGCATGACTTCGAGCTGATGAAGAGGTCATTCCACAATCTGATGATGGCGACGCTGTTCAGCGTCGCGACGTCGTGTCTGTATTTTATCATATCGCCGGTCAACGAAGGCCACAGCGAACTGCTCGCCCGCACGTCGCCGACCATCTACGACGTCTTCATCGCCCTCTTCGGCGGCGCAGCCGGTATACTCGCCACCGGCAGCCGTGTCAAAGGCAATGTGCTGCCCGGCGTGGCCATAGCCACGGCTCTTATGCCGCCGCTGTGTACGGTCGGCTACGGTCTGGCGACGTTGCAGTTCAATTATTTTATAGGGGCGCTCTATCTCTTTTTCATCAACTCGGTCTTTATAGCCTGCGCGACAACGATCGGTATCAAGCTGATGAAATATCAGGTCAAGGATTTCTCGAATCCGGTGCGTGCCAAACGTGTCAAGAATATCGTCTACACGATTGCTGTCCTGACGATGATACCGGCATGTTTCATGACTTACTCTATGTATATGCAGTCGACGTTCATCACAAACTGCGATAGGTTTGTCAACACTGAGTTTGATTTCCCCAACACTCAGGTGCTCAACTATAAGCCGAATTATAACAAAGGCAAAAGGGAGCTGACGGTCAGTCTCGTCGGCGCTCCGTTGCCAGAAGACTCGCTGCTTCTGGCCATGACCGACAAGCTGCCTGACTATCATCTTGGGGGCACGCGGCTGCGTATCGCCCAGGGTGTCGGCTCGACGATGCCCGATGCCGAGTCTATGTCGTCGTCGATGCTCCGCGACATGTATCAGGTGACGCAGGCCACTATCGCCGGTCAGCAGCAGACGATCGACTCGCTGCGTACGGTCTGTGCCGCAGCCGCTCATAACGATACAATCGGTTCGGTAATCGCGCCCGAGTTGCGCGTTATCTTCCCGCAGGTGCGCGACATAGCTTTCACCCGCGCAATCGTCAGCAATGTCGAGAACGACGACCGCGACACGCTGAACCTCGTTCTTGTACAGTATACATCGCCGATGGGCAACGCGCAGACGACAAAATTCCGCGAATACCTCGAGGCGCGCCTCGGCACCCGCCCGATTACAATCGTCTCGGGCGACTACCGATAGCGTCCCGGCGCGCTGACGCCTTACTTAACGACTTTATACCGCGCCCACAGGACGCCGTTGGGATAAGTCGATACTTCCTTGAATTCCAATCTCGTGGGCGAGAATCCGGGTTTGTCGGCGATGCCGTCGAATAGAGCGGGCTGTCCCTTGCGACCGTCGATGCCCGGAGCCGTCATCACGCTGATTTCGTCGAGCAGGCCGGCGGCAAGAAATCCGCCGTTGATTTCTCCGCCGCCGACGACAGCGATGCGTTTGACGCCGAACTTGTCGTGCAGAATCGAGGCGGCGCGGGCGAGGTCGATGCGGTCTTCTCCCACAGCAATATATGAGATGCCCTTGGCACGCAGATAGTCGAGATATCCGGGGGATGCCTTGAGGCTGACGATGCAGATGTGGCCGCTGTTGTCGCCGTCGTCCCAAAGTAGGGTGCCGCGGGTGTCGACAGAGACGCTGTAGACATCGGCCCGACCGGCGACATAGACCGCAGGTTCGGCGATATGGCCCTGAACGGTCGGTTTGAATTCCCCGAAGCCGCAGCGGTGAATCTGATAAGAGTGGCGCCCTTCGATATGGGCCTGACAGTCGAGCGAGCCGAGGGCGTCGTAGTATTCGTCGCCGCTGATTTTATCGACCATGTCACAGGCGATGCGGCCGTCGACGCTCTGCATCATGTGGCAGATTACATAGGGTTTCATTGCTTTGTGATTTTAATGGTTTCTGATGCAAAGTAAATCATTTAACCTTAGAACCATTTTATATTTTTTGCTCCAATGTTTACCATTATTCCCCAGATGCCGGCCGGTATATGACGACAGGAGGCGCAACGTGATAATAAACGCGTTGCGCCTCCTGTATATGCTGTGTATTTAAGTAACTCGATATAATATAACTCTCTAAATCTCGGCATTAATTTTTGCGAGTTACTTATAAAGAATTATTTGCCTTTCGAGGCCATCCATTCGTCGGCATACTGCTCGAGTATCTGTCGGATGTATTTGCCTATTTTCACATAATCGTCTTTGTCGAGGTTGGCAAGTGACACGCGTATTGACCATTTCGGACCGTCAAAGCCGACTCCGTTGAGGACGACCGCTCCGGTTTCGCTTGCAAGACGGAATACGGCCGAAAGCGGATTGTAGTTGGCGTTTATGTAGTCGGCAAATTCCTGGCCATGCAATTCCTTTGCCCATACCATCAGGTCGATTTCAGAATAATAGTCGGCACGCATGGGGTCGTCGGGCATCTTGAAGCCGAAGTTGTCCCACAGGGCCTCGTATCTGTCGTGTATAAGCCTGATCATTCGCTCATGGTATACGTCCTGGCTGTCGAGCAGCGTTCCGAGGGCCATCAGGCTCATCTGTATCTGTTGCGGCGTCGACAGGCCTGCCGTGTGGTTCAAGGCGATGAGGCGGCTTTCGGCTACCATGCGGTCAATGAATTTCAGGCCTGGCACATCAACGGTGAGTGACTCGTAACGTTTGTCGAGGGCGTCTTTCTTGTCCTGAGGCAAAGCGGCAAGCAGTTTGTCGAATACGTTGTTACGGCTGATTGCGGTGACAGACAGACGCCAGCCGGTCGCGCCGTAGTATTTTGAGAACGAATAGCAAGACATGGCGTTGAACGGCAGGTCGGCTATCAGCGAGCGGTATCCGCGGACAAATGTACCGTAAACGTCGTCGGTGAGAATCATAAGGTCGGGATTGGCCTTGACAACGTCCTTAATGGCTTCGACAGTCTGTCTGTCGAGTTCGTAGCTTGGCGGATTCGACGGATTTGTGACGAACAGCATTTTGTATTTGGGGTCTTTCAGGCGCGCTATATCCTTCGGGTCGTACTGCCAAGTGTGTTTGCCGTCAGGAGTCATCATGTCGGCGCTGACATTGAGCACTGTATAATCAAACTCGCTCAATTCGGGAATCTCGATATACGGTGTGAACACAGGTACCATCAGCGCGATATTGTCTCCCTTGTTCAGAAGAAAGTTGTGTTTGAGGACATCGAAACAGTAACACATGCCGGCCGTAGAACCTTCGACGGCAAAGAGGTCGAGAGTGTCCTGCGGTGGATTACCGGAGCATAACGCCCAGTCAAGGAATTTGCGGGTGATCACTTCGGTATACTGCAGTATACGCGGCGGCGTAGGGTAGTGGTCGCCTGTGATTCCGTCGGCCCATTCATAAACGAGCGCGTCGGCGTCGGCGGCGAGTTCGACCAACGAGTATTCGTAGGCGCGGCGTAGAAAGTCAACGCCGGCGAGAGTCTGGTGGTCGTGCATCCATTGCTCGAAACGAACAGAAATGCCTTCTTTGACAGGTATTCCGGCGATGCCTTCAGGAAGAGTCCAGTTGCCGGCGCATTCGTCCATCGCAAACTGTCCGAGGGCAAAGAATGCCCGGCGCGCTTCGATGGCTATCCAGTTGGGGTTACCGCGGCCTGCGTTCAAGAGTGTGTAGGCTGCGTTTTTGACTTTTTCATCGGCGGCGGCGATTATGCGGCCTTTGAGTTCGAACGGCGAGAGTTTTGAGAGTTCGGCGTCCAGTTGGATGTTTTGTTGCTTTTCCATTTTAGTGAGGTGAGAAATTTGTTATGCAGTCAATAATACCAGTACCACGGCAAAGAGTATCAGCATCGTGTTGCCGATAGCATAGGTGATGGCGTATCCCATTCCCGGCACAGACGAATGGAGCGATTCTTCGACGGCTCCTAATGCGGCTGTGGTTGTGCGGCTGCCGGCTACGCAGCCGAGCGCTGTGCCGGCACGGAATTTAAATATATACCGGGCCATAAGTATCGCCAGTATCAGTGGCAGACTTGTGGCGATGACGCCCCATACGAGCAGCATCAGTCCGGCCTGTTCAAAACCGGCGACAAAGTGCGGTCCGCACTGCAGACCCACGCAGGCAATGAACATGTTGAGGCCGAGTTCGCGGAACAACCATACACCTGGCTGGGGTATCTGTCCATAGTTGGGACGCTTGCTGTGCCACCATCCGAAAATCAGGCCCATAATCAGGGCGCCCCCTGATGTGGTCAGAGACACGGGCACATTGCCGGCCTTGAATGACAGTACGCCGATAATGCCACCGATCAGTATGCCTAATGACACAAAGATTATATCGGTCGCAGTGGTCTGGTTTTCTGCCAGGCCTATGGATTTAGCGGCTGTGGTGACATCATAGGGCATGCCGACAAGGGTAATATAGTCGCCGCCGTTGATGACCGTGTTGGCGCGGACGGGAATGTTGATGCTCTGTGCGCGTTTGATCTCGCGTATGCTGACACCATGCATGAATGGCTGTGACAGCAGCTCTTTGACGGTCTTGCCGTCGACATTTTTGCTGCGTGCCATGACGGGGGTGATTTTTATGGTGAAATCGAGCAGCTGCTGGTCGAGGACTTCAGGTCCTATCCACTCTTCTTCACCGATGATGAACTCGCGTCGGCCGCTTAACACGATCTCGTCGCCGGGAAAAATCATCTGACCGGCTCCCGGGGTGTCTATCACGGCTCCGTTGTGGCGGATTCGGTCGACAAACAGGCGGCGTCCGAGACCTGAGACGTAGTCTTCGAGCTCGCTGACCTTGCGTCCATTGTCGGTAAACCAGCTGTTTGTAACTTTGTAAGAACGGAACGAGACTTCTCGCAGCGACGAGGCAAATCCAGGCTGATCGTTAAGGGTCTCGCCCATATCGGCCTCTTCCTCGACACAGTCCTGACGGCATTTTTTAAGTCCGCCCAAGAGTGTCGGGCCGAGGAATGCGACAATCCACGCCGAGCCCGCCGTGCCGAACACATAGGTCACAGCATACATCACGGGTATGATATCCTGTTCCATTGTTTTCTGCGCTGCCGGAATGTCCATGCCGGCAATTGTCTCCTGACCGACACCTATTGCAGCCGAAATCGTCTGCGAACCGGCATAAAGACCGACGGCCTCGCCGGAGTTATAACCGACAATCTTTGCAAGCAGCCATGTGACGCCAAGACATAACACACAGACAATCGCCGCAAACAGCACCTGCGGCAGACCCGTTTTTTTGAACGAGCGGAAAAACTGCGGGCCGACGCTGTAGCCGACGGCAAACAGAAACAATAAGAAAAAGGTGTTTTTGAGCGGTGGCATTATCTTCACGTCAGGGAAGACGATTCCCAAGACGACGCCTGCCAGCAACACACTGGTGACAGTTCCCAGCGTAAGCATTTTATATTTCAGCTTACCTATTATATAACCCAGAAACAGCGTCAGGAATAACGCCATCGACGGATTTTCCACAAAAAAATCACTTATTGCGTGCCACATAATAATTTTTTGAGATGGTGGAGTAAATGTTTATATATCCACCTAACGCACAAACCGCCGTTTTGGTTTTTATTTTAGAGTGTGTTGTATTCAGAGCCGAGACGTTACATTTTTAACGACAATGTTTACCATTATCGCCTTTGCGGCCTTAAAACTGAGATATAAAGACTATATTTGCAGCGTGGAAAAGAATATCATCAACCTTGACTCGATTGACGCATACAATAAACTTTACGGTCTGACGACACGTCACCCGCTTGTCACTGTCGTCGATTTGAAAAAGGCAGCCGAAATGCCTAACCATTTAAGACTCAATTATGGCGTCTATGCGCTGTTTCTCAAAAACGGTGTCAATTGTGTCGTAAAATACGGTCGCCGCAAGTATGATTATCAGGAAGGCACCGTCGTCACTTTCGCTCCGGGCCAGACGGTCGAGGTCGAGATTCCCGACAACGAGATGTCGAACGACGTCATCGGGCTGCTTTTCCACCCTGACCTTATCTATGGTACGCCCCTCGGCGAAAAGATATCCGGTTTTGATTTCTTTGATTACTCGCAGATGGAGGCTGTGCATCTGTCGGAGAGCGAGCGAAGCACTTTCCTCGACTGTCTCGCCAAGATTGACGCTGAGCTTGACTATCCGGTCGACTCACACTCGGCGGCCCTCCTCTCGGCCAATATACAGCTGCTGCTCGAGTATATGTCGCGCTTCTATGACCGCCAGTTTATCACGCGTCACAAGGTCAACTCAGAGATAGTGGCGCAGTTTGAGCGACAGCTCAAAAGCCTTTACAGCCGGGACCAGGCGGTCGGCAATATACCTACTGTCGCCGATTTCGCCGGGGCGGCAAACCTGACTCCCGGATATTTCAGCGACCTTGTCAAACGCGAGACCGGCGTGGCGCCCAAAGACATGATAATGCGTCAGGTGGTTGCCGAAGCCAAACATCGTCTGGCCGTGTCGTCAGACGACGTCAGCACTATCGCCTATGACCTCGGCTTCCAGTATCCGGCTCACTTCACCCGTATGTTCAAACGCCTCACCGGCCAAAGCCCCACCGAATACCGCAGCAACAGCTAATTGAGTAAAAACAAGCAGCGAGAGCCGGACGGCTCTCGCTGCTTGTTTTTATTGTGCATTGTGATTATGAATTGTGCATTGGATCAGTCGATGATGTCGAAGCCGGTGTAGCGGCGCAGGCATTCGGGCACGATGATGCCTTCGGGTGTCTGGTTGTTTTCGAGCAGAGCGGCCATGATGCGCGGCAGAGCGAGCGCCGAGCCGTTGAGGGTGTGGCAGAGACGCGTCTTCTTGTCTTCGGCGCGGTAGCGGCATTTGAGGCGGTTGGCCTGATAGGTCTCGAAGTTTGACACTGACGATACTTCGAGCCAGCGTTTCTGAGCGGCCGAGAAGACTTCGAAGTCGAAGGTGATGGCCGAGGTGAAGCTCATGTCGCCGCCGCAGAGGCGCAGGATGTGCCAGGGCAGACCGAGCGAGTCGAGGAGCGACTGGACGTGGTCTTTCATCTCTTCGAGGGCTGCGTATGAGTTCTCGGGTTTCTCGATGCGCACGATCTCGACTTTGTCGAACTGGTGGAGACGGTTGAGGCCGCGCACGTCCTTGCCGTAGCTGCCGGCTTCGCGGCGGAAGCAGGCCGAGTAGGCGCAGTTTTTGACGGGCAGGTCGGTGAGGATGACGTCGCGGTAGAGGTTTGTCACAGGCACTTCGGCTGTGGGGATGAGGTAGAGGTTGTCGAGGTTGACGTGGTACATCTGACCCTCTTTGTCAGGTAGCTGTCCTGTGCCGTAGCCCGATGCCTCGTTGACGACATAAGGCGGCTGAATCTCGAGATAGCCCGCCTCTGAAGCGCGGTCGAGGAAGAACTGGATGAGTGCGCGCTGGAGTTTGGCGCCTTTGCCGATATAAACGGGGAAGCCGGCACCTGTAATCTTGACACCGAGGTCGAAGTCGATGAGGTTGTATTTCTTGGCGAGTTCCCAATGGGGCAGCGCGTCTTCGGGCAGGTCGGGCATTGGGCCGCCGGTTTTCTCGACGACGTTGTCGGCCGCGGTCTTGCCTTCGGGCACCATCTCGCAGGGAATGTTGGGCACGGTGAGGAGTATCTCGGTGATTTCCTTGGCTGCGGCGTCGAGATTGTCGGCGATTTCTTTCTGCGAGGCTTTGAGCGAGGCTACAGTGGCCTTGACATCTTCGGCCTGCTGGCGTTCGCCGGCTTTCATGAGCGCGCCGATTTTGTCGGCGAGTTTTTTAAGCTCAGATGCGAGATTGTCGTTCTGAAGCTGGAATTTACGGCGGTCTTCGTCGAGGGTGAGGATGCGGTCGATGGCCTCTTTGCCGTCGAAGCCTTTGACGGCAAGGCGCTCGACGATATATTGGGGATTTTCTTTGATTTGCTGTAAGGTAAGCATATTGTTATGGTGTTATGCTCCGGCAGTGGAGCTGTTGGTTTATTTTGTTGAGGGTGCTCCGCTGAGGAGTTGTTTGACTTTTGCCGAGATGGCGTGTCCGTCGGCGCGGCCGGCGAGGGCTTTGGTGGCGACGCCCATCACCTTGCCCATCTGGGCGGGAGATGTTGCGCCGGTCTCGGCGATTATTTTGCGTAGGGCAGCCTCGAGTTCTTCGTCTGAGAGGGGCTTGGGAAGGTATTCTTCGATGACGGCACACTCGGCGAGCTCGGTTTCGGCGAGTTCGGGACGGTTCTGTTCCTGATATATGCGGGCGCTTTCGCGGCGCTGTTTAGCCATCTTGACGAGCACTTTGGTGGCGGCTTCGTCGCTCAGAGAGCCATCGCTGCCGGGAGCGGTCTTGGCTTCGAGAAATTCCTTCTTAATGCCGCGGAGTGCCTGAAGGCGCACTTTGTCTTTGGCGAGCATTGCCGATTTGATGTCGGCGCTGACGGTTTCAAAAAGATCCATAATTACTATATCTTTTTAGATTGTTTCCAAATTGTTTTTCTGACTGCAAAAGTAAGCAAATTTCGTCGATTATCTGACACTCAGGGGTAAAAAACGGGGCTACCAGAGAAAATTTACGCCATCACAGCGTCAGTCGCGCTTCGGGGGGCGGAGGGATGAGCGGCCGGCGCGGCGCTCGATGTAGTAACCGCGGGTGTCGGGGCCGGGGATTTCGATGCCCGAGAGGTTGTAGTATCTTACGGGGGTGTTGTTGTCGGCGTCGATAATGACGTTTTCGATGCCGGCGTAGGCGGGAAGCGCGGCGGCGGGAGTGGTGTCACGCTCGGGTTCGGCGGCGGGATTCGCAGTGTCGAATTTGCCGAAACGGTTTGTGAGCCACGCTATGCGTTTGGCGAGGTATGAGATGACTTCGTCGCGGCGCCCGGTGATGTCGCTGTTGTCGGCGACGGGCTGTCCGCCGTCGGGCACAGGGCGGTCTTTCCAGCGGCGTCGGTCTGCGACAGCGGCTGCGGCGATGTGGTCGCAGTAGGCTTTTATGTCGTCGGTGAGACCGCCGTAGCAGGCCGACATAAACCACTCCCAGGTGGCTTCAATCTTGTCGTTGAAGCGAGCGTTCTGACGCATCGACGGAATCCATGTGTTGCCGAAGGGGTCGTGGTCATAGAAGTAGCCTTCAGCGGGGGCGACAAAGGCGTTGCCGCAGTCCCACAGGGGCGAAAAATGCCATTTCTGACCCTCTCCGCGGTCGCGGAATAGGTAGGTCGAACCGTGATAGGCCTCGACATGGCCGATGATTTCGTTGACGAGGTAGTAGCGCGCGGCGTCGTCGAGGTCGAGGTAGCTCCAGAGAGCGTCGTCGCAGACGCCGACGGCGTTGTTGATGGCCTCGAACTGGTCGCCGACGAAGCGGCGCTGGAGTTCGGAGTATTCTTCGGGAGTGTCGAAGGTCACGCGCAGGGCGTCGAGCGAGTGTCCGCCGACGCAGCTTTTTTCGGTGAAACGCAGCTGGTTGTCTTCGTCGTAGTTGTCGAGTTCGACGAGGTAGCCGCCGGAGATGAGCGCGGCGTCGGAGACGTTGTCGTCGAGTTCGGTGATGTTGACGCGGTCTTTCTCGATGCGGATTGACTCGGTCAGGAAGTAGAGGCCGCGGTAGTCGCCGTTGATGACGACTTCGACGGGCTGCTGCCACGGTGTCCAGGGCAGGCCGATGCGGCGGCCGAGGTTGAAGCCGGTGAAGTTGCGCAGGTAGCCGCGGTTGTCGTCGGCGTGAGCCAACAGGGCGAAGTGCTTGCTCTTCGACAGGCCGAGCAGGGCCTGTTTGTCGGCGAGCTTGAGTTTGAATGGCTTCTTTGAGAAGCCTTTGCGGGTCCAGTTGCCGCGTGCTTTTATCTGTGCTTTGAGGGGCGCGTCAGCCGTGCCGACAGATTTGGCGCCGAGCTCTTCGAGCCACTTGCAGCCGTTGAGGTCGAGGCGGTATTCGGCGTCAAAGTAGTCTTTATGGGCGAGGTCTTTAGAGATGATTTCGTCGTTGTAGGTGCCGTCGGCGTTGCGCACGTCGATGTAGAGCACAGGGAGTGTTCCCGAGAGGCCCTCGACGGGCGGCCGCACGGTCGAGGTAGTGAAGTGGATTGTCGTCGAGCCGTTGCGGTTGAGTGTGAAGCTGACAGTGAGGTCGCGCAGGTCGCGGGCAATGAAGTTAGGTCCGTTCTGATAGCCGGTGACTGTGCAGTCGCCGCTGATGGTCAGTTTGCCTGATGCAGGCGAGCCGTAGTTAAGCTGCCAGTCGCTGTCGGAAATTTTGAATTCGCCGTCGAGGCGGTCGACGTGTATGGTGTAGACTTCGCCCGAGCGGGTGAAACGGTAGTGGTCGTCGGCCGACCAGGGCGACGATATCTGCTGGCCGCGGAGGTACATCACGGGGTAGCCCTCAGCGTCGGTGTTGACGGCTCCGGAGGCCAAGACGGTCATGAGAAAGACGGCGGCAAGCACGGCCTGTCGCCCTATTGTTCTTAACTTTATCATATATTGATTATAAGGTATGCGGTGTAAGCGATATAGCAGGCAAACATCACGCCGCCTTCGACGCGCGTAATGGTGCGTTCTTTGAAAAATTGGCCGAAAACAAGGAAGAGCACGCTGGCGCCGACGAGGGTCAGCAGGTCGACGTTCGAGATGTTGCCGAAAGGCAGCGGCGCTATCGTGGCCGAGGCGCCGAGCACGAGCAGCACGTTGAAGATATTGCTGCCTATGACGTTGCCGATGGCTATGCCCGGCTCGTTCTTGACGGCGGCTACGACAGACGTGGCCAACTCGGGCAGCGATGTGCCGACGGCGACGATGGTCAGGCCGATGACTGCCTCGCTGACGCCCATGACGCGGGCGATGCCGGTGGCCCCGTTGACAAATCTGTCACCGCCCCAGATCAGGGCTGCCAGGCCGCCGATGATATAAAGAATCGCGCGCACGACCGACATGCCGGAGAGTTTTTTGCCGTCGGCGCTCTGCGGGTCGCGCTTCGCCGGGTCGCTGTTGCGGGCGCTCGCGAATGTGTAGCGCATGAACAGCAGGAAGAATATCAGCAGAAAGAGTCCGTCGATGCGGGTGACGACGTTGGCGGCGGCGCCGTCGAGGATGACGCCGCAGCCCATGATGAGCATGATGATTGACGACAGGAGCACCATCGGCAGCTCGGTCGTCATGACCGATTTCTGAATCTTTATCGGTCGCACCATCGCTGTTATGCCGATGATTACAAGTATGTTGAAGATATTGCTGCCGATGACGTTGCCGACGGCGAGCTCGGCGTTATGGTTGATGGCTGAGACGATGCTGATTGACAGCTCGGGGGCCGATGTACCGAAAGCTACGACCGTCAGGCCGATAATAAGGTCGCTCACCCCGAGGCGTTTGGCGACCGACGACGCACCGTCGGTCAGAAAATTTGCCCCTGCCAGTATCAACACCAGACCGACAACGAGCCAGACAATATCAAGAATCATTAGCTTAAATAGGTATTAACGAATAGGCTTTTACGCATTAAAAACCGCAAAGTAACAAAAAAACCGCCACACAGCCAAAGCCAAAGGCGAATTTAGCAATGATTTAAACTTATCGGCGCCGCTGGTCCAAGCGTCACGGCAGTTACAGCCGGGTCGAGCTCGCCCCGGGCACATTAATAGTTTTGGCTAATGGCCTTTTTTGTTTTGGCCGTTGGAATTATAGGCCGTGGGCGATGGTTTCTGCCAGGGAGTTCATGGTGAGGCAGGCGGCGCGGGTGAGGGTGCTGTCGCTCGAGGGAATTGAAATGATGAGCAGGCGGCCGGATTCGCAAAGTTCAAAGTCATGGCCTGCAGGTTTGTAGCGCTCGTCCATTGTTTGATTGGTGATGAGGATAATTTTGCCGCCGATACTTTCGGTTTCAGCCCGGATGGCTTTTTCTGCCTGTGAGATGAAAGGCGACACGAGCACGCCGCCGTTGGCTGCGGTATACAGCCATTGCTGTCGATGCTGCTCACGGGTTTCTTCGCTGTCGCGACGATGCACGACGACAGCCTCTTTGAACGGGTTTTGCAACAAATGCATATTTCCATAGGCCTGACATACATGCCCGGCTATCTCAAGATTGTTGACACGATGGAAAAACTCGGGATGCGCCTGACGCACGGCCAGTCGTCGCGGGTTATCGTGGATATATTTTGTTGCCGTGTCAAGCTGCCGGGAGTCAGTGATTATTCTGTCATGGAAGCCTTCGACAAAAACCGTGAGACCGTTCATGCCTGAAAGTTTTCGGATATTCGATGTCGTGGCGGCTTTAATCGCCTGAATTATATCGCTGAAATGTCGGTCGATAGGCTCAGTGACGGCCATAAGGATATGGGCATGGTCGGGCATGATGACTTTGTCGAGAATCCTGATTTGCGGGTTATATGTGGGAGTTATGTCGATTTGTATTTTGAGGATGGCTCCAAACTTGCTGAGCGTGACAGCGGCATCTGAAGGCTCAGTGAAATCAAGCCTGCCAAAATCGTGGCATGAAGGATGCTTGCTGACCGTAACCATGTAAGTTGCCCTGTCATAGTAGCTATGCCAGAAGGTTCGTTGGAGGTTGGGGTTGACAGATTGTTTCATGCTATTAGCCGATGGTATTATTGTGCCCGGGTCGAGCTCGACCCGGATGTGGCAAAGTTAGTGATATTTATGATACGGAGTTGCGCCCGAAAAGCTGGGTTTGCGGGTTAGAGCGATTTTTTGTAACTTTGCTTGTTAAAATCAGAATTTATGCAGATAACTCCCTCAGAACTTCCGGCTGATGTGATGCAGGCCAAATTGCGCTTCGGCATCGTCGGTAACGCGCCGGCGCTGTTGCTCGCTGTCGAGCGGGCGATACGCGTGGCTCCGATTGACCTGTCGGTGCTCGTCATCGGCGAGAGCGGCACGGGCAAGGAGTTTTTTCCTCAGATTATCCACGCCTACAGCGCGCGCAAACATTCTAAATATATAGCCGTCAACTGCGGCGCCATACCCGAGGGTACCATTGACTCGGAGCTTTTCGGACACGAAAAGGGTTCGTTCACGGGTGCCGTAGCCTCACGCAAGGGTTACTTCGAGGAGGCCGACGGCGGCACGATATTTCTCGACGAGGTGGCCGAGCTGCCGCTGACGACTCAGGCACGCCTGCTCCGCGTGCTTGAGACAGGCGAATTTCTCAAAGTCGGCTCGTC
>ERZ836877.2049-NODE-2049-length-27834-cov-6.915080_pt1 | contig 27834 bp, 16 predicted proteins | sample MGYA00519469_ERZ836877 | MGnify/ENA primary metagenome ERZ836877 (study PRJEB31850, sample SAMEA3708809) | human gut metagenome | biome: human gut; feature: human-associated habitat; material: faeces | place: China | collected 2014 ... | reverse complement strand
GTAGGTAACCGCCCCCTATCGAAGCCCGGAAGGCCCAACAGCCCTCCGGGCTTCTTCTTTTTTTATACGCTATTTATGAGTTTTCTTTATTCCGGATAGTTTTGGACTGATCGAAATAACTATCTTTGTGCATTATAAACCAATTTGTTTGATATGAAGAAAATTTTTTGGATGATCTGTTTCGCGGGAATGACGCTTGGCGCTCATGCAGTAGAGCGTGCCGTCGTTTTTTCTGAGAACTTTGATTCATTTACAGAAGGCACTGCCAATTCTCCGACAGAGGAAGAAATTTCTGCCAATGGAGTGGTCGATGCATCTCTGACAGGCAGTTTTCAGTGGAAAGGACGCGGACTTCATTCCGCAGGAGGTGCTTTGGCTGTACTGCATTTTGAAAAATCCGACTGGATGGGACCTTATGAGGTGGTAGGGTATATAGAGTGTCCTTATACCGATGTCCGTCTTGATGGAGGCAGTTTTACAGTACGCTTCAAGGCGAAATCCTTGCCGGCCGATGGAGCCAAGGTACATATAGAAGTGTATGATCCTTATACTTCCAATGCTATTGATGCGGCAGTAGTCGATGTGACGGATAGTTGGGCGGTCTATGAGGTTCCTTTGGTTCATCCTGGATATGGCAATCATCTTGCCTATGTACAGATGGCAAGCGAAGCTAACGACTGGCTGATCGATGATTTCGAGATAGTGCAGAATTATGAAGGTCTTATGCCGCCTGTAGCTCATTTTGCAAAAAATGTCAGCTATGAACAGTTCACAGCCAACTGGAATCCTGTACCTTTTGCGACTGGCTATCTCTTATCCGCGTTCAGTGTCGATGAAAAAGGAAACCGCATATATGTTGTCGAAAATCAGCCGGTAGATCAATGTGAACATACTGTCACCGGCACTGTGCGTGGAACTGACTATTATTATACAGTGCAAAGTACCAATGCATTATATACATCGGTAGAAACAGAACCGATCAAGGTGCATGTTCCTCTTGATTTTTTGGATGTTCCGGTAGTCTTGAACGCAACCGATATAAGCGAGACCGGTTTTACGGCACGTTGGGAACCGGTCTTTCGGGCAATGGGATATATAGTGAATCTCAAGCGAAGCCATGTGGCGCTATCCGACGAGGACTGTACTGTGCTTCATGAAGATTTCAGCAAGTGTGAAAATGAGTACGGCTATTCGCAGCCGTTCTATGGAAAAACCGATGATGTGACGAATATGCCTGGTTGGATATTTCCGGAGTATTGGAGCCGTTATGACAGTGGCATGCTTGGTTTCAGCAATATGTATCACGCGTATGAGGATATTTATGTGGAATCACCTGTGCTTGATCTTTCGAATGCAGGAGGTAAATTTTCGGTAAAGGTACAGGTCGTAGGCGAGAAAGGACGTACTGTCACACTTTCAAGTAATGGTATGGCAAAGACTTATAAGCTTGAGTCCGATAGCGATGATTTTGAGATGGTTTACGATAATGGCTCGGATAATACTGTATTGAGATTCAGTTATGACGGCAAAGGCGATCTTTATTTCGACGATATTGAGATAAGCCAGACGATCAAGACCGGAGAAACCGTGACCGAGCAGATCGGGGTCTTTAATACGGCTGATGAGACTATGCCGAAGTCAGGCGATGTCGCCAGAACAGAATATGTATTTACTGGACTCGATGTGCGGTCTGGCGATTCTTTTGTTTATACCGTCAAAGCATGGTCCTGGTCGCTTGGTGAGGATGGAGTATGGGGCCCTACGGTATATTCCGATGTTTCCCTTCCGATGACGGTCAATATGGGGAATTCCGGTATTTCTGTTGTTGAAAGTGAGGAAATCGTTGTAAGGTCTGTTGCTTCAGATATTATTGTGAATACACTTGAGCCACTTGACGTTGAGATCTATAATGTGGAAGGCCGCTTATGCGGTTCCTATAGGATTGGGTCGGGATCTACAGTCATAGAATCACCAGTCCATGGATTTGCCATAGTAAAGGCCGGTTCCTGCGTATTCAGAGTCATGGTACGATGAAGTATTCCGATATATAAAAACAGGGCGCCATTTCCCGACGGAACGGCGCCCTGTTTTTATTTTAATGTAGTCAGATGTTTACTGCAATTTTAAATGCCTGTCTGCCGACAGTGACGATATAGACACCGCTTGCAAGATCGTTGAAAGAGGTACTGCCCTTGGCTGTTCCGAGGCATGTACCGTTGATATCGAACAGCGCTGTCGGCATACCATCTTCTGCGGTGACAATGATGCTGCTGCCTTCCGTACGGACGCTTGCAGTGGCCGCGGGCGCTGAGATGTCTCCGATTCCCGAAACTCCGGTCACATCGATGAAATTAGTATAGAGTGTCAGAGCCGGGAATGCCTGATTTGTCATCACGCACATGATGTTGTGGAAATTGGCGAGGAATGTTGTAACTCCGTTTTCCAGAGTATATTCTTCGCCTTCAACAAGAGATTCGCCGTAGAGCTCGCCGTAATCATCATAATAAGGCGAGTCAATATACCATGTATATACTGTCTCTGTACCTCCGGCCTGCATCTGGGAGCTGAGATCTACTTCGTTTTCGGCGTTAACGCTGATCTCGACTGGATTTTGTTTGCCGTAGTCATATACATAGTAACTGTCTTTGACAGGAGGCAGAGTAGCGAATGTAAAGTCATTTTCGGATATGGAGATAACGCGGAGTGAGTTCAGAAAATCGATGTCAAGTGTCTTGAATCTGTTGTCCGTGAGCCACAGCTGGCTTAGAGCCGGTGCGCCGCTGAGATCTATAGTCTCGAAATCATTGTTATTGAGGCTAAGTTCCCACATCGCGGGATTCGCGAGTTTTATTTCATTCATACCGTTACCGTTGGCATAGAAAGTCTCTATTTCCGGGAGGATGGAGAGATCGAATTTTCTCAGTTTGTTGTTGCTCAGATTGAGATTTTTTAATTTCTTATAGTATCCAAGATCGATATGTGTTATCTCAGTGCCACTGACAGTAAGCTCCTTAAGTTCCGGATTCATCGGTAATGTGAATGAGTCGTCCTTAAGACCTGATTCATATACGAAGAATGCTGTGGCCTGACGAAGCTCAGCGGCGTTGAGGCTGTTCATCTTTATGCCGCTCATGCTGCACATGGTCACGCCGTTGTTCTCATCGTAAGCATATGCTTTTACAGTTGCCCCGGCTTTTGTTGTGACCGGGAATACAGTATAATTCTTTTTGAGTATGTACTGAATCAGATTTCCGTCGCCACTCCAGTCGATGTATACAGTAGTGTTGTCAGCTTCTCCGGTAAGCGATATAGAGGCGTCGGCGTTTTCAGTTGTCGTGAATTCCATGAATACGGCCGTTGGCATATCGGCAGCTTCTATAATGCTTGTGCGATAGATATTGTCGCCTTTGAAATCGGGAAATACCGAATTGGTCATTTCGCAATAGAACGAGCCGGCATCGGCACCTGAGAAACGGAAAGAACCGTTGTTGGCTGTAACTTCGCTGTCGGTGGCGGGGGTGCCGTCGGCATGATACCATATGTATTCGGTCTTGCCTTCGAACTGCAATGCGCGAAGGTCGACAACAGGTGCTTTTGCAGGCAGAAGAATATTTTCCTGAGGTGCATAGATATATTCGGCAAACGCTTCGGGTGTCGGAAGTGCATCGAAGTATAGTTTGTTGCCGGCAACATTCAGATTTTTGACAGGAGCGGTAGCGGGAATTGCAAATGAAGAGAACTGATTGAATGATATATCGAGTGACTCGAGCGATTCGCAATCGGAAAGATCGATTTCCTCAAGAAGGTTTCCACTCACATTTAGCGATTTGATGTTCGAGAAATGATCAAGAGAAAGCGCTGTCAGCTGGTTGAGGCTGAGGTTGAGATTGTATATTGTCGGCCCCTCGTTGAGTGTTATTTCTGAAAGTCGGTTGTCCGAGAGATTTATATCGCTCAGCACATTTTTGCCGTAGTTGCCGTTGATACCGGAAAGATCGATGGAGCCCAGATTGTTGGAGGCAAGGTCGAGCATGGTCAGGCAACGGTTCCATTTCAGGTCGACAGAATTGAGGAGACAGTTATTCAGTCGGAGTTCCCGGAGAGTTGGCGCTTTCGAGAAATCACATCCTGTTAGAAGCCGTGTTCCGTCCATAGAAAAAGCTGTCAAGTGCTCTCCCTCGGGAGTATAGATGATCAGATTCATGACCATGCGGGTTCCCGCTACATTGTTTTCCGCCGGTATGGCCGATGATGTGGCTGTAAATTCCTTTAGTTTGCCATCTCCGAAATCAACCATGAACGTACGTGGCGTTTCGGGAGTGGCGCCATCGAGTCCGACACCGAACGATAGATTCTTCGACTGAGCGCTTATACGCAAAGAAATCGAAGCCGTAGGTTTTCCGAAGTTTTCAGCCGATTTAACCATGAAACGCTCTGTTGTCAGGATTGCTTCCGGGAAAAGATCGTTTTTAAAAGCTATGTAGAGACTATCGGAAAATTCTTCATTGATCTTTATTTTTCCGTTGTCCCACACATAAGAGGCGGCATCGAGGATTTCGGCAGTGCCGGATTCTTCGTTTATCGCATATACTACAGCATCGGTGGTGGAGCCTTCCCGAATTACACGCGATGTGAGATCTATTGTTGATCCGACTACATAGCTGCGGTTTACGGGCATAGGCTTTTGTTCATAGTAGTATTCGCTCATCATTGACAAAGGCAGAGGGATGGTATTGAAATCCATGCAATTGTTCTTGATGCTTACAGCGTTTAGATCTGGATTGTTGGAGAAATCGATACCGGGAAGATTGTTCGCTTCGCAGGAGAACGATACCAGAGCCTTGTTGTTTGAAATGTCGAGTGTGGACAGATCGTTGTATTGACAGTAGAAACGTTGGAGCAGGGGATTTTTAGATACGTCAAGTTCCTTGATTTTATATGTGGAGGCGAAAGAACCAGAATGGCTGCAATAGAACTCGGTCAGATAGGGATTGTTGCTCAGATCGATAGAGGTGATATGGGTATCTGATATGTTGAGTATTAGCAGCGATGTGTTCTTCGATATGTCAAGAGTCTTCAGCGGGGTCACATCTACCGACAGACGCAACAATTCGGGGCATCCGGTCGGATCGAGGGTATAGAGTTCGTCGCAGTGGTATGCCTCGAATGAGGCCAGAGCCGGATAGTCGCTGAGATTGAATGACTGGTCAAGATGGCCGACGATACTCATTTCCAGTATGGTGAGTCTCGGTTTATTGTCACCGATAATGAGCGGCGTCTCATCGAAAGGATTATCAGTAAGCGTCAGGCTTTCGAGTTTGCTCATATGACTGAGATCGAGGGACTTCAGTTCGTTATGGCTGAGATCGAGAATCGCAATTTCGGTAAGCGACGGAAATGATATGCGGTCGATATAGCATCCTTCGCAGTCAAGATAGTCGATTTTCGATGCGTCGCCGTACAGGCGTACAATGCCTTCTTCCGAAACAGTGCATGAGATGGAGGTCGCCTTGATACTCTGATTATCCTGATCGAAGACAGCCTGTCCTACTTCGGCTTCAAACGTGCCGAAACCGCAGTCTATGTCGACATAGGTGTCTTCTTTTGCGCCGAGAACTATATGAAACGCATTGGTGGGTCCGTAGGTTTCGAAAATATTTGTGTGGAACTCTATTATGGGTGTTTCGGTCTCAGCTGCATATGCCGAGGGAGCCATTGTTGCGCACAGGGCTGCAAGAACACCGCTTAATATGGCTTTTTTCATGTTATTGGCAGGAAATGTTATCTGATAAAGAGTTTTTGATTATGGCTGCCGTTTACCTGAAGCAGATAAACGCCTTTCTGGACTGAAGAACAATCGAGAACAGCGGTATCACCATCAGCCTTTACTGAAGTCACGCGCATGCCTCCTATGTTATAGAGTGCTGCATCTATATGTTCAAAGCCGGGTGCATAAATTTCGACATTACGATCTGACGACACCGTTACAAGAGGTGTTTTCTGATCGCCTGTCGTTACATCGGCAATGCCGGAGGTACGACGGAGTACTTCCTTGAGGCCCGCATAGGCATCGAATTTACCGGCGCCCCATTGCACAGGTGTGCCTGTAGATGTCACATCATCGTCTACGATGGAAGTCTTGCGGATTATATCTTTTACATCTTCGGCTCTGAGTGTGGGATCGGCCTCGAGCCATAAGGCTATCGCACCGCTTACCAGTGGTGTGGCCATTGATGTGCCGACGCACTGATGCCACGAATAGCGGCGGCTGTCGGTTGTCAGGGCTGCCTGTAGCTCGGCATCGCTCGCTTCGGCACTCTCAAGGTAGTATTCGTTGGACGATGAAATGACAGTTGCTCCGGGAGCGCATACTGTCGGCAATTCGCGCCCGTCGTAGAGCTTGCCATACGACGAGAAAGAGGAAATTTTGCCCGGAGTCATGGCTCCCTTATAGCCGTATACGAATCCGTCGAGCGAGGCCCAGTCGTCACGGGTGTTATAGGAACCTACCACTATCGTTGACTTACCGCAGGCAACGTCGGATATGGTGCCGTCGGTCATGCCATCGCTGTAACCTTCGATTTCATATGAAGTGAAACTGTTGTAAAGGCCGTCGCAGAATATGTCGACGCGCTGCCCGTCGGAGCCTGTAACTTCGAAGCCGAAGATATAGTTTCCATTGTTCTTTTCTGAGTCGTAGAGACTGTAGTCGAGCAGGGCATAGTATCGTCCGGTGGTTTCGTCGTGCTGTGCCCCGATGCCTACATAGCCCACCATGCTGTTTCCCAGCTGCTGAGAGTAGATGTCGGTGTCGGATTCGACTTTTTCGGTGTCGGAAACCCAGTACTGCAACTGGCCCTCGACAGGAGGCATGGGCATGCGGAAGGCCACTTTTCCTCGCGATCTATTGTAGAGGATGGCCTGCACGGTAAATGGAGTTTCGTCATTTGAGTAGATGTAGGTCTGGCCGTAGCGCAGATTAGGATATACATTGGACTGGACTCCGGGGTAGAAGAATGAGCCGACCTGTGTGTCGTCGGCGGTAAATGTCTTGTGGAGTGCGATGGGGTAGTCGCCTTCGTTGCCGGCCGATACGCAGAATATGACATTGTCGAGTTCCGATGCCAGATCGATATACTGGCAGAGGGTCGAGGATCCGTCGTGAGGCCCGAGATTAGAACCCAGCGACAGGTTGATCACAGCCGGTTGTTGCTTGAAATAGGCGTAGTTGAGAATCTGCTCGCAACCCATGGCGATGAAGTAATCGCTTTCGGGGCCGCAGCCGAGAGCGATGTCGGCGTCATAGGCCACGCCGTAGTAGGGGTTGTCGATTTCCTCGACAGTGCCGGTGAACATATTGTCTTTTACGGCTGCCATGACCTTGCCTTTGTATCCGCCGGCCATGATGCCCAAAGTGTGTGTGCCGTGGAATGTCTGGTCGGACTCGGTGTCGATATTGGGGATATAGTCGGCGCCATATACCTCTTCGGCATATTCTCCGCTCTCTGTCGGGCGGTAATAGGTGAAGACGCTGATACGCGAGGTGCCATCGGGATTCTGGAAATTGACGTGGTTGGGGTCGAAGCCGCCATCGAAAATACCGGCTACCACATTTTTGCCGGTGTAAGATTGTGGCAGTTCTATGCCCGAATGAATCTTGTCAATGCCGGTTACAGCACGCGCGATGTCGAGTTTGGCCGATATAGGTTTTTCGGCTTGGATTGATTTTACTTCCTCGAGTTTTTCGATGGCTGCGAGCGCGCTTTCGGGGAATTCGGCGAGAGCCATGTTCCCGCGTACTGAGCGCACAGTCACATCTGCCGATTCGAGGACAGATACGTCGGCGCCTTCTGTAAGCATGACAAAAGCACGGATTGTGTTTTCCTTTTTTTCTCGTTGGATCATTCGCAGTGAACCGTCGCTTCCGCGGCCTATCTGCATACTCCTGGCGGCAGAACGTATGCGGGCCCGGCTGCCGAGGTCTAACTTGTTCTGTGCCGATATGCTCAGGCTCAAGGCCACAAGAGCTACGGCTGTTGTAGTAAGTCTGAATAGATACATATGATCGGAAAAAAATTGTTATCTGCCCGACAGCCCTTTGTTCTCGGGCTGTCGGGCAGATATTGTCATTGTAAACAGTTCATCAGCGAACCACTATTTTTTTGCCGCCTGCCAGATAGATACCTGCAGGAAGTTGCTTGATCTGTTCGGGGTTTGCCATGTGGAGCACTTCGATACCCTGGAGATTGTAGACATTCACAAAAGAATCTGCTCCGGTCTCAAGGTTTTCAATACCTGTATTTGTATTGATAGAGGCCTTTATCCTGGTATCGCCTTTGACTGTGATGACATATATGCCGTTGTCGTCAGGACTTATTTTTTCAGCATTAGCTTCTACCAGAATGGTGCCGTCGGACTGTGCAGGCGCTATTACGGGCTTGATATGGATTTCTGTGCCTGCAAATACTTCGTGGCTGGCAGGGTGTGTTATTTCCGTAATATGGTCATGGAAAACTTTCACGGGAAGTCCGTCTGCAATATCGTAAGATACAGTGTGGGTGGCGGGTTGTGATCCGAAAGCTTTTATGACGTCGCCATCTTCAAGATTTATCTGATAGACATATAGGCCGAGATCCTGACCGTTCTGATATATGGATACGTTGGAATAATCTGTTGTATACAGACTTATATTGGCCGGAGTATCGAAATCGCCGAAGTTGATAATCTGATAGCCTGAGTGCATGGGTATATCGTATTCCGTGTCTTTATATGGACTCAGTCTGATCGATGAATAGTCGGTATTCCATGATGTTTCAGGATCCAGATATACTACGGCCTGCTTCGGGCGCTCGACTTTGGCCAGACTTATCTCAATATATGCATCGGTTCCTGTCAGCTGGACCTGCGTCTGGTATCCATTGGTACAGCTGCCGGTGCAATCAATCGAAGATATGGTATATTCCGAGTCTTTGGCTTTAAATGTGAGATACGATTTGGATGGTGCCAGATTCACTACTGTTTCGACTCCGGTCAACTCTATTATCGGATCTCCGCTATAGCCCGATCCATTATATACGAGGAGTTTTTCGTAGTTTTCGCAGTAGATTGTCGCCTGATAGTCCGGCTTTTTTGTGGCGTTGATGTCTATTGTATAACCGTTAGCGTCTGTAACACTGAATTCATAGCTGTAAAAATATGTCAGAGGATCGCCGTTTACGGAAATGGAGGTGATATCGTAGTCGGTAGAATTGAACGACATGCTTATTTTAGAACCGAGTTTTGCCGTGAAGTTGTCTTGGTTCCAGTCGGATATGTTTTCTCCGTCAATACGGAATGAGTTGACGATTCCTGCAAGGTTGTCATTGGAAAAGTTGAATTTTACAGGCACATCGATGTCGGGATAGGATGTCTTCACTTCTATTATGTCGCCATCGTTGGGGCTGACCTTGTAGTAGCTTCCCTCGAGTTTGGCGTCTACGCCTGCTACGGTAACTTTATAGAGAGTCTTGTTGTAGGAGGCGTGGCTGAAGTAGATAGGAAGTTCGTCATCGAAGAACTTGTAGGTGGTTTCCTGGTCTTTGAGAGCTTCTTCGTTGTAGCCCTGACGGCTTACCTTGACATCTGAAGGGGTGCCTTCGACTTTTATGGTCACCGATTTGTTGCGAAGATCATTGAGATTTGCCGATTCTACGTAGATAGTCATAGCTCCTTCCCAGTTGCCGGAATATAGCTGGAAACTCGACGACGAACCGGTCTGGAGTTCGTTGTTTTTGTCGTCCTTCACCGATGTGAGAGTATAGCCGGAGTTGGCATAGACGTTGATGGAACTGTAGTCGGGAATGTTCTTGATAATCCACGCGCCGTCGGTCTGGTCGGAGGCGTAATAGTATCTGTAGGAATGATCGCTCACATACATGTGGTCGGCGTTGCCGACGATGGTGAGGGTGCGGCTTTCTTTTTCTTTGGTGGTTATTGTCACGACATCGCCTTCAGCAAGCTGCGAAAATTCGATATTGGAGGCGTTGAGGGTCACATCTCCGTTTTTCACTACGCTGATGAGTTCGTAGTTGCCGGTCGAATAGATGATAAGATTACCGGTGATGTCAAGAGTCGCTTCTATGCCTTCGAATGGAATTACACTGGAGGTCTCGCCGTTGATGATGACGGCCGACCCCGCATTGTTGGTCTTGAAAGTCACGCCGATGGCTGAGGCTCCGAATGATACAAGGCCGATAATTGCCAAAAGCAGAACTGAGTAGAGTTTTTTCATAAGCAAATCGGAAAAGAACTGATAATGAAGATTGTTAATAATATATATTTAATAGTTTTTTTAATTGAGAAATAATAGTATTTTCTTAAAAATAGCAGCGATGTGGAATAGCTTGGGAAATGACAGGCTGCTTAGTGTATTGATGATATTTTAAGTTTATGACTGCAAAAGTAAAGTAAAAAATGACAAATGGCAAAAGGCGTGTGGGTGATTAATATATTTTAACGCTCATCTCGTCTGCCGTTGGAACTCATAATTTTTCATTTTGAGAGTGTAGCCGCGACGATACGATATATTTATCATGAGTGTTTTCACCTCCCTGAGAAATGATATTTTGTATACAAAAAAAGCTCGCGACCTTTTGAGACGCGAGCTTTTTATAATGATTGTTTTTAGAGCTGTTCGTTATGCTTTTCGAGTGGTTCGATCAGAGGATCTGCACCCCAGTTCTGCTGCGAAAGGCGTACATAGTTGTTATAGCGCCACTGGGCATTCTCCTTGGCGGCAGCGAAGAGTTCGGCTGCTTCTGCAGGATACTGCTTCTGTACGGTTGCATAGCGTACTTCGCCGAGCAGGAAGTCGTTGAACTTGTCCCAGTCGGGAGCCTTGCTGTCGAGAGAGAACGGATTCTCGCCCTTGGTTTCGGCGTCGGGATTATAACGCCAGAGGTGCCAGTAACCGCATTCCACGGCGCGGGCCTCTTCTGCCTGCGAATGACCCATGCCGGCCTTGATACCATGGCTGATACAGGGTGCGTAGGCAATGATGAGCGAGGGACCGTCGTATGCTTCGGCTTCACGGATAGCCTTGAGGGTCTGGGCCTGATCTGCGCCCATGGCGATCTGTGCGACATATACGTAGCCATAAGTTGTGGCGATGAGACCGAGATCTTTCTTGCGGATACGCTTGCCAGCGGAAGCGAACTTGGCAATTGCACCAAGAGGAGTTGCTTTCGATGACTGGCCGCCGGTGTTGGAGTAAACCTCGGTGTCGACAACGAGCACATTGACGTTCTTGCCCGAAGCGAGCACGTGGTCGAGACCGCCGAAGCCGATATCGTATGCAGCGCCGTCACCGGCGATGATCCACTGCGAGCGGGCCACGATGAAACCTTTGAGTTCGAGGATAGCCTTACAGGTGTCGCAGCCACAGGCTTCGCACAGAGGTACGAGCTGTTCGTATACCTCGCGGGTTACGCCTGCACTGTGGGGTGAAGCGAGCCACTTGGCGGCAAGAGCCTTGATTTCATCGCTGCACTTGGGACATTCGGTTGCCTGCTGCATGAGAACACCGAGTTTTTCGCGTATTTTCTCAGTACCGATCTTCATGCCGAGACCGAATTCTGCGAAGTCTTCGAAGAGCGAGTTGGCCCATGCGGGACCGTAACCCTTGGCGTTTTTGGTATAAGGGGTCGAAGGTACGGAACCGGAGTAGATCGACGAGCAGCCGGTTGCGTTGGCCACCATTTCGTGGTCGCCGAAGAGCTGCGATATGAGTTTCACGTAGGGAGTCTCGCCACAGCCGGAGCATGCGCCGGAGAATTCGAAGAGAGGAGTGGCGAACTGGCTGTTCTTAACGTTCGAGGCAACGTCCACAAGGTTCTGTTTCGATTCAACCTCTTTCACGCAGTAGTTCCAGTTGTTCTGTACTTCGAGCTGAGTTTCGAGAGGTTTCATTTGGAGAGCCTTCACGCCCTTCTTGCCGGGGCATACGTCAACGCAGTTGCCGCAGCCGAGACAGTCGAGAACGTCGACAGCCTGAATGAAGCGCATGCCTTTGAACTGCGGGCCGAGCGCGGGGATAGTGCCGGCTTCGCCGAAGGGAGCGGCGGCTGTCTCTGCCTCGGTGAGTACGAACGGACGGATCGAAGCATGGGGGCAGACATATGCGCACTTGTTGCACTGGATACAGTTCTCTTCGAGCCATTCGGGAACGAAAGCAGCCACACCGCGCTTTTCGTAGGCTGCGGTACCCTGCTGCCATGTACCGTCGGGTATATCCTTGAAGTCGGAAACCTTGAGAAGGTCGCCGTTCTGGGCGTTGATAGGACGAACGATGTCGTTGATGAATGCGGGATCGTCGTTCACGGCTTTGGGATCGTCAGGAAGTTTGGCCCATTCAGGATCGATGGCGAGCTTGTGGTATTCGCCGCCGCGGTCAACGGCCTGATTGTTCTTGTCGACTACATCCTGGCCTTTCTTGCCATAACTCTTGACGATGAATTTCTTCATCTGCTCGATGGCGAGATCCACGGGGATCACTTCGGTGATGCGGAAGAATGCGCTCTGAAGTATGGTGTTGGTGCGGTTGCCAAGACCGATTTCCTGAGCTATCTTGGTGGCGTTGATGTAATATACGGTGATATTGTGCTCTGCAAAATAGCGCTTGATGCTGTTGGGCAGGTTCTTTGCCAGTTCCTCGCCGTCCCAGATGGTGTTGAGCAGGAATGTGCCGCCGTCGCGCAGACCGCGTGTCACGTCGTACATGTGCAGATATGCCTGTACGTGGCATGCCACGAAGTTGGGAGTGTTCACCAGATAGGTCGAGCGGATAGGCTTGTCGCCGAAGCGGAGGTGAGAGCAGGTGAAGCCGCCAGATTTCTTCGAGTCGTATGCGAAATAAGCCTGGCAGTATTTGTCGGTATTATCGCCGATGATCTTCACCGAGTTCTTGTTGGCGCCTACGGTACCGTCGGCACCGAGACCGAAGAACTTGGCTTCGAAAGTCGAGGGATCGCCGAGGGCCATTTCGGGGAGCATGGGAAGCGATGTGAAAGTCACGTCGTCGACAATGCCGAGGGTGAAGTGATCCTTGGGCATAGGCAGGGCGAGGTTCTCAAATACGGAGATGATCTGCGAGGGTGTGGTGTCCTTCGAGGCCAGACCGTAGCGGCCGCCTACGATAACGGGAGCGTTCTCAGCGCCGTAGAAGCATTCCTTGACGTCGAGATAAAGGGGTTCGCCGTTGGCGCCGGGTTCCTTGGTGCGGTCGAGCACGGCAATGCGTTTTGCAGTTGCAGGCACGGCTGCGAGGAAATGCTTGGCCGAGAAAGGACGATAGAGGTGTACCGAAACGAGACCGACTTTCTCGCCTTTGGCGGTGAGGCTGTCGATTGCTTCCTGTGCGGCCTGGGTCACAGAACCCATGGCGATGATCACGCGTTCTGCATCTGGAGCGCCATAGTAGTTGAAGAGATGATATTCACGGCCTGTGATCTTCGAGATCTCAGCCATGTAGCCTTCTACGATTTCGGGAACGGCGTTGTAGTGCTCGTTGCAGGCTTCGCGATGCTGGAAGAAGACGTCGCCGTTTTCAGCCATGCCGCGTGCCACGGGTTCCTGAGGTGTGAGGGCACGGCTGCGGAATTTTGCAAGAGCCTCGCGGTCGAGAAGGGGAGCGAGGTCATCGGTGTCGAGGGCCTCGATTTTCTGGATCTCGTGCGATGTGCGGAAGCCGTCGAAGAAGTTGACGAAAGGCACGCTGCTCTTGATGGTCGACAGGTGTGCTACGCCGGCGAGATCCATCACTTCCTGAACGGAGCCTTCGGCAAGCATGGCGAAGCCGGTCTGACGTACCGACATTACGTCCTGATGATCGCCGAAAATAGAAAGGGCATGTGAGGCTATGGTACGGGCCGATACATGGAAAACGGTAGGCAGAAGTTCGCCTGCAATTTTATACATGTTCGGTATCATCAGCAGGAGGCCCTGCGAAGCGGTGTAGGTGGTGGTAAGTGCACCGGCCTGAAGCGAACCGTGGACTGCGCCTGCTGCGCCGCCTTCCGACTGCATTTCCTGAACCAGCACTGTTTCTCCGAAGATGTTCTTGCGACCTGCTGCTGCCCATTCGTCTACATATTCTGCCATAGTCGACGAGGGGGTGATGGGGTAGATGGCTGCTACTTCCGAGAACATGTAGCTCACGTGGGCTGCCGCCTGGTTGCCATCGCAAGTCAAGAATTTCTTTTCTTTACTCATAAGGCTTTATAATTATACGAAATTATTTGTTTCTTTTGGTTGTCTTTGGTTATTACGTTTTTGCGTTAAGAATAACTCAATACTCCAGTAGGATGTTTATGTCTTTAAGCCGCAAAATTACTAAAAAAAGTGGATTTTACTTCTTTTCGCTTCGGAAAAATATCCTGGAAAGGCTGCTGTGTGTCTTAAAAAAGACTAAATGGGATTATTCTGTTGCAAGGTTTGAGATAATTCATTAACTTTGTATATATGAGAAGAATTTATGCCATAGCGTTAGCCTTTAGTATCCTCGCAGGTATTCCTGCGGCGGCTGTTGCTCCTGCTTCCGTTTCTTCGGTCGTGGAGCTTATGGTTCGCAAGGGAGTGGTGAAAGTCGCCAATACCGGTGATAAGACGCTCGGGGTATACATCTACGCTATCACTGGCGCTCTGGTGTCGGAGTTCTCTGTCGAGCCAGGTGCCGAGGAGACTGTCGAGCTTCCTTCCGGCTATTATATCGTGAAGGCTGCCGATACAGTCCGCCGTGTAGCCGTTTGACTCCGCTTATTATTATCTACTTACATACTTGCTTAAATACATGAAAAGAAACCTTAAGGCCGGCCTGGTGCTTACGGCCGCTCTCGCAGGCGTTGTATCGGCACCTGCCCGAAGTACAAACCTTCCGCAATACATGGAAAGCGACTATGCCTCATGGCCGGTATACAACGGCTCCGACCTCGAACTCAGCGTTGATGCCTCCGGCACTCATTTCACCCTCTGGTCGCCCAAAGCAGAGGCTGCAGAAGTGCTGATATACGACACCGACCGCAATACTGCTCCCGTAGCAACCCTGTCGATGAAGCGTGGAGAAAACGGCACCTGGCGTGCGTCGGTTCCCGAAAAACTTTACGGCAAGTTCTACACTTTCCGTGTGACTGTAGATGGTCGCCGTCTTGCCGAGACACCCGGTGTCTGGGCCAAGGCCGTAGGTACCAACGGCGAGCGCGCCGCAATCGTAGATTTCGCCTCGACCGATCCCGCCGGCTGGAGTGAAGACAAAGGCCCTGAACTCAAGAATATAACCGATGCGGTGCTCTACGAGATGCATCACCGCGATTTCAGCGTGCACCCGTCATCGGGTATCGTACACAAAGGTAAATTTCTGGCCCTTACCGAACCGCAGACACGCTCCAGCCTCGGCGACGCTACCGGTATCGACCATCTCAAGGAACTGGGCGTGACTCACGTCCATATCCTCCCGTCCTACGACTATAATTCTGTGGATGAGAGCAATCTGCCTTCGAACCAGTATAACTGGGGTTATGATCCCTTTAACTATAACGCGCCTGAGGGCTCGTACTCGACCGATCCGGCCGATCCGGCAGTGCGTGTCCGCGAGATGAAAGAGATGGTGAAGGCTCTTCACGACGCCGGTATCGGCGTGGTGATGGACGTGGTCTACAACCATACGGCCAACAACGACGATTCGAACTTCTCGCTCACCGCTCCCGGCTACTACTATCGCCATCGTCCCGACGGCAGCTATAGCGACGCTTCGGGCTGCGGCAACGAAACCGCCTCCGACCGTCAGCAGATGCGCGACTACATAGTCAATTCTGTAAAATACTGGGCCAAGGAGTATCATATCGACGGTTTCCGCTTCGATCTCATGGCCATACACGATATAGAGACCATGAACGAGGTGGCTGCTGAACTCAAGAAGATCAATCCGTCGATTTTCGTATACGGCGAGGGGTGGACTGCCGGAGATTCGCCTCTTCCCGCCGAACAGCGCGCACTCAAGGAGAATGTCGACAAAATGACCGGCATCGCCGTTTTCTCCGACGATATCCGCGATGCCGTCAAGGGCCACTATAGCGATGCCAAGGACCGCGGTTTCGCTACCGGAAAGCCCGGCAACGAAGAGACTGTGAAAATCGGTATCGTGGCCTCGACCGCGCATCCGCAGGTCGACTACAGCAAGGGTAACAACTCGAAATTCGCCTATGCCGGTGCCCCGACCGAGATCATCAACTACGTGTCGTGTCACGACGACCTCACCCTCACCGACAAACTGGCAGCTTCGATGCCCGGCAGTAGCGAGGCCGATCGTCAGCGTGCCGCACGCCTGGCCCAGACCATAGTGTTTACCTCGCAGGGCACACCGTTCATGTTTGCCGGCGAAGAAGTGTTCCGCGACAAGAAGGGCGTCCACAATTCCTATAAATCGCCCGACTCGGTCAATGCCATCGACTGGGCCCTCAAGAACAAGAATGCCGACCAGTTCAACTACTATCGCGAGCTGATAAAGATCCGCAAGGCACACCCGGCATTCCGCATGACCACCGCCGACGAAATTGCCCGAAACATAGTCTTCGATAAGGTGACCTCGCCAAACATCATTTCCTATTCCATCAAAAACAACGCCAACGGCGACGAATGGAAAGAGATAAAACTGGTGTTCAACGGCTCGTCGTCGCCCTTCGTGGCCAAGATTCCCAAAGGCGACTGGATCGTAGTGGCCCGCGACGGTCAGATCAAGGCCGACGGTCTCGCCACCTCCAAAGGCGGCACAATCGTAGTAGAACCGACCTCTGCCTTAATACTTGCCCGTACCAAGTAAGATAAATACATAGTCAATTAAATAACAGCACCCCAAAAGTCATATACAAAACTTTTGGGGTGCTGTTATTTTGGATTGTTGTCAGAGTTGAGAATTACGGTTCCGTTGTGAAAGACAACCTATTATTATAGTGGTTTGTAGCCCTCCGGAACTGTTGCGTCGTTGATTTTCCACTCGCCATCAGATTCTATCATAGAGAATGTAGTAGAACCTTTATGCCCCATATCTGACCAACGAACGATTATTGTATTGTTTGCACCGGCAACGATAGATATAATTCTTGAATGAGAGTCATCGCCATCTTGCATACCCGATCTTAAAAGCCATGTTGCGTAACCGTCCGAGTCGTATTCATTAGCTTTTTTCAGGCGCTGAAGAAAATCTGCGGTACAAATGTCGGCAATTTTGAAATCCGGGTCTTTTGCGGTGTCAAACACCAAATTTTCATATAATTGCTTGATTTTGGATTCAATAACGGGGAATTGATTGATAAAAGAGCTTTTGCCGCCTCTTATAAATATCGCGCCCGGTTCCTTGAAAGTTATCGGAAGGGTAATGTGGAAGTTTTTCTTTTGGGGAGTATAGTATTTAACGCGGAATTTGGGTAGCGCATTTACAAGTCTTATTGCCTCTTGATTGACGGCCTCGTTTTTGCTCGGGCGCCGAAAAATCGTCGGGTCGCTGATTGAGCCGTCAGGATGAACGGTGAATTCCACCAATACTATTTCGCTACCTTTAAATCCTTCGGGAATACGGATATTTTCGTCAAGCCATTCTTTGAGTTTTCCGTTGCCTCCGGGAAACTCGCAGCGAGTGTCAAGATTTATAAAATATTTGCGGTTTTCGGCTTTTATATATTCAAGATATCCGGGCGATACTGTAAAGAATATAGCACGATTTCCATACTCGTCGTTTTTAATTTTAGCCGATTGAATAGAGTCTGCCTGAATTTCATTTCCATACGCGAGCGGAATCCATTCGTTGTTGAAATAGTAGAATACAGTTTCGGTGTCCTGTTCAGTCAGAGGGAACTGAATTTCACGTACGCCACTGTCGTTCATACAGCAGTTTTGAGCAAACGCCATGCACGACTGGACGATGACCAAAGAAACAATTAAAAGTTTTTTCATACTTGTTGAAGACCAACTTCTTTGGCCCAATGGAGAGATTAATTATTAAAAAGAAAACGTGAGCCAACTATGCCACGTCTTAGTTTGTAGGTCGTAGGAAACCTTTGATGCAGATGTAACAATAGCGACCCACGCATATGCGTGAGAACCACTATGCTATTCCTTGCATCAGTTTTTGAATTTCCTACGTTCACAAACTACAAGATAAGCATAACGCTTCTTATTTAGTCAAAATGTAGTGGATTGACCGCAGTCAATCTGGCAGCAAAGTTAATTATTATTTCTTAATGCCATTTCATTTTGTGGATAAATTCTAATCATTTTCTGATTATATATGTTCTCGGCGTGTGGCGGCAAAACCTATGATGTGTGTCGGCTATGGACCGAGGCGAGCTTGCAGCGGGCGTATTCCGACTCGAAGTTAGGGGTGAAGATGCCTTTGCCGAGGTTGCTTTCGATTTCGGAGATGGTCCAGAAGCGACCGCCGTCGAGTTCTTCTGAGGGGCAGGGAGCGGAGGTGACAACGGTTATGAATACGTTGACCAGCTCTTTCTCGCGCGACGACTCGAACACATAGCGGTCGATGAATACGGGCGAGAAATCCTCGAGACCGAGCTCCTCGCGAGCCTCGCGGCGAAGTGCGTCGGGCAGTTCCTCGCCGTAGTCCATGTGGCCGCCGACGGCAGTATCCCACTTACCGGGCTGTATGTCTTTCCATTCAGGCCGCTTCTGAAGATACAGCCGCCCCTCGCGGTCGAAAACATGGAGATGAACTACGGGGTGGAGCAGTTTCGAGCCGTTGTGGCACTCGCCGCGCGTTGCCTTGCCTGTCACGTTGCCCTCGGGGTCTACTATCGGAAATATTTCCTGTGCATTGTCGCTATTCATATCCATTGAATTTTATTGCCTTAAACCGCATACCCCATCAGCCTGAGGATAAGGGGAGCGAGTAGTGTTGTTAGCAGTCCGTTGAGCGTGAGGCCCAGCGACGAGAATGCTCCGTAGCGGTCGCTGCGCTCCATGGCTGCCGAAGTGCCGACTGCATGGGCCGCTGTTCCTATCGAGAGCCCTGTTGCCATCGGACTCTTCACGCGGCCGAGTTTGACGATCTTGAATCCTGTCATTCCGCCGAATATGCCCGTAGAGACCACTATTGCCGCTGTTAGAGGCGGAATACCTCCGACGGACTGCGCTATTTCCATTGCGATAGGTGTTGTGACAGCCTTGGGTGCGAGCGACATCACGACCTCGCGGGAGGCCCCGAAAAGTTCCGCGAAAATCACCACAGAAACTACTCCGGCAACGCAACCCGCCATTTCGGCGATAAGCAGCGGGAGCATCTGTTTCTTTATGGTTTCGAGTTGTTTGTAGAGGGGTACTCCAAGAGCGACGACAGCCGGTTTGAGCCACATGTCGATATATCCTCCCGCTTCCTGATAAGTGTCGAAGTCAATTCCTAAGCTCAGGAGAAGGCATATCATTACGGCAATGGATATGAGAATAGGGTTAAGTAGCCGTATGCCAGTGCGCCGCTGTAGATATTGTGCTCCTGTAAAGCTGACGAATGTGAGAGCTATGAGGAAAAATTTGTTGGTGAAAAACTCCATGATGTCAGGCCGATTTTGCCGCGCGGCGACGTTTGAGATTGAGAAGACGGTTGTGGCGCGCCCACTGATGGACGCGGCCTGTCACTACGATTATGACTATGGTGCTGAGCACGCACGAGGCTATGATGGGCCACCATTGTTCGCGCAGAATCCCGAGGCAGTTCATTATGCCTATGCCTGCCGGAACGAAGAAAAATCCGAGATTATGCACGAGGAAATCGGCAACGCGCTCGACCTGACGAAGCCTGACGATACCGGCTTTCAAGGAGGCCGCAAGAGCGACCATGCCTATGACGCTCGATGGCAGTGGTACACCTGTGCTCCACACAATCAGTTCTCCCAAAGCCAGAAAGGCGAATAATACGCCACATTGGACAAACATAAAAATCTTTTAACCTTTTTAATCGGTGCAAAGTTACACCTTTTCCGATTAAAATGTATCCGGCATCAAGAAAATAATCAAATTATTCGCGGATTTTCAATTTTGCCTCTGGATTAATCGGAGCCATTTGCGGTAGCCGAAAACGGCTATGACGGTGTAGATGGCGTAGAGGGCGGAGTAGAAGTAGATTCCCTTGTAGGCATAGAGCCATACACAGACGGCATCGACTATGATCCATACAATCCATTGTTCTACATATTTCCGTGCCAGAAGCCACATTCCCACTATGCTCATGGCTGTGGTGAATGCGTCGTACCACGGCACTGTGCTGTCGGTCTGTGTATCGAGCGCCCATCCCATGGCAAACCACAGGAGGGCGGCCGCGACAAGCGCAAGGGGATATATGTGCGCGGGCATATGCGTGATCGGTCGTTCCTCGCCGGTTTTCTTGCCCGAAGAGCCGTGCCGCCATGCCATATAGCCGTAAACGGCAATGACGAGGTAATATATATTGATGCCGAAGTCGGCGTACAGACCTTTGCGGAAGTAGATCCACATGGATATCGCCGGCATGACCACCGATACGATCCACATGCGCCATGAGGCATGGTACTCATACCAGAGATAAAGCAGTCCGGTGCAGAATCCGAGTATTTCGATCGCTAAATCCCAGTTCATCAGAAATCAAGAGTGACGGTTCCCATGACGTTGGTTGTGGCCTGGGCCGCGTAGCCTGCATAGCGGTAGATTATACGTTCGCCGCCGTCCATATAGTAGCCCGCGCCGGCGTAGCCGTTGTTGCAGTATTTCTTGTTGAATATGTTGTAGATGGCGAAGCCGAGACGGAGGTTTTTAATGCCTTTGAGTTCTCCGAAACGATACCCCAGATGGAGATCGCTCACACAATAGGAATCGAGTTTCGCTTCCTCGCTGCGGGCGTTGTTCATATATTGGCTCGACACATATTTGGTCTGAAGCGAGGCGTCGAATCCTGCCCAGTGGAAATTGAATGAGTTGTGCATTATAAGCGACGGCGAGAATGCGATAGGCGTATTCCCACGGTCAAAGCTTATGGGGTTTTTCCATTCGTCCTCATAGATATATTCGACGAAATTTTTGATCCTGTTGCGCGATATGGTGGCGTTGATATCCCAGTCGAACCATTTGGCCGGACGGAGTGCTCCCTGCAGCTCGATACCTGCGCGATAAGATTCGGGAGCATTGACGCTCAGTGCGTTTCCGGTGTCGGAGAGCTGGCCGGTGACAACGAGCTGATTTTTATAGTCCATATAGTAGAGATTGGCCGATACGCTGAAAAGTCGGGTGTCGTAGCTGTAGCCGAGTTCGTAGTCGAAGAGACGCTCGGCCACCGGATAGTGGGCCGGATCGGCGTCCGTGAAGTTGTCGCGCACAGGTTCTTTATGGGCCACGCTCCAGGATGCGAACGCGCGATGGCCTCCAGTTATATATGTAAGGCCTACTTTCGGGTTGAAGAAATTGTAGTCGCGGTGTATGTCGAGTCTGCTCATGGCGCCGGTGTTCCAGTCGAAATTGTCGCTTACTCCGTCGATCGTATAGTGTATATGACGGTACTGGAGGTCGGCATAGGCTGTCAGAGCGTCGAAAATGCTGACATCGGCGCGTCCGAATATGTTGAAGTCGAATTTATGCCCGGCATTGCGGTAGTATTCCTGAAGGGGGTTGAGGGGTCCTACGTAATTGCGCACCCATTTGATCTGGCCGAAATGATTGCCTCTGAACCAGTTTGCGGCTCCGCCGAACACGGCATTCACCCGATTGCTGTTGTAGTTCAGATTGAACATGCCTCCGCCGAAATCGTTGTCGTTGTATTTCAGCCGTATAAGGTCGCTCTTAGTCACTTCTGTGCCGTCTGGAGCTGTGAAATTCGAGAGTCCGTATTCCTCGAGAGTCCTGTTGGTTTTATACTGATCGTAGTAGCCGTCGCCCTTGGTGTAGTGGAGGGCGGCGTTGAGTCGCAAGTGGCGGCCGAGGCCCTGGGTGAGGAGTAATTGCACGTGGTGCTGCACGAAATTGTCGCATTGGTCGGCGTAATAGGCTGTGCTGCCGTCGGCTGCCGTATATTCGCCGCATGGGTTGTACCGGCGGCCGTATTTCTCCATCTGTTCCTTGCTTGCATAGTCCCAGGCCATGTATGTGCGCTCTTTGCCTCCGAAGGCGATGAGCCGCAGAAGAGTATTGTCGGCCCGGTATGCAAGCTGGCTCTGGTAGCTCCAGAGTTTAGAGAAAGCGCGGTCGATGTAGCCGTCGCTGCCGATATGGCTGAATCGGGCATCTACGCTCCAGTGGTCGCCGAAAAGCCCGGAGCCGACTTTCACGGTCTGGCGGTTGGAGTTGTATGAGCCGTATGATACTCCGACCTGCGCGTAGCGGTCGATCGACGGTGCATCGCTGATCATGTTTATGCTTGCACCGAAAGCTCCGGCGCCGTTTGCCGAGGTACCGGCTCCGCGCTGTATCTGTATGTCGCGGACAGACGACACGAAATCGGGCATATTAACCCAGTATACATTGTGGCTCTCCGAATCGTTGATAGGCACACCGTTTGCGGTGACATTGATACGCGAGGCATCGGTGCCGCGCACTCTTATGGCCGAATAGCCTATGCCGGCGCCGGCATCACCTGTCACAAGAACGGATGGCACGCTGTTAAGCAGGAAGGGAACATCGCGGCCGTCGTTCTGTGCCGCTATTTTTTCGGCGCTTACATTGGTGAATGCCACGGGAGTTGTGCGCACGGCGCGGTTTGCGCTTACCTCGATGTCGCGGAGCTGGATTGCCGCGCTGTCGGCTTCGTTTGGGGTTTCGACTGCGAATGCCGGAACAGACGCACAGATGGCCGCGCACACCGCAGCCAGACCTTTCAAAGGTTTTTCCATATTAAAATTTTCACTACGCCGGTGCTAACCGGATCAGGTTCAAAGGGTATGTTCTCAGCTCCGCCAGCTATGACGGCGCACCCCTAATTTATGTTCTCTGCCAAAAGGCACCGCAAAAGTACAAATTCCCCGCCATTTCCGCAAAAAAAGCATCACGCCGACGCCTCCGGACGGTTTCTAATCCGATTTGCCTTTTGTGTTGTTCTTGCGGCTCTGGCTTTTGCGGAATTTGTGCCATTGCCGGTTCATTTTTCGTTTTCCGTTTATGTTGTCGATCCCGAAGAGACCCTTCAGACGTCCTAAAATCAGTTTCCCCGCAGTCACTTTCTCTATTCTGCGGCCGGCCAGCCTCTGATCGGGAACCTGTGCCAGTCTGATTCTGTCCTGATCCACGTTGTTCACCCTGTCGATAAGTTCGAGGACAGACGCCTGAAGATCCGGCGCCTCGGTCGGCTGATATATGGCTGTCTCGTTTTCGGCTGAATTATACCGCTCCCATTTCCTGGCTTCTTTAAGAGAGATATATTCCTTGTCAATGATATAGACTTCGGCGTAAGTGTCGACGAAAAACGGTTCGTCGCGCCGGTTGAACATAAACATTCCCCGTCCGCGTCCCGTCGATTCTATAGTATAGGAATAGCCTGTGAGATCTTTTGGCGAAACGGAGCCGTCGGCCGCCGTGTCATAGTTGAACCGTATGCGGAACTGGCCGAAATCCACATTGTCGTTAAAAAATAGATATAGATCAGGCACCCATTTGCGGCTTAGTGTGTCGGCGAGAACATTGACATCGACCGACACTCTGTCGCCGTTCTTCACCCATATCTCGGCAGGGCTGTATTTTCCCCTCAAAGTATCGGACGCGGTTTCTTTTTCGCGTATTGCGGACGGCAGTACCGCCGTCGGCCCGATTCCGACCCAGTCGGTCCATGAAAAATGTTGCCCGCATTTGTCGCTCACGCTGTCAAGCCCTTCGTCGTCTGTGAAGCGGTAATATGAGCGCGATGACAGTATTCTGGGACGATGCCACCCTTTGAAGCGCGATTTCCCTTCTGCCGGCAGCATATAGTCTACCATTTTCTCACGGAAAAGAAATATGGTGTCGCTATAGGAGGACAGGGTAGAGTACTCCCGGAGATAAGCCAGCACATGGAGTGCAGTGCGTCTTCGCGTATCAACCGTGAACTCCGGCAGTTCCACTATGTTTTCCTGTAAAAAGATGGTATCGTAGGCGGCTCTCGTTATGGTCTTTTCCTTGAAACCCATATACCGTATGGTGACGGGATAGTCGTTGTCGGAGATTGCGGGCAGTTGGCCGTCGTGTGTGCATATACCGAGCGCGCTCCCGTTTCGGCCGAATACCGAGGCATTGGGAAGTGCCGCATGTGTCATCGAATCGGCTACGACCGCACGCCGTGTCCGTGCGGCCGTCGGGCCGCATGTAGTAAGCATCATTATAATAATGATAATCCATACCCGTGCCATGAGCATAATTGTGAGAGTCATGGAGGTGTCATATACACCAGCACCCGCAAAAGTAAGGATTACAACTTGTGTCCCGAACAGCTTTAATAATCTTTATAAGCACTTTAACAGATATTTTCAAAACCCTCGCTCATAGCCCGAATGCCTCTGAATATCTCACCACCCCCTTGGGAATGAGCGATTCCTTATCAGTCAGAGAACAGACCATAAAATATTTATCGTCGACTGCGAATGGAGGATGAATATTGTAGTATGAGGCAGGTCGATATCCGAATCTCGTGTAATATGTGGGTGAACCCAATACTACGGAAAAGCGAAATTTCATTTGTGATGCTAATTCATGACCTCTGTTTACAAGCAAACTTCCGATACCTTGTTTTTGAAAATCGGGTGCGACGGCGAGAGGTGCAAGCGCTAAACCTTCGACGGTGCCTATATGTATGCGTGTAAACATTATATATCCGACAGGTATACCGTCTGAAACGGCTACGAGGGAAAGGGCGTCTATGTATTCAGGAGTATTTCTTAAGCGATAGATGAGTAGGTGTTCGTCGCCGTCGCTATGTTCTACTGTTGCAAACGACTCTCTGACAAGTTTTTCGATGCCAGGGTAATGGGATTCTGTCTCCGGCAGAATTTGTATGTCATCTGTTCTTTGCATACTGCAAAGATATGGTTTTAATTTAAGCAGAATAAATTTTGTACGATAAAAAGAAAAAGCAGCTACGATTTGTTTCGTAACTGCCTTATTTCTAAGAAGTGGTCTTGCTTGCCCTATCCCTTAATGATTAAGCGGGATGATAACCAGATATTTAACGCTTATATAAGAGGTGTAGAACCACCATAGAGGCCCCTGTATTATTCATTATTGTTCAATAATATAATTTCGTTGAAATAGTGTCGCTACACTACTCCTTAAACAGCTCGGAATGGGAGCCAAGCCTGAACCGGAGTATTCTCCTTTTAATGGGTGCTGCCGATATTTCTCCGGTAACGTAATTTCATTACGGAGCATATCAAGGACAATCTTCAGTTCTTCGAGTTTCTTAGGCTGATTAAGAAATCGCTTCAAGTCTTTCTTAAACTGTCGCGTGTAGCCAAAGTTCCGACATTTTATAACCAACAACAAATTTATCTATTACAAAGTTTCAAAGTTCATATTGAACATCTATATCACTGTGAAAATGTGGAGAGTCGGCTAAACACCGACAGCCTCATACGCCTTGTGAGATTGCGACAGGGATGTCGCTCTCGCAAGACTCTCAATCGGCGGTCCGTGTTCTTAACGCTGGCTTTTGAACAAGGATTTGAGCCACTCCGCCACTCCACATTTAATTTCAGAACACCGAAACTATGCTATTTGACCTACTTTTGGAGGATTATAACGAGATTTAGCTGGACAAGGCACGTGTTATCGTAGTACATACACCCTGAATATGCCTGATTATCGTAGTTTGCAAGGTGAAATTTTGCGTGTTTATCGAAGTTCTATTATCTCTGCGCCATAAATACAAGACATTAATGGATACTTCAATACTGCTTGAAATATTACGTGACCAACGAGAGGAGCTTGACACCATAGAAGAGGCCCTTCACCGTTATCGTGAAGAACAAAAAGCCAAACGCCGCAGACAAGGACCCAAACTACACTAAATCCAACGCCGCTGAGAGGAGCAAGAACCTCCCTCGGTGGCGTTTTGTCAAGTCCCCGACATCACTGCTGAGGATTTGACTATTAGTATGATTAAGCTGTTTCTTACTTACTGGATGGCCACAAACCAGCCGATTTGACTCTATCAGTAAGTTCTGTCATTTCGGTATCTGTCAGTTGTCGCATGGTTGTATCACGCTTTACTGAATTTGTATCGTGTTCTTTCATTACACTTTTCCAAGGAGAACGACGTTATTTCGATTTTGGGGATACTTTGCACAGAACCAGGCAAGGCCTTTGCAAAGTATCGTCTCCACTTCTCTTTTGATGAGAGGCAGATGTCGCGACAGTCATTTTGGTGATGATTAGCTTTTGAAGGCGGCGATTACTTTCTCATAGTCATCTCCTAATATGTCTTTGGTAAATCTCTGGCCTAGATAATCTTTAGACACGATGAATCTGTCATCTGTCCACATTGTGCCGAGAAAGTTCTGCCAAGTCTTCACATTGCGAGGAACGATGAATATAGTGTCAGTATTGTTGTGCAGGATATACTGAATAAGTTGCTTGGTATATTTCTGTGATGGCAAAAGAGCACTCCCATTGAATGCCTTATACTTTTTGGACGAATATCCCAGATATTCTATTACAGCGAAGCGATCCAGCACATTATCTATCGTCAATTTGGTATCATTGTTGACAAATGCCTTTTCAAGCCTATCTATCCAATACCAGCTTTGATGCAGATTGGCAAGGTCGCGATAGGTTACATCTGGCGTCTCTATGTCGTCCGGCAAGAAACTATGGCAATCGAAAGTAAGCATAGAACGTAGATGAATGGCGTAGCCCTCCACTAAACCTGCCGGTAAACGCATCAGGATTTTGCCAATAATTGATTCTCGTTCTACATATCCTGGATTGAGGCTAAGCACAATGACTTTTGCCTCCAGCGGATTGCCATACCATGGATATGCCGGGACTTTTAGACGATATTTATGCTCTTGTTTGGCAGTGCGATTGAATGTCTCAATCATTTCTTTGTCATCCTTGCAAACGTATTCTTCTGTTTCGTTATATAGAAAACTGTTGCCAACATATTGGTCGGCTACTGCTTTCCATGGATTTGTTTTGCGAATATCCTCTTCTGTCATATCGAGCGGATCTTTAAGATAATGGGGTAGATAGTTGTCTGTTGGTTTGTGATAATATCTTGCTACGGCTGTAAACATCTCATCAATTAAGTCATCAAGAGATTTATTCCTGAACATCTGTTCTACGTATTCCGTTCTGCCGCCCCATAATTCGGCAAGTAGAATATAGATGGAATATCGAACATCATTCTTTGAAACTGACGGATGATTCAGATATGTGTTGTGTATGTCAGCGCGGATATCGTATCCCTGCATGAGAAGGTAACCGATGTCAAGTAATTTCTGATGATTGGATATGTCCCCAAATTCGTGCGCAATCCAATCGAAATACACTCGTTCAGCATGAGGAAAGCCAAGTTCTCCATACGCTCGGTATCGTCTGTCGTAGTCAATATATTCCATGTTTATTCCTTTAACGATGCAAAATTAGCGATTTATTGCTCCATAACGTGGTACATTGACGAAATAATTATAAATTTGCATTCCAAGAAAGAATACAACTTATATACATGGCCACCGATACCACTCAACTAAGAGACCGGATAGAATATCTTGCTTTCCTGCAAGATAAAAAAGAAATATTAACTGAGTTCGAAGAAGCAGCAGAGCTTCTTATGAATTTGTGTTCCATTCAAAAAGGTGAGAAGGAATATGAAATTGT
>ERZ836877.2047-NODE-2047-length-27871-cov-9.115581_pt1 | contig 27871 bp, 31 predicted proteins | sample MGYA00519469_ERZ836877 | MGnify/ENA primary metagenome ERZ836877 (study PRJEB31850, sample SAMEA3708809) | human gut metagenome | biome: human gut; feature: human-associated habitat; material: faeces | place: China | collected 2014 ... | reverse complement strand
GGGTATAGGGGGGTGTCTAAAAAACATACCCCCACCCATATCGCGGCGGTCTTTAAAATTTCCCCGGAGGGTATTTTTAGGGAGCCTTTTCAGCTGTTCCAGTGTTTACAAGGGTCTATAACTCATGATATTTGACAACGGTTTCTGTGGGATCGGCTCAAAGTTAGTTCTCCTTTCGTTGAGTAGCATTGTCATGATTTGTAGGTCCTTTTAAATACTGGAAAAGTATGTGAGAACTATTACAGAAATAACGAACAACTAAATGGGAGGAGGCATCAACTTTGAGGAAAGCAAAGCAATCCGAGTCTTCTAGGATGATGCGTCCAGCATTAACGCCAGAAGCGAGAGAAAATCAGCTGGTTTCATTGGCAGTTGACTTGGCTGAAAAGCAGTTACGAGAGGGAACAGCTTCGTCGCAGGTGATTACTCACTATTTGAAGCTCGGTTCAACGAAAGAAAGAATTGAAAAAGAGATTTTGGAAAAACAGAAGGAACTGATAGAGGCGAAGACTCAGAATCTGAAATCCATTGAAAATTCGGAAAAGCTGTATGCTGATGCATTAAAGGCATTTCGTGGTTATAGCGGTCATGGAGATGAGGTGGATGATGCTTAAATGTTATTCAGAACTCTTGCGACTTACAACCTTTAAGGAACGATACGAGTATCTTCGTTTGGATGGAGTGGTTGGCGAAGAGACATTCGGATTTGATAGGTATCTTAATCAGATATTTTATAATTCTCAAGAATGGAAGGACATTCGGAGAAAAATTATTATTCGTGATAATGGATGTGATCTCGGATTGGATGGGTATGAGATTCGTGGAAAGATTCTTATTCATCATATGAACCCAATAAGGCAGCAGGACATATTGTTGCGGACTGATTTGGTTCTGAATCCAGAGTATCTGATCGCAACAACTTTATCGACCCACAATGCTATACATTATGGAGATGAGAAACTACTTTTAACAGTTCCAAATGAACGACGAAAAAATGATACATGCCCATGGAGGCATTAGGAGGAAAATTATGGAAGGAAACAAGAAGCCACTTATGGGTGTAGTGGTAAATTGTATGAATTTGAACATTCGCAAAGATCCGACGCGGGCATCAAGATCGTTAGGCATTATCGGTTCAGATACAGTTGTAACGGTTTGTGATGAAGAATCTGTTTCTGGTTTTTATAAAGTTAAGACCGGAGACGGTATCATTGGGTATTGTATGAGCGAGTTTATAAAACTCTGTTAGATGGAGGTGCGATCATGAACATTACAGATAGTGTACTGACATCAATCAAGAAATTACTCGGAATCGCAGAGGAGTATGAACATTTCGATGCGGATTTGATCATGCACATCAATTCTGTGTTCTCGATTCTTACACAGCTTGGTGTCGGCCCATCCAAAGGTTTCATGATCGAAGATAAGAATGCAACATGGAAAGATTTCATTTCTGATGAATCCAAATACATGCTTGTCAAATCTTATATGCATTTGAAGGTTAAACTTCTTTTCGATCCGCCGCTTAGTTCGGCCGTTCTGGAGTGTTATAAAACACAAATCAGCGAGTACGAATGGCGTTTAAATGTTGCTGCGGAAAACGATGACGCCGATCCAGATGAGCCTGAGCATTATTCCGGATCATATGAAGTTACACCAAAGGCGCATCGGACTCAAACTTTGGATACGTCTGGAAAAGTGCTTAGTGAAGACCTTGTGATTCATGAAGTTCCGTATTATCAGACATCCAATGCCAGTGGAGGTGTTACCAGTTACATCGCAAAGGAGGGAGATTCAAAATGAATAACGCCTATTTAGCACACCATGGAATTCTTGGAATGAAATGGGGAGTTCGAAGATCGGAGGCACAGCTTGCCAGAGCCAGGGGACACTCTTCCAAGCCCTCAGACGATAAGAATAAGGTAGCAGCACGTAAGGTTGCTGTTAAGAATCGGCGAACAATGTCCGATTCCGATCTGAAGAAGAGAATTGAGAGACTTAAATTAGAACGCGAGTTTAAGAATCTTACAGAAGACGACATCGCACCTGGCAGAAAGTATGTGTCAGAAATTCTTTCTGCATCCGGAAAGAAAGCGTTGACTATGGCTGCGGCCGGAGCAATGACTTATGCCGTCAAGACTGCAATGACAAATGAATTCAATCTTAAAGAGGCTGCACAGTACATTGCTGCAAACCCAAATAAGAAGAAGTAGGAGAAGAAAATAATGGCGTTATCGAACACTGCCGTCCCGAAATACTACGGCATGTTTCGTGATGCCGTAATTCGTGGCGAAATTCCGGTATGTCGAGAAATCGAGATGGAGATGAACCGAATCGATGATCTCATTGCGAATCCGGGAATTTATTACGATGACCAAGCAGTAGAGGGTTTTATCAGCTATTGCGAAAATGAGCTTACTTTAACTGACGGTTCAGATTTGAAACTGCTTGACACATTTAAAGTTTGGGCTGAGCAGATTTTCGGCTGGTACTATTTTGTTGAGAGAAGTGTATACGAACCTTATGAGGATGGTCATGGCGGACATTACGTCACCAAGTCTATCCGAAAAAGGTTAGTTAATAAGCAATATCTCATAGTGGCCAGAGGTGCCGCAAAGTCAATGTATGGTTCATGCTTGCAGAATTTCTTCTTAAATGTTGATGTCACAACGACACATCAGATAACCACAGCCCCGACGATGAAGCAGGCAGAAGAGGTGTTGTCCCCGATTCGAACCGCTATTACCAGATCAAGAGGACCTTTCTATAAGTTCCTTACAGAAGGATCGTTGCAGAACACGACCGGATCAAAGGCGAATAGAATGAAATTGGCATCCACTAAGAAAGGAATTGAAAACTTCCTTACTGGATCGCTTCTTGAAATTCGTCCAATGAGAATCGACAAACTTCAGGGACTTCAGCTTAAAGTGGCGACGGTTGACGAGTGGCTTTCTGGTGATATTCGAGAAGATGTAATCGGAGCAATCGAACAGGGAGCATCGAAGGTCAACGACTACCTTATCGTTGCGATCAGTTCGGAGGGTACTGTCCGTAACGGTGCTGGCGATACAATCAAAATGGAATTGATGGACATTCTAAAAGGGGATTATATCAATCCGCACGTATCGATTTGGTGGTATAAGCTGGATTCTATTGACGAGGTTGCCGATCCAGATAAATGGTTGAAAGCAAATCCGAACCTTGGAAAGACTGTTTCTTATGAAACCTATCAGCTGGACGTTGAGAGAGCAGAAAAGGCTCCGGCAGCTCGAAACGATATTTTGGCTAAGCGCTTCGGACTTCCTATGGAGGGATACACATATTACTTTACATATGAAGAAACTCTCCCACATCGCCATCGAGATTATTGGCAGATGCCATGTTCTTTGGGAGCTGATCTATCACAAGGCGACGATTTCTGTGCATTCACATTTTTATTCCCATTGTCGAACGGATCGTTCGGCGTCAAAACCAGAAACTACATTTCCTCATCGACTCTTATGAAACTCCCAGCGGCAATGAGAATTAAATACGATCAGTTTATGAAAGAGGGAAGCCTTATTGTGTTGGGAGGAACAGTTCTTGACATGATGGAAGTATATGAGGATTTGGATAATCACATTATTGAATGCGGTTATGATGTACGATGCTTTGGTTATGACCCATACAACGCAAAGGAATTTGTTGAACGTTGGGCGAGCGAAAATGGACCATTCGGAATAGAAAAAGTTATCCAGGGAGCAAAGACAGAATCTGTTCCACTTGGCGAATTGAAGAAACTTTCAGAAGAGCGAATGCTCCTGTTTGATGAGGATTTGATGACATTCGCTATGGGAAACTGTATTACGTTGGAAGATACCAATGGAAACCGTAAATTGCTGAAAAAGCGGTATGAGCAAAAAATCGATGCCGTTGCAGCAATGATGGATGCATACATCGCATTCAAGGCGAATCGGGAAGCATTCGAGTAGGGGGTGTATAAAGATGCCAGTCGCAAAGTTAATTGACAGCTCTTCTATATTACGACCCCACACCATCGGAAAAGTAGCTCGTATCGAATCAAGTGATAATTTGATGCATTATGGAATAAAAGGTATGAAATGGGGAGTTCGAAGAACGAAAGAACAATTAGCTCATGATAGAAGCTCTATCCAGGCAAGAATGAATAGCCAGTTGCGAACACCTGTAAAAGCTTCAAATGGAATACTGGTTACACGTTTTTCAGATCATGCCCTTGACAGAACACAAACCGAATCAAGGCCGGTAACTGTTGAAGGAATTTTGGATGCATTGAAAAATCCGTTGAATCATGGTAGCATTAAAACAAAAACTGATAATCTTGGACGACCAAGTCAGCAGTTTATAGGGAAATCTGCGACAGTAGCAGTGAATCCCGAAAATGGAACTATAACAACTACTTGGTGTACAGGAAGTAGGACAAAATGTAAATATTTAAAGAAAGGGTGAGCATATGTTCAGTGATGAAGAAATGACCCTTATGCGGTCACTTGGATTGGACTATGATTTTAATAGTTTATCCGAAGACGATGATCGTTGGGCAGACATAGAAGAAAAGGTTGGGGATTTCCTGACATTGAAATGTTTGGATGAGCATTACAATCCTGATAATAGCGGAATCATATGTGAATCCATACTAAACAAAATACCGGTGTAAAAGTACTGGGGACCTCTTAAGAAAAGGGGTCTTTTTTTTTGTGCCCATTTTTTAGGAGGTGAGAATTCAAAATGGATTTATCATTAAGTTTCAGGTTTAAAAATGCCTGGAATGCCTTTCGTAATAGAGCCCCTACCATGATGTCCCAGAATATCGGTTCGGGTTATTCATATCGTCCTGATCGTTTTCGACTTACCAGAGGGAACGAAAGATCGATAGTTACATCCGTATATAATAGAATTGCTTTAGACGTAGCCGCCATCAACATTCAGCATGTTCAGTTGGATGATGAAGGGCGGTTTTTAAATGTTATAAAAAGCGGTTTAAACGAATGTTTGTCGTTGGAAGCCAATCTTGATCAGACTGGTAGGGCATTTATCCAAGATGTTGTTATGTCCATGATGGATGAAGGCTGTGTGGCAATCGTTCCAGTGGATACCGATGATGATCCAGACGATACAAAGGGGTATCAAATCCTTTCAATGCGAGTTGGTCGTATTCGAGATTGGTACCCTCGTCATGTACGTGTTGAAGTGTATAACGAAAATACTGGACGAAAGCAGGAAATCATTGTTCCGAAGGATACAGTTGCTATCGTAGAAAATCCATTGTATGCGGTTATCAATGAGCCAAACTCAACGATGCAAAGACTTATTCGAAAATTGAATTTGTTGGATGCGGTTGATGAACAGAGTAGCTCTGGAAAGTTGGATTTGATTATTCAGCTTCCATACGTAATTAAATCAGAGGCAAGACGTCAGCAGGCAGAGCAGCGGCGTAAAGATATTGAGCGACAGTTGTCCGGTTCTAAGTATGGTATTGCCTATACTGATGGAACCGAAAAAATTACGCAGTTGAATCGTTCTTTGGAAAATAATCTAATGAAGCAGATTGAATACTTAACGAGTATGCTTTACAGCCAGTTAGGAATCACTCAGAGCATCTTGGATGGTACCGCAGACGAGAAGACTATGCTGAATTATTACAATCGGACAATCGAACCCATTATTTCTGCAATCGTAGATGAAATGAAACGAAAATTCTTGACAAAGACTGCTAGATCTCAGAACAAGTCAATCATGTTTTTCAGAGATCCATTCAAGCTTGTGCCGGTGGCCGATCTTGCTGAAATTTCTGATAAATTTACCAGAAATGAAATTGCTACATCAAATGAAATTAGACAGGTAATCGGTTGGAAGCCATCTGCTGATCCTAAAGCTGATGAATTGAGAAATAGCAATTTAAGTGAGCCTAATGTCAGTGGAGGTTCTGCGACAGATATGACAAACGGAAATGAAACGGAACCTAGTGATACCAGTGATTACGACGCACTGGTTAATGAAGTTCTTGACAGCATTTCTGCGCAGATCGATGACATCATCAGCAATTATACGTCTGGGGATGGCGAGGAGGGAGATGATTCTTAATGGATGAACCTAAAGTAGCGGTTCTTAGACATTATGCATCGCCCTACTACGATCCTGAGAAAGCGCATGAATACTATATGCGTACCAGGGAGTTGAAAGGCCGTTCTACTACATCACTGAATGATGAGGGAAAGAAGATTTGGTCTTATACAAAAAATAATATCAAATCTGAAAAGGCTGCAAAAGTCAAAGAGGAGCAGGAAAAGAGAGATCAGAAGATTACGGAACTTCGTGAAAAAGCAGAAGCTACGAAGGAACAAATATCCTCTCGCCTAAAAGAACTGAATGAGGCTTTAACCCAAAACGCTTCTGATAGGAAGAAGAGTATCGATACTGATAAAAATTCTGATTTGGAAGAAATTGAAAATGAGTCGTCTAGCGAAAAGGAACGAATCGATAATAAAAAGAATGCAGAAATCGAGCGTCTGATGGCGATAGAAATTCCGTCGGGATTATCTAAAGCTGAGCGGACAAAACGAGTTGCGGAAAGAACGGCAAAGATTGCCAAGCTCAGAAACGATGCTACATCTTACAAAGCAAAAATTAGTAGCGATGCCAAAACAGATAAAGCTAGTGTTCGAACAGATGCGACCAATCAGAAGGCGAAAGTATCATCCGACACCAAGGAAGAAAAAGCCGAGAATCAGGCAAATGCCAAAAGTGAAAGGGCAAAAGTTAGCTCCGAGCTTAAAGCAGCGGTGAAGTCTGTTAGAGAAGCTTACAAAGCAGCGAAAGCTGATCTTGACTCCTCATATGAACAGACGTATCAGAGCGAATTCGATAAGATTCAGTCGGAGTATAAGAAAGTCAAAAAATCATCGAAAAAGTCTTCAAGTTCGTCAAAGAAGACGTCGCATCCGTTATCGTACTATATCAGAAAATAGAGGAGGAAAATCAAAATGAAGTATGACTTTGGTGGCTGGGCCACTAGAAACGATCTTCAGTGTGCCGATGGAAGAGTCATTAAAAAAGACGCTTTCAAAGGGCAGAACGGGAAGACTGTCCCGTTAGTATGGATGCATAATCACACTAACCCGGATAATGTACTTGGATTAGCTCATCTCGAAAATAGAGATGAAGGAGTTTATGCATTTTGCGAATTTAATGATACAGAATCAGGAAAGACTGCACGGGAACTTGTAAAACATGGCGACGTACAGTCTCTTTCTATTTTTGCCAATCAGCTTAAACAGGCTGGGCACGATGTTGTTCATGGCATTATCAGAGAAGTAAGTCTGGTATTAGCCGGTGCCAATCCTGGAGCATTTATCGATGATGTGGTAATGCACGGGGACGGAGAAACGGGTATTATCCTTGGCTATGATGAAATGATCATGGGACAGTTGGAGCATTCGGCAGATGAACCGGATAAAAAGCAGGATGAAAAGGGCGGCTCCAATGATGAATTTGGTAATGAAGAGAAAAAAGATGAGAAGGTTGAAACTATTGAAGACATCTTTAAATCCATGACCGAAAAACAGCAGACCGCCGTTTTCGCAATGATGACTGAGTTCGCAGGCAAAGAGGTTTCTAAAAAAGAAGATGATGAATCTAAAGGAGGAGATGACAATATGAAACACAATGTTTTTGACAACGACAGACGCGATGATAAGAATTTTCTGTCTCACGCAGCGCAGAAAGAAATTTTGGACTTAGCTAAGTCCAGCGGAGTCGGATCATTAAAAGCTGCTATGGAAATCTACATGGATGAACATAGCTTACAGCATGACGGAATCAGCGGCTTTGTACAGTCTGGTACAGGCGACGTTACAACGCTGTTTCCTGAATATGTTGAAGCACATCCGGGGCGTACACCTGAACTTATCACAAACGATATGGGATGGGTTGACGCTATTATGGCGAAGACGCAGAAGATTCCGAATGGTCGCGTTCGTACTTCCCATGTAGATATTCGGAACATCGATTCCCTGTCTGCAAAGGGATATAAGAAGGGTAACGAGAAGAAGATTACCGGAAACTATGAACTGGTAAGACGTACTACCGATCCGCAGACCGTGTACGTTACTTCCGAGCTTCACCGTGATGATGTGGTAGATATCGAGGACTTTGATTATGTACAGTTCCAGTACGGAATTGATCAGATTTCTCTGAAGGAAACTTTGGCCGTTGCGACTATGATCGGCGATAGCCGGGAGAACAGCGATCCGGAGAAGATTTTCCCTGAGCACATTCGTCCTGTCTGGACCGATGATGAACTGTACACCATTCATAAGGATATCGATTTCGATGCAATGGCTAAAGAACTTCAGGGCAACAACACTGGAGATTATTTCGGAGAGAGCTTCATTTATGCAGAGGCCATGATCACAGCATTGCGTAAGGCTCGTAAGAATTTCCGTGGTACTGGTAAACCTGATCTGTTTATCACAACAGATATGCATAATACCATGATTCTTGCAAGAGATCGTAACGGTCGTCGTATCTATGAGACTGACACTGAGCTTGCAGCAGCACTTGGCGTTGATAAGATCTATGAAGTTACTCAGTTTGAAGACAAGATTCGTGTCGACTCTACTGGTAAAAAGCATAAGCTTCACGCCATTTGCGTAAATATGGCTGATTATGGATATGGCGCATCCAAAGGCGGCGATGTAACTCATTTCACTGATTTCGATATTAAGTTTAACCAGCTTCAGTCCTTACTGGAGACTCGTAAGTCTGGTCAGCTTACCAGAATTAAATCTGCTATCGTTATCGAGGAGATCGTTACGGCTTCCGAGGATCATACAGCCTAAGTCTTAGAGGAGAAAATTCAAAATGAGTAAATTCTACGGGGCAATCGGTTATGCCGTAACAGAAGAGATTCGACCTGGTGTCTGGGGGGAGACGATTACAGTTCGTGATTACTACGGAGATGTTATTCGGAATACTCGACAGTATCAGAGTTCAGACAATCTCAATGACAATCTCAACGTGTCGAATGAGTTTAGCATCATAGCCGATCCGTTTGCTTATGCGAATTTTCATTCGATGAGATTTATCGAGTATATGGGGGCTAAATGGAAAATTTCAAATGTTGAAGTTAAGTATCCCCGTTTAATATTGACTGTTGGAGGTGTTTATAATGAGCAGACGACTGAAACTGCATAATATTTTATGTACCATTCTCTCGTGTCCGGACAAAGGATTAGAGTGTCGTGCTTATTTTCAACCACCGTCATCGGTAAAAATGAAATACCCCGCCATCGTTTACGCTCTCGACGATATCGAGAATACGTTTGCGAATAACGGGGTTTATTTGTCTGCGAGAAAGTATTCGGTAACAGTCATTGACAGTGATCCGGATAGTTCTCTCGTTGGCAAGGTGGCATCTATGCCGACAAGCCGATTCAATCGGCATTACACGAAAGACAACTTAAATCACGATGTCTTTGAAATATTCTTTTAAGGAGGAACAACCAAATGAGTACAACAAAAAAGAAAATCAGATGGGACCAGATTGGCGAGCGAAAGTTTGAGACTGGTGTTAGCAACGGTGTCCTTTATCCTGGCGACGGCTCTGGTGGTTACAAGAGCGGAGTAGCTTGGAATGGGCTGACCAATGTTCAGGAAAGTCCTTCCGGAGCAGAACCAAATCCTATCTATGCTGATAACATTAAGTATCTCAACTTAATGTCTGCTGAGGAATATGCTGCAACGATTGAAGCTTATATGGCGCCGGATGAATTTGCAGAGTGCGATGGTTCAAAGGAAATTGCGCCTGGCGTATATGCGGGTCAGCAGAATCGAAAAGAATTTGGCTTCGCATATAAGTCTCTTATCGGTAATGACACTGAGGGCACAGATTACGGATATAATTTATATCTTGTATACAGATGTCTTGCGTCCCCGTCCGATAAGGATCATTCATCTGTTAATGAAAGTGTAGATCCTGGAACATTATCATGGGAGGTATCTACTACTCCTGTCGAGATCAATACCCTGATCGATGGTAAGAAATTAAAGCCAACTGCTACTTTGAAGTTCGATTCTACCAAGATCGATGCGAAGAAACTGGCGGCTCTGGAGGAGATTCTGTACGGTAAAGATCCGTCCACTCTTGATGGAGATGATGGTGTAGAACCGAGACTTCCGCTTCCAGACGAAGTTATCAAGATTATGACCGCAGAGGGCTAAACAGAAATAATACACAAACCACAGATGGAGTCGTATTCAGGAAAGCTGGCGGCTCCTTTATTTGAAAGGAGACCAAAATTATGTATGCAGTAACAAAGACTTATAAAGATTTCAACGGTGTTGAGCGCACCGAAACAAAGCTCTTCAACCTTACTGAAACAGAGGTTATGGAGATGGAATTAGGCACAGCTGGTGGAGTTGCTGAGATGCTTCAGCGCATCGTAGATGCAAAAGATCAGCCGACCATTATCAAGTTCTTTAAGGAATTTATCTTAAAGGCATACGGAGAGAAGAGTGCTGACGGCACATATTTCGAGAAGTCTGAAGAGATTTCCAGAAAGTTTGCCTGCACTCAGTTCTACAATCTTCTGTTTATGGAACTGGCTACAGATGACAGCAAAGCCGCTGAATTCGTAAACCATGTAATTCCGAAAGTTGTAGATATCAAGAAGCATTCGGAAAATCCGGAGATTGCTCCTGTGGTTGCCACCATGAACTAAAGAGGTGAGATCGAATGCTTGAACTTACGATACCAAGAACTGATCTGTGGGATGAGCGGAATCAGCGATTTATCCCTGTAAAGGAACAGAAGTTGCGTTTGGAGCATTCGCTCGTTTCACTTTCAAAATGGGAAAGTAGATGGTGCAAAGTCTTCTTATCTAAAGAGCAGAAGACCATTGAAGAAACCATTGATTATATACGCTGTATGACACTCACACAGAATGTTGACCCGCTGGTCTATCAATGCATTACCAATTCTCACATTGATGCGGTAAATGCCTATATTGAAGAGCCTATGACGGCTTCGACTGTTAAGGAAGAAAAGGGTGGCCCAATAAACAGGCAGCAGATAACCAGTGAACTTATCTATTACTGGATGATCGCATATCATATTCCATTTGAGTGTCAGAAATGGCATTTGAATCGTTTGTTAATGCTTATTCGGATTTGCAATGCTGAAAATAAGCCACCGAAGAAGAGAAGCGAACGAGATTTATACAGACATCATGCGGAAGTAAATGCCGCAAACAGAAAGAAATTTAATTCGAAAGGATAGTGATAAAAATGGCGAAATCAAGACAGGCCGTTGTTAATCTTGTCAAATCTTGGGATGGAAAGAAAGAATCGAACGGCTCACATAAAAGCATTATCGATTTATATAACGACTTCTTTGAGAAGATCTGCGCTGGCAAATTTCCTCGTGGCATTCGTATGCGCTATGACTGGGCTTGGTGCGCTTGTACCTGGTCTGCATTAGCGGCAGCTCTCCGATATGAGAGCATTATGCCTATGGAAATTTCCTGCTATTACCTCATTGAAGCAGCAAAGAAAATGGGATGTTGGCAGGAGAACGATGCTTATGTTCCGAGTCCTGGAGATGCGATTTTGTATGACTGGCAGGATAACGGAATCGGTGACAACACTGGCAATCCGGATCATGTCGGTACCGTAATCGAGGTACATAAGGAATCCGGTTACATGGTTATCGAAGAGGGCAACCACAGTAATGCTGTCAAGAAGAGAACGCTGTCTATTAACGGAAAATTTATCCGCGGCTTCATCACACCAAAGTACGACGACAATACTGTTGCCGCTCCTGGATTAAGCAAGGATAAAGATATCAAAACCATCGCTCATGAGGTTATCGTTGGACTGTGGGGAAGCGGTGAGAATCGTAAGAAATTGCTTACTGAGTACGGATACAGCTACTCTGAAGTTCAGAACATGGTTAATCAAATTCTGAATGGATCGGCGGTAACACCGTCCAACACCAAACAGGATCAGAACCAGTCAGTTTCAAAGAAAGTGGTGGCTACCTGTTCTGCCAAGCAGTTTAACAAAACCTATGCTGGTGAATATAAAACAACGGCAGTTCTTTATTGCCGTAATGATGCCGGAACCAATAAGAAAGCTATTTGTAAAATCCCGGCTGGCACTAAGGTTAAATGCTATGGCTACTACACAATGGCAAACGGAGTTAAGTGGCTGTACATCCAGTTTGTACTTGATGGTGTGCAGTATACTGGCTTCTCATCCAGTGCTTACTTAGCAAAGTAGGAGATTCATATGATCACGTTCAGACAAAAGGGTGATTTTTCTAAGCTGACTCGATTCTTAGAGCGAGCAAAGGAATCGGTTCGTCTCGGTGACCTCGATAAGTATGGTCGAGAGGGCGTAGCCGCCCTTGCGTCTGCAACACCAGTTGATACAGGACGGACAGCAAATTCGTGGCACTACAAGATCGAGCAGAAGCAAGGTTCCGTGTCAATCAGCTTTTATAACACAAATATTCAAAATGGAGTCCCTATTGCAGTCATTTTGCAGTACGGACACGCAACAAGAAACGGCGGCTGGGTACAGGGGCGAGACTACATCAATCCTGCTATCCAGCCTATTTTTGACAAAATTGCAGATGCGGCATGGAAGGAGGTTACTAAGCTATGAGTACAACCGTTGACGAACGTGTCGTCGAAATGCGGTTTGATAACAAACAGTTTGAGCAAAATATTCAGACCAGTTTATCAAGCCTCGATAAGTTGAAGAAGAGTCTTAACCTCGAAGGGGCAGCAAAAGGCTTAGAAACCGTAAACGATGCCGCAAATAAATGCAGTGGAAATATGTCACCGCTGAGTAATGCAGTTGAGACTGTACGAGTGCGATTTTCCGCATTGGAAGTAATGGCAATTACCGCTTTACAGAACATTACCAATTCTGCGCTTGCTGCTGGAAAAAATCTTGTCTCTGCTTTTACCATCGATCCGATTAAAACCGGTTTTGAGGAGTATGAGACCCAGATCAATGCCGTTCAGACAATCCTTGCGAATACATCTTCAAAAGGAACAACTCTTGACCAGGTAAATAATGCGTTAGATGAATTAAATCATTACGCAGATATGACCATTTACAATTTTACGGAGATGACCCGTAACATTGGTACGTTCACCGCGGCTGGCGTGGATCTGGACACATCTGTAGCAGCTATCAAGGGTATTGCGAACCTTGCAGCCGTATCAGGTTCCAACTCTCAGCAGGCAAGTACTGCTATGTATCAGCTTTCACAGGCATTAGCGGCAGGAACAGTAAAATTGCAGGACTGGAACTCAGTGGTAAACGCTGGTATGGGCGGTCAGGTATTCCAGGATGCGCTGAAAGAAACGGCTAAAGTTCATGGAATTGCCATTGACGAGATGATCAAAGATGAGGGCTCATTCAGAGAGACCCTTAGTAAAGGATGGCTTACCTCTGACATCTTGACTGAAACCTTGGCAAAATTTACAGGTGATCTCAACGAAGATCAGCTTCGGACCATGGGATATACCGATGATCAGATCAAATCCATTATGGAGATGGGTAAAACAGCGAACGATGCAGCAACAAAAGTAAAGACTTTTACTCAGCTGTTCGACACGTTGAAAGAGGCTGCCCAGTCAGGATGGACACAAAGCTGGGAAATTATCGTCGGCGACTTTGAAGAGGCAAAAGAATTACTTACTGAGGTGAGCGATACGTTCAGTGCCGTAATCAATGCTTCTGCCGATGCGAGAAATAAAATGCTTCAGGATTGGAAAGACCTTGGCGGTCGTACCATGATGATCGAAGCAGTAAAGAATGTTTTCGAGGGACTGGTTAGCGTTGCCAAACCGGTTCGGGAGGCATTCAACGAAATCTTCCCACCAATGACTGGAAAACAGTTAGCTGAAATCACAGAGCGTATCCGTGATCTGACAGCAAAATTCAAAATGGGGGAAGAAAGTTCAAAGAATCTGAAGAATACGTTTAAAGGCGTATTTGCAGTGCTTGATATCGTCGGACAAGCTTTCAAAGCTGTTGCCGGTGGTGTCGGCGAATTGATTGGTCTTTTCTTACCGGCTGGAAACGGAGTGTTATCACTTACTGGAAGTTTCGGTGAGTATCTTGTTAAGCTTGATGAAACGGTAAAGAAGACAGATGTCTTTGGCAAAGCAGTTTCGACGGTTGTTGATATCGTAAAGACAGCTATTACGTTTGTTAAAACTGCCGGAGAAAAAGTAAAAGAATTTGGAAAAACTGCCGGGGAGAAGTTTGATTTTCCTGGATTTGAATTATTCCACTCATTCCTTGAACGAGTACATGATCGCATGGCTCAGATTGGTGATGGTGCTGGAAAAATGAAGAGCGGAGTCATCGTTGCTTTCGAGATGATGGGAGAAGCACTTGAAAAATGTAAATTTCTCAAAGTTATGGAAGCATTGTGGACCGCCGTGAAAGTAATTGCTGGCGGTATTGCCGATGCAGTCGGAACTATGATGGGAACACTCGCTGAGAAACTCGGAAATGCAGATTTTAGCGGAGTTCTTGATGTTCTTAACAGCATCGCTGTTGGTGGAATTGCTTTATCAATTTCTAAATTCTTAAAAAGTGTAACAGAACCTCTTGATGGTGTCAGAAGATGCTTTGAGGCATATCAGACAAATCTTAAAGCCGGAACGTTACTTAAAATCGGAGCAGCAATCGCTTTGCTTGCTGGTTCTATCGTAGCTATTTCTTTGATCGATAGCGATAAACTGTCAGTTTCTCTTGGGGCTATCACGGTTCTCTTTGCTAATCTACTTGGAGCGATGGCGATTTTTAACAAAATCAGCAGTGATACGGGAAAAGTATCCAAAGCATGTACCGCGATGATCGCTATGTCAGTTGCAGTATCTATTCTGGCAGGAGCTTTGAAGAAAGTTTCAGACCTTGATTGGGGTGAACTTGCGAGAGGTCTGGTTGGAATTGCCGGTCTTACGACTATTGTTGTTGCTTCATCTAAAGCCATGGCAAGCGGTCAGAAGCAGGTTATGAAAGGCGCTACCAGCTTAATTATATTTGGAGCAGCTATCAAAATCCTGGCTTCGGCATGTAGGGATTTATCGAAATTACAGTGGGATGAACTTGGACGTGGATTAACAGGAGTCGGAGTCTTATTTGCTGAGATTGCTGTATTCCTTAGAGTTGCAAAATTTAACGGAAAAATGCTTAGCACTGCGACTGGAATTGTTATTCTGGCGGCGGCAATGAAAGTTCTGGCATCCGCTTGCAAAGATTTTGGTCAGATGGAGTGGAGCGAGATTGGAAAAGGATTGGCCGGAATCGGTGGATTACTTGCCGAACTTGCTGTCTTTACGAATTTGGCTGGAAATGCGAAATATGTGATGTCCACTGGTGTAGCTCTAATCGCTATTGGTGCCGCAATGAAAATCTTTGCTTCCGCTGTAAAAGATTTCGGTCAGTTACAGTGGGATGAAATTGGCAGAGGTCTTACTGCCATGGGCGGTGCACTTGCAGAAGTGGCTATTGCCGTTAATCTGATGCCGAAGAACATGATCGGTATTGGAACCGGGCTTGTTATCGTTGGTGCGGCACTTGAAATCATTGCAAACTGTATGAGTAAATTCGGAGGTATGCAGTGGGAAGAGATCGGTAGAGGTCTTACTGTCATGGGTGGGGCTTTAGCCGAGTTGGCTATCAGTCTCAACTTCATGAAGGGTACGCTTGGTGGATCGGCAGCATTGTTGGTTGCGTCAACAGCCTTAGCTATTCTTGCACCGGTACTCAGTATTTTAGGAGCATTATCGTGGGAAGCGATTGCAAAAGGACTAATTTCTATTGCTGGAGCTTTCACGATTATCGGCGTAGCAGGGGCAGTTCTTACACCGTTGGTGCCAACTATTCTGGCATTATCTGGAGCATTTGCGTTGATTGGTGTTGGGGTTCTTACAATCGGAGCGGGTTTACTTGCGGCCGGCACAGGACTTTCTGCACTCGCTATCGGATTCACAGCGCTGGCAACTGCCGGTGCCGCTGGAGCAACAGCAATCGTAGCAGCACTGACGGTTATCGTTACTGGTATCGCTGGCTTAATTCCGGCTGTCCTTACAAAAGTTGGAGAAGGGATTATTGCGATCTGCAAAGTTATCGCCGCTGGAGCATCAGCTATCGGCGAAGCTGTAAAAGCAGTCATTTTAACTCTGATTGACGTATTTGTATCTTGTGTACCTCAGTTGGCAGACGGAGCTTTGCAATTAGTGGTAGGTGTATTAGCAGCACTTGTTACTTATACGCCTCAAATCGTAGATCTAGCCTTTAAGTTTCTTATTGGAATTTTAGAGGGTATTGCTAGTAATCTGCCATCACTGATTAAAGCTGGAATCGATGTTCTTATGGCGTTCTTTACCGGTGTTGTCGATGCGTTACGCGGAATCGATACTGGGGCTTTACTGAAAGGAATTGCTGGAATCGGTCTGTTATCAGCTATTATGCTTGCTCTTAGTGCAACAGCAGCGCTTGTTCCTGGAGCAATGGCTGGAATTCTTGGAATGGGGGCAGTTGTCGCTGAGATGGCATTAGTGCTTGCAGCTGTCGGCCTCTTGTCGAAACTTCCAGGACTTTCTTGGCTCATCGGAGAAGGCGGAAAGCTTTTACAGGGTATCGGAACGGCAATCGGTCAGTTCGTTGGCGGAATTGTCGGTGGATTTATGAGCGGTGTGTCGAGTCAGTTCCCACAGATTGGAGCTGATTTATCTGCTTTTATGAATAATGTTCAGCCGTTCTTACAGGGAGCAAGTCAGATTCAGCCATCTATGATGGACGGAGTAAAGGCATTAGCCGAGACAGTGCTTATTCTGACGGCGGCTGATATTTTACAGGGATTGACTTCTTGGCTTACAGGAGGATCATCTTTATCTAAGTTCGGAGAGGAACTTGTACCGTTTGGCGAAGCTATGCGAGATTTCTCGCTGGCTATCGGAAATATGGACGGAGAAATCGTGGCAAACGCAGCGACGGCTGGTAAAGCATTAGCTGAAATGGCAGCCACAATTCCAAATACAGGCGGATTAGTGTCGTTCTTCGCAGGAGAAAATGACATGACTGCCTTTGGAAAGCAGCTTGTACCGTTCGGTGAAGCTATGAAACAGTTCGGAGACGCAATTACCGGACTTGATGCAAACGCAGTCACTGAGGCAGCAATCGCCGGTAAGGCGATGGCAGAGATGGCAACAACCATTCCGAATTCGGGTGGTGTTGTAGGATTCTTTGCTGGCGAAAACGATATGGGCGAGTTCGGAAAACAGCTCGTACCATTCGGCGAAGCCATGAAAGCATTTGGCGATGCAGTTCGTGGACTGGAAGCCGATGCAATCGTCAATTCTGCAACGGCAGGTAAGGCTTTGGTCGAACTTGCGGATACAGTTCCGAATACCGGTGGCGTCGTGGCATTCTTTACCGGAAACAACGATGTTGATACTTTCGGCGAAAAGCTTGTACCATTTGGTGAGGCTATGAAGGCATATTCCGAAGCTATTATGGGCATGGATTCTGCGGCTATTACGAATTCGGCAACAGCTGGTAAGGCTCTTGTAGAACTTGCCAATACAATCCCGAATACCGGAGGACTTGTAAGCTGGTTTACTGGCGACAACGATCTTGGCGGTTTCGGTGACAGTCTGGTTCAGTTCGGAAGTGGAATTAAGAGTTATTCGGATTCTATTTCTGGAATTGATACCGGAATCATGTCGAGCGTAATCACACAGGTAAATCGCCTTGTTGAGATGGCTAAGGGAATGGCTGAGTTGGATACGAGTGGTATGAGCGGTTTCAGTACAGCGCTTACACAGCTTGGAAATAACGGAATCGACAGCTTTATTAACGCATTTACAGATGCGAGCGGAAGAGTGACATCAGCCGCAACATCTATGCTGACAACATTCATCAATGCGGCTAATGCGCAAAAGAGTAATATGACATCTACGTTTACGACCATGATGCAGGCTGTACTTACGACCCTTACAAACTATCAAACCCAGTTCAATACAGCAGGCTCTACGTTGATGACGAAATTCATCACCGGAATCAAATCTCAGGACGGAAATACCAAAACTGCCATTACCAATATAATTAGCGGTTGTGTTACTGCTATCAACAACAAGCAAACCCAGTTCAATACAGCAGGTGCGAACCTCATGATCAAACTCATTGCCGGAATCAAATTGAAAGATTACGAAACTAGAAATGCGTTTGTAAACATCTTAAGTTCATGCCTTACAGCTATTGCGAACAAGTATCCGGAATTTCAAAATGCAGGAATGCAGTGCATGATTAAGTTCATTGCTGGCATTAAGGAAAAAGCCGAAGAAGTAAAAACTGCCTTCACAGGGAATCTTAATGCTTCTGTAACGGCTATCCGGGACTACCACGATCAGTTTAAACAGGCTGGTGCTTACCTGGTAGAGGGCTTTGCTGATGGAATCAGTGAGAACACATATCGCGCAGAAGCGAAAGCCAGAGCAATGGCAAGGGCTGCGGCAGAAGCAGCAGAAGACGAATTGGACGAACATTCACCTTCCAGAGTAGGATACCATATCGGTGATTTCTTTGGATTGGGATTCGTCAATGCAATCGGAACCTATGCAGTAAAGGCATACAACGCAAGTGCTGATATGGCTAAATCAGCAAAAACAGGTCTTGGAAACGCAATCGCAAAGGTAAAGGATATGATCGACAACGGCGTTGATACTCAGCCTATGATTCGACCGATTCTGGATCTGTCAGACATTGAAGAGAAGAGCCATCGACTGAATACACTGTTCAGCAGATCACAGGCGTTGACTGTCAGCACAGGAATTGCAGCATCACGTGAGCGGAATCTTCAAAATGAAGATACCAATCCGAATACGGGAAACTCTTACAAATTTGTACAGAATAACTATTCGCCTAAGGCACTGTCGAGAACAGAGATTTATCGGCAGACGAAGAATCAGTTCTCGGCGATGGAAAGGATGGTGGAAACTTGATTCGAGCAGTCACGTTTACAAACTATCTTGGCGATAGTATCCGACTTGATTTGGCGAGACCGGAGGAATCCGGTTTCATCATCAAGTCTGTAACTGGCTTGGGGCCGGGAAAAGCGAACATCAATACGACAGAAATCGCTACAAACGATGGAAGCCTGTTCAATTCTTCAAGGATGCCGAGCCGAAACATTGTTATTTCTCTTGCGTATATGTGGAAGGATTCCATCGAAGACGTAAGACAGCTTTCATACAAGTATTTTCCTATTAAAAAGAAACTCACAATGCTTATCGAAACCGATAACAGGCAGGCGGAGATTGAAGGGTACGTCGAATCAAACGACCCAACAATCTTCAGTAAAGACGAGGGTTCGGATATCTCAATCGTGTGTCCGAATCCTTTCTTTTATTCTGCCGGAAAGGACGGACTCAATACGACCATCTTCTATGGCGTAGAGGCACTGTTTGAGTTTCCTTTCAGTAACGAATCGTTTCAGGACCCGTTGCTGGAAATGGGAGAAATCAAAAATGAAACAGAGCAGGTGGTTGCATATAATGGCGACGCTGAAATCGGCGTAACTATTACGATTCATGCAATCGGTGAAGTCAGCAATATCACAATCTATAATACCGGTACTCGCGAAGTGATGCGGATCGATACCGATAAATTGGAGAAATTCACTGGCTCTGGAATTATAGCAGGTGACGAAATCATCATCTGCACCGTAAAAGGAAACAAGTCGATTACGCTTCTTAGGAACGGAAAGACTACAAACATCTTGAACTGCCTGGATAAAAATGCAGATTGGTTCCAGCTTGCGAAGGGTGACAACATATTTGCTTATACAGCTGAGTACGGAAGTACAAATTTACAGTTTAAGATTGAGAACCGTATCGTCTACGAGGGGGTATAAGCACTATGGATGTAACGATTTTAAACACCGACCTGGATGCTGTCTCCATCGTGGATACGTACGAGTCGTTCATCTGGACGGATCGGTATTATGCTTACGGCGACTTTGAACTCTATGAAGCAATGCGAGATGGTCTTCTTGATTATATCAAACAGGACTACTATTTGCAGAGCAAGGAATCTGAGCATGTGATGATCGTAGAAAAAATCCAGATTACTTCCGATACCGAAGACGGTAACCATGTAACGGTTACTGGACGCTCATTAGAATCTATCCTCGATAGGCGAATCGTCTGGGGACAGAAGCTATTAAGCGGAAATCTTCAAAATGGAATTAAAACCCTGCTCAATGAGAATGTAATTTCTCCGTCGGACAGCAATCGAAGGATTCCAAACTTCATTTTCAAAGAATCAACCGACCCGGCAATTACAAAGTTGAAATTGGAAGCTCAGTATACAGGTGATAATCTGTACGATGTCATTCAGAAAATTTGCGAGGAGCAGGGTATCGGTTTCAAGATTACGCTGAACGATGAAAAGCAGTTTGTCTTTGAGCTGTATGCCGGTTCCGACAGATCATACGATCAGACAGAGAATCCATACGTTATATTCTCTCCGAAATTTGAGAATATCATAAACAGTAACTATATCGAATCTAAAGCTTCGTTGAAAACCGTGACTTTAGTTGGGGGAGAAGGCGAGGGTGCTGATAGAAGATATACTACAGTTGGTGGTGGTTCCGGTTTAAATCGTAGGGAACTGTTTACGGATGCTCGTGACATCTCTTCGAATGTTGGAAGTGATGATGAATTGACCGATGCCGAGTATATGGCTCAGTTGCAGCAAAGAGGAAAAGAAAAACTTGCAGAAAATGTGAGCATTACCTCGTTTGAGGGAGAAACAGAAACAACTATCATGTTCCAGTATGGAAAAGATTTCTTTAACGGGGACATTGTACAGATTGCGAACGAATATGGACACGAGACAAAAGCTCGTATTCTTGAAATTGTTCGCTCAGAAGATAAGGACGGCTATTCCGTCTATCCGACTTTTAAGACTATAGAACAGGAAGGAGCGTGATGAAGAAGTGAGTGTAACATTTGGATTTTATAATTCAAAAGAAGGAGATCGGCGCTACGATGCTATTCAGATGTCCAGCATTTTCGATGGAATAATTCAGGACGGAATCTTGCAGCATGTCGGAACTGCAATGGTTGTAAAAGAATCGGAAGCAATGATTATCAACGTTGGTGTCGGACGAGCCTGGTTCAATCACACTTGGACGCTGAATGACGCTCTGTTACCGTTAGTAGTTCCACAGTCCGAGATTCTGTTGAACCGATATGATGCAGTTGTACTTGAAGTGGATTCGAGAGAGGCCGTCAGAGCAAATGACATCAAAATCATTAAAGGAACCCCAGCATCGAATCCAACGAAACCTACGATGGTGAAGACAAATGATCGCTGGCAATATCCACTGGCGTATATTTATGTCGGCGCCGGAGTCACTTCTATTCGACAGGCAAACATCACGAACTGTGTTGGAACTTCAGAGTGTCCATTCGTAACGGCTCCATTGGACAAGGTTGAAATCGATGATTTGATTGCCCAATGGCAGGACCAGTGGAAAGAGTTCTACGAAAAGCAGACTACTGATATGGAAGAAACAAATAAGTTTTGGAAAGAGCAGTGGTCTACCTGGTTCCTGGCACAGACCGAGGAGATTCAGTCAGCATATTTGGCATGGGAAGCTCAGTGGAACCTTTGGTACTCGGAGCACACAGCAGATATGGAAGCCACAAGTACCTATTGGAAAGAAAAATGGGAGGCGTGGTTCAACGAATACACAAGCACCAATACTGCTGAAATGGCTGACTGGAAACAGAAATCAGAAACGGAATTCCGTGATTGGTTTGAGCAGTTACAGGCACTGCTGGACAGCAATACGGCAGCGAGTCTTGCGAAAAAACTTCTGGAATTACAGAAGCAGGTAGATATTCTTAATCAGTTCAGTTCCAACCTTGAAAACGAATACACGGTATATCAGAAGCTTTACGACAATGGATACCGTACTTATGGAGACGTGCTCGATTCTTCGGATGCATCCATTACTGACAGCAATTTGGATACGGTCATTGGACGTACATATTCCAGTGATCTTCTCCGTGACAGCAATGGTGATGTTATTGAAGGTCGGGCTATTTTTGTCATCAAATAAAGGAGGATTCATTAAATGAAAATCACAGACTACGAAAAGGTCCAGGCATTAGCGGCAAGTAATATTTTTCTGCTTGACGGACCTAACGGAACAAAGACCATCGCAGCAGATGCTTTAGCAAAAGCGTTAATCGGTCTTTTAAGTTCCAAAGATTTTATCGGAGGAGTAAATCTTTCCGAGCTTACACAGGTGAATGCATTAGCATCCGGCAACAAACTTCTTGTCGGGACTACGGAAGGAAACAAGGCTATCGCTGCTGAAGATGCGCTCTTTGCTATGCTGGACAGCTTTGCTCCAGTGGAGCTTCGCCGGGTTATCTTCAGAGGTAAGAATCTCGGAACAGCTCTGACAGCGGTACAGAAAGCTGCTATTAAGGACGGTTCCTTTAAAGGAATGTTCCTTGGCGATTATTGGAGTATCGGAGGCCGTATCTGGCGTATCGTTGATATGGATTACTGGTACAACTGCGGTGACACTGAATTTACCAGCCATCATCTTGTGATCATGCCGGATGAAGCGCTTTACAATGCACAGATGAATACTACCAATATTACAACCGGTGGATACGTTGGTTCTGAGATGTATAAAAAGAACCTGGCGAACGCAAAGACAATCGTCAATGCGGCTTTCCAGGGTTCTGTTCTTACTCACAGAGAATACCTGTGCAATGCGGTTGCAAACGGAAGACCGTCCGGTGGAGCATGGTTTGATTCCAGTATTGAGCTCCCGAACGAACCTATGATGTATGGGCATCTTTATTTCAGTCCGACTTCTGACGGTTCTACTGTTCCGAGCATCTACACAATCAGCAAGACTCAGCTGGCGCTGTTCATGGTGTGTCCTAAATTCATCGTAAACAGATCTTACAACCAGTGGTTAAGAGACGTCGTTTCTTCGGCTTACTTTGCCGGTGTGAACGGCGGTAGCCTTACGAACTACTACTACGCTTCGGACTCATTTGGGGTTCGTCCGGTCTTCCCGGTTGGTTAATTAAAATCGCGGGGCCTTGTGCCCCGTTTATATTTTTGAAAGGAGCTTCTAATCATGGAAGATAAAATCTATAAAATTACCCTCGGTGATGGAACTGAGATTTCCAATCTTAAGCTGAACGGAAACAATTTCATTTCTACAGAAAAGATCGAGGAATCCGCATTTGCATATAACTGCTCTCCGGTTACTATCAGCGACGGAACAACCGAGACTGTTCATCCGAACATGGAGCTGGTTCAGATCGTTGAGCAGGTTCCCGGGGAATACTGGTTTGTCCTTAGAGATATTTCTGAGGAGGAGTTTGCCAGAACCAAAATGCAGTCTGACATCGCCTACATTGCAATGATGTCTAATGTAGAGCTTTAAGAAGGAGGATCACCATGGAACATAGCAAGAATTACAGTAAAGTAAAGCTTTGGTACAGCATGAAAATGTGGAATGAGACCAGGGTTCGTAATGCGGTGAAGATGGGCTGGATCACTAAAGAGGAGTTCGCTGAGATCACCGGTAAAGATTACGAATGAGCGTTCTGTTAGGCGACAGAAAAGAGTCAAAATTCGAAGCGATTACGTACTCGATCGAGTTGCATGATATGTTGATACTCCTTATGCAGAGGGGATTTGGTGTTAAGGATGTGGACAGCTTTGTTCGGAAGAAGTATGCGTATGGAGAAATTTCGGAAGAAAACTTTGCTAAGTATAGAGAATTGATGCGGAGTTTCAAATCGAAAGTAAACCAGTGTGCTTCCTTGATAACGAGCAATGTTAGAGCGGCAAACACCATTTACCCACGGACAATGCACAAGTACGAGACCAGAAGAGATTACCAGAATGCGGCCATTGTAAATTGCGAGCAGCTCATCAATGAGTTGCAGCGGGTTGTTGAAATATTTGATGTAGATCTGAATTTATACAACCGGTATGTTAAAGCTATCGACCGAGAAATCGGATTGATAAAAAGGTGGCGTCAAAGAGACATGGCGATTAAGTCGCGGTTAGAAAAGGGTAACATCTAAAAATTGCGTCGTTTCTTCGGCTAACTTTGCCAATGTGAACAACAATGGCAATACGAACTACAACAACGCTTCGAACTCTAATGGAGTTCGTCCGGATTCTTCGATTAACCAACGAAGAAGGAGATGCTATCCGTTCCACAAGGATAAATAATAAAGCCTAATACAATTTACTACGGTAAGTATTGTTATAACGGTGAATAGGTTATGAACTACGAGGAGATTGTCTGTGACGCCAATAATTTGTATAGGGCTTATAAGGTCTCCGTAAAGAGCAGCAAGTGGAAAGAATCGACGCAAAAATTCATGATGAATTTCCTGCGGTACATATTTGAAATCCAAGATTATATCATCAATAGGACACTTCAAAATGGACCGACGCAGGAATTCGAGCTGCATGAAAGAGGCCGAATAAGACCTATTACAAGTATTCAAATCCGTGATCGCATTGTTCGACATTCTCTGTGTGATGAAGTTTTGCTTCCAGAAGTGAAGAAACACATCATTTATGATAATTGCGCATCTATCAAAGGGCGTGGGATTTCACAACAGAGAAAACGATTTGAAATCCATCTTCACAAATACTACCAATTATACGGAAATGACGGTTATATTCTATTCGGTGACTTTTCGAAGTTCTATGACAATATTATTCATGAGATTGCCAAACGAGAATTGTTGAAGCTGTTTGATGACGATGAGTTTATTGACTGGCTTTTAACGTTGATATTTAAGGGCTTCCAGATCGATGTTTCGTACATGTCTGACGAGGAATACGAGACCTGTATGACCGATACTTTCAATAAACTGGAGTATCGGAACATTCCAAAAGAGAAGCTCACTGGCGAAAAGTGGATGGAGAAGTCCGTCAATATTGGAGACCAGCTTTCACAAGTCGTTGGGATTTATTATCCGTATCCCATTGACAATTATGTTAAGTATGTGCGTCAGCAGAAATTTTATGGAAGGTATATGGATGATTGGTACATCATGAATCCTAGTAAAGAAGAGCTTGAAGACTTGCTCGAAAACATCTGTAAAATTGCAGCTGAACTGGGAATCCATATCAATCGTAAGAAAACCAGAATTGTTAAGATTTCGAGCAAATACAAATTCCTGCAAATCAAGTACACACTTACGGATACCGGTAAAGTCATCAAACGAATAAATCCGGATCGAGTTACCGCCATGCGCAGAAAACTCAAGAAACTGGCCGTTAAGGTTAGAAATGAAGAAGCGGATTACGACAATGTCGAGAATATGTTTCGCGGTTGGATGGGAGGACATTACAAACTCTTATCCAGAGAACAACGAAAGAATTTAATACAGCTTTACGAAGACCTATTTAGTAAGGAAATCACAATAGTCAACAAGAAGCTGATTGTTTCTGATAGGTCTGCATGATTGCACATAAAGAAGGAGGAAAACGATGGAACCATGGTTTCAGGTTGTACTTACGATCTTTAGCTCAGTTCTTGCATCTTCTGGGCTGTGGGCCTATTTGCAAAAGAAAAGCGAGCAAAAAGATGTTAAAACAGAGATGCTTATTGGATTGGCACATGACAGGATCATGTATCTTGGAATGTCGTATATTGACCGTGGGTGTGTAACCCAGGATGAATATGAAAATCTGAGGGTATATCTCTATGAACCCTACGAACGTATGGGCGGGAACGGTTCAGCGAAGCGAATTATGCAGGAGGTGGACAAACTCCCGATTCATAAATTTATAGAGAAGGAGGAAGAGCACAATGAACATGAGTAACAAGACATATGATATCCTTAAGTGGATTGCTATGTATCTGCTTCCGGCTGCTGGTACATTATACTTTGCACTGGCTGGAATCTGGAGTCTCCCGTATGGAGAGCAGGTGGTCGGAACCATCACTGCGGTTGATACTTTCCTTGGTGTTATCCTTGGAATCAGTACATCCCAGTACAACAAGACTGCTGATAAAGAAAAATAATGAAAGTGTCATGGAGGACTAAACATTATGGCAAATCTGAATGTAAACAAAGTCATTTACGGTGGGGATGTCCTTATCGATCTTACTGGCGATTCCGTCAGTGCAGATAAGATCCTCAAAGGTATTACTGCTCACGATAAGAGCGGTGCAAAGATCACAGGTACCTGTACTTTCGACAGCGATACTTCCGAGGATACTGCGGCTGTCGCAGAGATTCTCGTAGGAAAGACTGCGCACGCCCGTGGAAGTAAGCTTACAGGTACTATGAAGAACAACGGTGCGGTTAAAGGTGTCATCTCAACCGTGATCATTGGAAGAGGGCGTGCTAAGAACATTCCCTCTTCTTTTTTTTCAGTATGCGGGTTACGACTGAAGCGTTTATTCTTTTCTCAAACCTAGAATAGATTTGGAGGGAGATTTATGAATAAAACATTCAATCGAAATGACCCAGATGTTATTGCTGTGGACATAGAAAAATTGTCTGCCATATTATCTTGCGGATGTGCAACTGCTCGAAAGATAGGGGAGCAGGCGGAAGCAAGGATTTTCATAGGTCGGCGAGTTCTATACTCAGTTAATAAAGTCCAGAAATATTTGGACTCTATTGCCGAATAAACGATGGATATTAGGAATGATATTTGATATAATATGATTGATGAAATTTGTCGAATTGTTCCTAATAGCTTACGACGTGAGGCTTATGGAGGAGCAATCATGGCAGCAACAAGCAGAAAAGATTCAAAAGGAAGAAAATTACACACAGGAGAATCACAAAGAAAGGATGGGATCTATCTTTATAGGTATACAGACGCGTATACTGGTAAAAGAACATCTGTATATGCGAATGATTTACCAGAATTGAGACGTAAAGAGAAAGCCATAGCAAAAGACATTGATGATAATATTCTTACGGATATTTCAATAAAGAATCTAACCTTAAACACTCTGTTTGAAAGGTATCTTGGTATCATTGTCATTGACGATGGGACAAAAATCAATTATCAAAACATGTGGAACATCCATGTTCGAGATACGATAGGAAATATTAAGGTTGTTAATTTGCGAGCATCTCATATTATGAGTTTATATTCTGGTATGTCGAATGATAAGTACGCACATAACACAATAAAGTACATACATCTGATGATATTTCCGGCGTTGGAGATGGCAGTAGATGATGATATTATTCGTAAAAATCCTGCAAAAAATGCGTTGTCATCCGAATATGGAGAAGAGTCAAAGAAAAAAGAAGCGTTAGATCTATCAGAACAGGAAAGACTTTTAAACTTCATGAATGGGAGCAAGATATATAGAAAGTACATTCCGCTGATAACGATAATGTCTGAGACGGCTCTTCGATGCGGGGAACTGATCGGGATAACATTTAATGATATTGATTTCAAAAACAAAGAATTGCGTATAGATCATCAGCTGACATATAAGAACTATAAGGATGGGAATGGCTGTATGTTTCGTATTAAAAAGCCTAAAACAAAAGCGGGAATACGAACAATACCACTAACAGACAGGGCGTGCGATGCTTTCCGTGAACAAAGGAAGCAGAATTTTCAAGCTGGCATATTTTGTACGTTTGAAATCGAAGGTATAACTGATTTCGTCTTTCTTACCAAAAATGGAAGACCAATGATGCCGAGTGCTTTGAACAACGTACTATATAATATTGTAAGGAATTATAATTCTTGTACAGACGGAACACAGACC